>CAEZTD010000001.1_pt1 | contig 34790 bp, 29 predicted proteins | sample 7264131 | NCBI WGS metagenome assembly CAEZTD01 (sample SAMEA6813795, study PRJEB35770) | uncultured Actinomycetes bacterium | biome: Freshwater; feature: Freshwater reservoir; material: water | place: Czech Republic | collected 2015-06-16 | depth 0.5m m
GTCGACTTCGCTTCTCAGCGCCGCAATGCCCGCGTCGGCCTGCAACGCGCGTCGCTTGCCTTCAAAGCCAAAGGGCTTAGTCACAACACCAATCGTGAGCGCGCCAATCGACTTGGCAATTCTTGCCACGACTGGAGCGCCGCCCGTGCCGGTGCCACCGCCCTCGCCCGCCGTGACGAACACCATGTCTGCGCCGGCCAGTGCTTCTTCAATTTCTTCTGCGTGATCTTCGGCGGCTTTTCGACCGACCTCGGGGTCGGCACCTGCGCCGAGTCCACGAGTAAGTTGGCGACCCACATCGAGCTTGACGTCCGCTTCGCTCATGAGAAGGGCTTGTGCGTCAGTGTTGACGGCAATGAACTCGACACCCTTGAGTCCGCGCTCGATCATGCGATTGACTGCGTTGACGCCACCACCGCCGACGCCGACCACCTTGATGACGGCGAGGAAGTTTTGATTGGTATTCACGTTCGGCCTCCGCGGAAACCCTAAACTTCAACTCGAAGTCTAAAGTTATACTGGGTATGCAATTGCATATCCCCTCGAGAGTACGGTGGCGCCAACTCGGTCTCGGTGAACGACACGCCGAACCCGAATCGTGGCGCGTCTAGCGAACGACGACGTTGTCCTTTGACGAGACGTCATATTCGTTGGCTGTTCCCGGGGGCCAGTTAGCCAAAAGCCCACTGAGTGCCCGCACCTTGAGCGCTGCGTCATCCGAGCTTCCCCAAAAAACTCTCTGTCCGGTGTCACCGAAAACGTAGGTGACGTCATCTGCCGTCGACGCTGAGATTTCGGAGATGCGGCTGCGAAGATCCGCGGGCAAGCTCTGGAGCACTTCGATCGCCGAGGCATACGCGACCCCCTTGGCCTCATCTTTCGGCACGCGAATCAACGGGTAATCTCCCGGGTTCTCAGGCCTAGATTCAATCGTGACGCCCGCCGCATCAATCAACTCGAATTTTGTGCCCACGGGAATGTAGACAATCGGTTGCCGTTCGACCACATGAAGGATGAGCCCATTGGGCGGCCTCGACTCAATTGAGTAGCTCTCAATGAGGGTCTGACGCCTCAAGACTTCTTCGATTCGGCCGATGTCAACGAGCGGAAGTGGTTGACCAATCTGGTCGGTCAGTTGCCCCGAAATAGCTGCAGGGTCGACTCGGGTGGTACCCGTCACAGTGATGGTCTGAACCCGCATAACCGGAGAGAACACTCCCACAACGACGAAAACGCCCACCGCCAGCAGCGACACGAGGGCGGCCGCCCACGCTTGGCGGCGGCGGCGAACCCGCGCCGTAAAGCGCCGTACTTCATTGCGTTCAAACGCTTTGCGTGCTTTCTTGGCTTCTCGCAGTGCCATTCGGGCGTCGGCCGCTTCTTCGCGCTGTCGGCGGGCAACGCCTGTCTCGCGAGTTTTGCGCGTCGGCGATTGCTTTTCGGCTTTGCGCGCGGGCCTCGATTTCTGCGGGGATTCCTTGGCACGCTTCGGTCGAGTCGATTCGGCATCCTCTCGTCTACTCGACAGGGACGTCACGTCCGCCGGTCGGCGTTCAGGTGACGATGGCGTCAGCGGAAAATCTGGGCGCTTCATGCCAACGGTGCGCGGTGGGTCAGCGCGTCGACGACCTGCGGAATGATTCGATAGACATCACCACAGCCCAGCGTGATCACAAAGTCGCCGGGGCGAGAAATCTCGGCAATTCGAGCGGCGGCCTGCGCCCAATCCGGCTCATAAAACACGTTTTGCGGGTCAGCGAATTTACTCGTCACGAGCTCACCGGTGACCCCCGGGACGGGGTCTTCGCGCGCGCCATAAACATCGAGGCACACCGTCACGTCCGCCTTGTTCTCGAGAACTTCGGCGAACTCAACGCACATCATCGCCGTACGGCTGTAGAGGTGAGGTTGTTGCAGAGCGATGAGGCGCCCAGCACCCACGACCGTGCGAGCTGCCGACAGCACCGCATCCACTTCGGTCGGATGGTGAGCGTAGTCGTCATACACGCTCACACCGTCGACTACGGCGTGAAGTTCGAAACGGCGCTCTGTACCGCCAAATTTGGCAATCCCCGCCATCGACGAAGCCGGGTCGAAGCCCATCCCGACGAGAACGGCAAAAACGCCAGCAGCATTAATCGCGTTGTGGCGACCAGGCACGCGAAGGGTTGTCTCGAACGACTCCCCGTTCCAGACCACGCCGAATCTCACGTTTCCTGCGCTGGTGTCGATCACAGAAATGCGTACGTCAGCTCCTGGGCTCTCACCGAATGTGATCACCCGGTCGTGGCTCAATTGTTGTGAAACCGAAATTGCGCCCGGGTCATCCGCCGAAATCACAACCAGCTCCGACGCGGCCGACGCAAACTTGACGAATGCGTCGATGAAGGCGTCATGCGAACCGTAGTGGTCGAGATGATCCGGATCGACATTTGTGATCAGAGCTACTGCCGTCGAGTAAATGAGAAAGGAACCATCGGATTCGTCAGCTTCAACGACGAACTCATTGGATGAACCTGATTGCGCACTTCTGCCGAGCCCGTGCACGACGCCACCGTTGACGAACCCGGGGTCTTCGCCGAGGTGCTTGAGGGCCGTGATCAGCATGCCGGTCGATGTGGTCTTGCCGTGGGCTCCGGCAACCGAAACGAGTCGCTTGTTCCTCGTGAGCCATTCCAACGCTTGTGCGCGGTGAAAGACCGGGATGCCTCGCTCCAGAGCGAGCAGATACTCCGGATTGTCTTGCCACAGTGCACCCGTGACGACAAGTTGATCAGCACTACCGACATGCGCCGCGTCGTGTCCAATGCTGACCTCAACGCCGAGATCCCTCAATGCGTGCGTTGCAGAAGACTCTCGCGAGTCTGATCCGGTGACCGAAATGCCTGACTCGACAAACATGCGGGCAATTCCGCTCATGCCAGATCCACCGATGCCAACAAAGTGCACCTTGCCCCACGTTTCGGGAGCTGTCACATTCAGGTCTGGCTTGATCACCGCAGAGTCCTTGCGAAGAGGTCGGCCACACGTGTGGCGCTAAGTTCACGATGACTCTAACTCAGGCAGAAGGGCGTCCCGTGAGCGCCACGCAGGTCTCTGCCCGTGGCTCGAGTCCGGTCACTTCGTAAGTGGCGCCATCGCCTCATCAATAAGGTCGAGCATGCGCGCTCGCCCGTCACGAATCCCCACAGAGGCAGATACGCTTGCCATCTCGTTCAGGCGCGCCGTATCGAGGAGGAGAGGAAGCGCGTTTTCCCGGATCCACGCCGGCGTGAATTCACCGTCGGGCACCAAGACTGCACCTCCCGCATCGACGAGAGGAAGCGCGTTGAATCGCTGTTCTCCGTTTCCGACTGGATACGGAACGAACACCGCGGGCACCCCCAGAGCGGCCAACTCACTGACTGTCGAGGAGCCGGCACGAGAAACCACAAGGTCAGCGCACGCGAGGGCGTCGCGCATCCGATCACAGTATTCGAGCACCACGTGACCGTGGGCCTGCGAGCCGATTGGCGCAGTTTGCCTGCCGGTGATGTGCAGTATTTGCACGCCGGCAGATCGCAGGTCGGGCACAGCCGCAGAGACAGCGCCATTGATGGAACGCGCTCCCAGAGAACCGCCGGTCACAACCAGTGTGAGCGCGTCGGGGTCGAGACCAAATGAACGCCTCAATTCCGCTCGTGAAGCCGGGTCGACGAGGTGTTCAAATTCCGCTCGCAGTGGCATTCCAACCAGGCGAGCGTCGCGCAGAGGTGTTCCAGGAATTGCGATGCCAACGAAATGAGTCCACCGCGAGCCCAGCCGATTCGCCAGCCCCGGACGAGCGTTTGCTTCGTGTATGACGATGGGGATGCGCTGTGCACGAGCGGCCGCGTAAGCCGGAGCCGATGCGTACCCCCCGACGCCGACGACAACGTCAACGTGCCGTCGAACAATCACGTCTCTCACGGCGCGAACGGCACGGCGCCAGCGAACAGGAAACGTCAAGGCCGACGCGGTCAACCGTCGGGGGAACGGGAGTTTTTCGATGGTAATCAGCTCGTATCCCGCCGCAGGCACCAGTCGGGCTTCGAGCCCCTCGGCCGTGCCCAGCATGAGTATCTCGGCAGACGCGTCTCGCTCGCGCAGCGCATCCGCAATTGCAATCATGGGATTGACATGCCCCGCTGTGCCGCCGCCGGCCATCAAATAGACGGTCACGTCTGCCGATCCGATCTGAGCGACGTCCGTTGACTCCCCCGCAGTGCCACAACATTCCGAACGGGCGACTGTTGACGCTGAGTAACAGAGCGCCGCGCTGAAGCACCTGGAGTACGACGACTATCGCGGTTTGCCCGTGCGAACGAAAGAACGATTCCGACAGCAACCAGGTTGGCAAAGAGCGCCGTTCCACCCGAGGAAAGGAACGGAAGCGGAACACCGAGAACGGGGAGAATTCCGACGACGACACCGATGTTTATCGCCGCCTGACCGATGATCCAGAACATGATGGCACCGGTCGTAATTCGAACCATGCGGTTGTCTGACTCTCGAATGATGCGCAAGAAGATCACGGTCAACAAAACGTAGAGGGCAATGACCACAAGGCACCCGATGAGTCCCATTTCTTCACCGATGATTGCGAAAATGTAGTCGTTGTCGGCCGCAGGAAGCCATGACCATTTGGACTTTGAGTTACCGAGTCCAACGCCGAAGATTCCACCATTTGCCATCGCCCACTTGCCGTGAAGCGGTTGCCAACATGCGTTGATGTAGTCCGTGCACTCGTTCATAAACGAGAGAATGCGGTCCATTCGGTTAGAACTTGTCCACGCCATGACCAAAATGCCCAGCGCACCGAGTGTCGCCGGAATGAGCAAAATTCGCATCGGGAGGCCGGCAAACAAGAGCCCGCCCACGACGATGATGGCCATAATCATCGTCGTGCCGAGGTCTTTGCCATAAAGCACCAATGCCATCAGTCCAACAGCGGGAATGATCGGAAATAGAACATGCCACGTGTTCATGCCAACCCGGTCGATGGCTTTGGGAAGTGCAACACCGAGTGAGACGGCGATGACAATCTTGACGAGTTCCGACGGCTGACCGGTGATCGACCCAATCGCAAGCCAGTTTCGGTTTCCGCCGGTCTCGACACCGAGAGGCGTAAATACCACCAGAAATTGAAGGATGAAAGCGGAAAGGAGCATGACCTTCAACCAGCGACCCCAAAAGACGAGAGGAAGCTTCGCGATGATAAGCATCAACGGAATGCCCAGCGCGGCAAATCCAGCTTGTTTCAGAAATCCACCAAAGAACCCGGAATCCGAGAGAAACGAGCCAATCGACGAGGCGGAGAAAACGATAATCAAACCAAAGATGACGAGAAAGACGACTGTGCCAAGGAGCATGTAATAGTTGGAATTCTCGGAACGCAGCGCATTGCCAAGAAAGATTCTCGCGGTGGTCGCCTTCGAGGGTGGAGTTTCACCGTTTCGGGGACGCTGGGGCCGTGTTGCACGGCGCGAGGAGTCAATCACGCTGCGGTTGGCGCGAGGTGGGCGCGGATTCGACATCACGCCTCCTCAAAGAAAACTATGTTCCGACGTGAGCTCGAACGGCCTCAGCGAAGAGCCGCCCTCGTTCCGCGTAGTCGGTGAATTGATCCATCGATGCTGCCGCCGGAGCAAGCAAAACGATGTCGCCCCGGGTCACAAACTCCGCCGCTAAACGCACGGCATCGCCCATGACGCCTTTAGTTTCGCTCGAGTTCACCTCCACGACGGGGATGTTCGGCGCGTGTTGCGCGAATGCGGCGAGCACCGAATCCCGCTCGATGCCAATCACGACCGCAGCTTTTAGGCGTTCGGCGTGACGCGCGACGAGGTCATCAATCGAAACTCCCTTGAGTAACCCACCGACAATCCACACAATCGAATCGTTTGCGCGCAGCGACGCGTCGGCCGCGTGTGGGTTCGTGGCTTTGGAATCATCAATCCACGAGACTCCGTCTACCGACGCAATTGTTTCGTAGCGGTGTGCATCCACTCGGAATGCCGTGGCCGCTTCGGCAACCGCCTCAATCGATGCCCCCACGCAACGGGCCAGTGCTGACGCCGCGAGCACGTTCGCCACCATGTGCGGGGCATCAAGACCGTTTGAACGAAGTTCATCGACCGTTGTGATTTCGAGCGCTTCGGCATGACGATTGTCGAGAAATGCCCGATCGAGCAAGATTCCGTCTACGACGCCGAAGTCGGACATTCCCGGTGAATCGAGTCCGAAACCAATTGCGCGCGCTCCGTCGACGACGTTCGCTTCTTCGACCATGTGCATGGTGCGGTCGTCGGCTCGGTTATAGACGCACGCAAGCTTCGTGTTCTCATACACTTTTGCCTTTGCCCGAGCGTATTCCTCGAATGAACCATGCCAGTCGAGGTGGTCTTCGGCCACGTTGAGGCACGCCGAAGCCACTGGAGAAACGCCCCGCATCCAATGCAACTGATAGCTCGACACTTCGACTGCGAAGAAATCGAATCCTTGAGGGTCGCGCACGGCGTCGAGAATGGGCACGCCGATGTTTCCGCACGGAGCCACGCGATAGCCGGCGTGCAACAACATGTGCGCTGTGAGCTGCGTCGTCGTGGTTTTGCCGTTGGTTCCCGTGATGAGAATCCATTCCGCAGGAGCCCCGGTTTGCTTGTCGCGCACGCGCCAGGCAAGTTCGATGTCGCCCCAGATAGGAATCTTGCGTGCCTGCCCCCAATTGAGAATTGGATGGTTGGGATGGTAGCCAGGTGACACGACGATGAGCTCGGGATCAAAATCCACAAGCTCCTGGGGAACCGAATCGCCGATTTCATCCAGCACGACCGAAACACCCAAGACTGAGCACATGTCTCGACGAATCTGGTCTGCGGTTGCCGCCACAACCAGAACCTTGCAGTTCAGTTCGACGAGCGTGTCAGCGACAGAGAACCCGGTGACGCCGAGGCCGAGCACTGCCACACGCAGTCCGGACCAATCGGCATGCCAGCTGTGCAGGTCTTCGCACCGAGGAGTCTCAGTCATGGAGAACTACCGCGAAAGCCACTCGAGGTAGAAGGTGCCCACGCCAGCCGCGACACACAGACCGGCAATGATCCAGAAGCGCACAACGACCGTGACTTCGGCCCACCCCTTCACCTCGAAGTGATGGTGAATCGGGCTCATCAAGAAGACGCGCTTTCCGCCCGAAAGCTTGAAATAACCACGCTGGATGAGCACGGATGCGGTGTCGAAAACGAACAATCCACCAATGAGAATGAGGAGGAGTTCGGTCTGACTCAATACGGCCAATGCGGCAAGGGCACCGCCGAGCGCCATCGACCCAGTGTCGCCCATGAAGATCTGCGCGGGAGATGTGTTCCACCACAAGAACCCGATGAGCGATCCCACAATCGCCGCCGCGATGATTGCCAGGTCAATCGGGTCGCGCACCTCGTAACACTTGTAGAGCACGTCTTTGTCAATTGTGGAGCTGAAGCACGATTGGTTGAACTGCCAGAAGTTGATGATGATGAAGGCGCCGATAGCGAGGATTGACGAACCCGAGGCCAAGCCATCTAGGCCGTCGGCAAGGTTTACGGCATTCGTAGTCGCGGTGACGATGATGATGATCCACACGCAGAACAGCACGATGCCAATGACTGTTCCCAGCGCCATGAAGTCGAGCCCCGTGTCTCGCACGACGCTGATTTCGGTTGAGGCGGGCGTGAGCCCATTTTCATCGGGGAAGTTGATGGCCAAGAGCGCGAAAGCTGTCGCGATGACAACCTGTCCCACAATTTTCCACCAACCGTTGAGGCCGAGACTGCGTTGTTTGTGGGTCTTGATGAAATCGTCAATGAAGCCGACCGTCCCGAGCCCAACCATGAGCATGAGCACGAGAAGAGGTGACAATTCAATCGACGAACCGGTAATCCAGCTCGAGGCGAAGTATCCGACGATGACGGCGAGGACGATGACGATGCCACCCATCGTCGGGGTGCCCTTTTTCCAGTGGTGATCGTTGGCCTCGTCGTCGCGGATGAACTGCCCCCACCCAATCTTTCGAAAAATTCGCACAAAGATTGGCGTGAAGAAAAGACTGAACACCAGAGAGATTGCCCCGGCGAGAAGCAGAGTACTCACGCGCTGACCTCTCCCAAACGATCGCCCAGAAAGCGCAGATTTGCTGAATTCGAAGACTTCACGAGTATCACGTCACCTGGGGCGACGTGACTGACCACATAATCGTATGCCTCGTCTGGTGACGCAAAGTACACGGACTCTCCATCCCATGACCCCTCGTTGATGGCAGAGATGTGCAGGCGTCGAGCCTCCTCACCCACAACCACAAGCGCGTCGATGTTGAGCCGAACGACAAGCAAGGCGATACGGTCGTGTTCTTCTCCAGAAAACTCGCCGAGTTCGGCCATCTCGCCCAGAACTGCAATTGTCCGACTTCCCGCTGGCGCGACCTGAACCAGAGTCTTGAGCGCAGCCGCCATGGAGTCTGGGCTCGCGTTGTAGGCATCATTGATGACCGTGAACGCATTTCCTGTCAAGACCTCCATGCGCCAGCGTTCAGCACGGGAAACCTCGCTCAACGTCGCCAGCACAGCATCGAGCGGGAAACCCAACTCCCTCGCAACGGCAATGGCAGCAAGGGCGTTCATCACGTGATGCTCTCCCAAGACCTTGAACTGCACGAGTCGCGACTCCCCGTCCGTTTCCAGCGTGAAGCTCGTGCCCGACAAGCTGGTCGAGATGCGGGATGCGCGATAATCACAACCCTCGCTGAGCCCAAACCACCTAATCGGGCCAGGCGCAACTTCTGCCATCAATCTCACCCGAGGGTCGTCACGATTCAGAATCGAAACGCCACCTGGCACGAGACCTCGAATGATTTCGGTCTTGGCGATGATTGTGTTTTCGATACCGCCGAACTCACCGGCATGCGCAAGACCGACCATCAACGCGACAGCAATGTCAAGGGGTGCGATTCGAGTCAACCGCTCTATGTGACCTATGCCGCTGGCCCCGAGTTCGAGCACGAGAAACTTCGTATCGAATGTCACCCTCAGCATGGTGAGGGGGGCGCCAACTTCGTTGTTGAAGGATGCCTTTGGCCACACTGTTTCACCGTGCTCGGCGCAGAGCGCGGCAACGAGGTTCTTCGTTGTGGTCTTTCCATTGGATCCGGTTATTCCGATTATCTTCAAGCGCCCGCGAGAGCGCACGCGAGAGACAACTTCGCGCGCAAGGTCTGCGAGTGCCTCCACCGTGTCCGGCACGATGATGTGCGGTACCGATGCATTCACAGCACGATCAACGACCAGTAGCGCGGCGCCGCGCTCGATTGCCTGAGGAATGAACAGGTGCCCGTCGGTTTCTTCGCCCGGCTTTGCGAAGAAGATCCATCCCGGCTCAATGAGTCGAGAGTCGGTGTCTGAAAAGCCCGAGATCACGTGAGAGTCTTCAACACCAGCGGGCAGAACTAAATCCCCCTTGAGGATTGATGAGATTTCACTGAGGGCCATGGGAATCATCGGTTTTCTCCAACCACGTATCCGGCTTCGCCGAGTGCTTTGCGAACATCCTCGCGAGCGTTGTATGGAATCTTCTTGCCCGCTTGTTCGCGATATTCCTCGTGGCCCGGGCCCGCATAGAAGATGACGTCTCCCACGTGAGCGAGCGAAATGGCCAGTCGAACGGCTCTCGCCGGATCTGGTTCTTCACGGATATCACCGTCGGGTCTAGCACCGACCGCCCCAGCCAGGAGCGCTGCCCGAATGCGTGCCGGATCTTCTGACCGCGGGTGGTAGTCGGTGATGATGACGATGTCTGCGAGGCGGGCCGAGATTGCCCCCAACTCTGATCGCTTTGCGACATCACGGTCGCCATCAGCGCCGAAAACCATGATGATTCGACCCGGCGTGACGCGACGAAGCGATTCCAGGCTCGCTCGAAAGGCTTCGGGCGTGTGCCCGTAGTCAACGACGAAAACGGGTCCAACGGGACCAGAAACCACTTCAAGCCGCCCGGGAATGTAGACCGGAATCCCCTGAGATCCGCCAATTGCATTCTCAACGTCCGCCGGCTCGAATCCGGACTCAATCACCATGACAATGGCCAACGCCGCGTTGAGTGCCATAAAGTCTCCGAGCACCGGGATGTGGGAGACGATGCTGATGTCGTCGGAGTAGACCCGGAATGTCGTGCGCTCAAAAGATTCACCAAGAATCTCAACGCGCCAATCTGCCACGACGTCTTCTCGAGTCGCGATGGTTGTACTCGGGATTTGGATGCTCTCGGCGAGCCGGAGTCCCCAGTTGTCGTCAACACAAACCACGGCTCGAGCGGCGACGCCACTTCGAAAGAGTCGAGATTTCGCCTCAAAGTAGTCCTCGAATGTTGCGTAGTCGTCAAGATGGTCATGGCTCAGATTGGCAAAGCCCACCACGTCGAAGTGGATTCCCGACACTCGACTGCGCGTCAGCGCTTGTGCCGACACTTCAAGTGCCAGTGCCTGAGCACCCGCTTCGCGCGCCAGCGCCATAAACGCGTGCAGTTCTGGCGCCTCCGGCGTCGTCAGCCCACTCGTGATTTCCCGGGCACCGATTCGTCGTTGCGCGGTGGTACTGAGCGCGGTTGTGAGGCCGATTGCCTCCAAGATCGCTGCAAGGCAGTACACAATGCTCGTTTTTCCATTGGTTCCGGTAACGCCAAACGTGAGACGGGTCTCGTCCTGCGAGTCGTAAACATGAGCCGCGACGTCACCGAGGATGTCGCGAGGTGAATCGACGACAAGAACGGGGACTGGGGCGTCGGCAATAATCTCGGCTCCGGCGACATCCGTCAAGATTGCAACCGCCCCCGCGACGAGGGCGTTGTCGGCAAACACGGCACCGTGCTGGTTCGCACCGGGGAGGGCCGCAAACAAGTCTCCGGGCCGCACATCCCGACTGGACAACTCGACGCCCGTCACGACGGTCGTGCCGACCTCACCAATGACACGTTGCGCAAAACGCATGGCAATCTCAGAGAGCGCATGGCCATCGGATGCCGAAGGTCGGAGTGACGGCATTGCTTCGTCCTGGTCCCTTCAGCTCGCTCGCGGTGCCAGAACAAGACTATCGTTTGCGAGCTTTCGACCCGGCGCTGACCCCGCCGTACCGCGCCACAAAGTGACGCTGTGACGATCTGCCGATTAGTACGTCACGGGCCAGTACGGAGAACCGGTTGTCGAAGGCTCAACGCGATACTCCTTAACAACCTGTTCCATGATGTCGCGGATCACCGGAGCGACAGCAGATGTGCTGTTGGACGACGGATTGGCCAGTGTGACGAGTACGACGTATTTTGGGTCATCCGCAGGAATCATGCCGGCGATGGACACGACAAAACTCGATGAGTAGGTGCCGTCACCAGCTGACATCTCTGCTGTTCCCGTCTTCGCTGCGACGCGATACCCCGGAATGGTGAGCTGCGGGCCGAGCCATCCGTCGGTGACAACCCCTTCCAGCATTTGCACAGTCTCGGTCGCCGCAGCAGGCGAGATGACTCGTTCTGCGCCTGGAACGGTTGGTGTCGACACGGAACCGTCTGGTGCGGTGCAGTCTTCAACGAGTCGAACCGGGAGCCGTACTCCCTCATTCGCAATGGCCTGGTACGCACTCGCCATCTGCACTGCCGTGGCGGAAAGCCCCTGGCCGAAAAAGAGGTTGTAATACGTTTGGTTGTCCCAGGCGTCGGTGTCATACAGGATGCCGGCCGATTCGCCCAAGAAGCCCACTGACGTCGGGGAACCAAGTCCGAACTTCGTCATGTAGTCATAGCGCTGGTCATTCGACAGCGCTTCGCCAAAAAGGCTCATGCCGACGTTGCTGGATTCAACGATGACTCCCTGCAGAGTGAGGTTGGCCGCGTGTCCCGAACTGTCTTTCACCCGCGCACCATCAGGAAACTCCATCACGCTCGGCGCATTAACCTGAGACGAGTGGTCGGCCAAGCCCGCATCAACGAGCATCGCTGCGGTCAATGACTTCATCGTCGAACCCGGCTCGTAGGGGGCCGCAAAAGCGTATGAGCCACGAAATTCTTCCGGAGTCCCGTCAATATTGTTGGGGTCGACGGAGGGGTAATCTGCGACTGCCTTGAGCTTGCCCGTCTCAACTTCGAGAACCACGGCAATTCCGAACGTTGCGCCTTGGGCAGCGGCCTGTGTCGCCAAGGTCTGTTGCGCGTACCACTGCAGGTCGGAGTCAATCGTGAGTCGCAGGTCGGAGCCGGGTCGCGCCTTGACTTCGGTCACGGTGCTACCCGGGATGCGAACCCCGTCAGCACCTCGTTCGTACGTCTCTTGCCCGTTAACGCCGGCCAGGCACTCATCTTCGGTGAGTTCGATTCCCGCCAACGCGGTGCCATCCGACCCAACATAACCGAGCAGATTTCCTGCTACCGACCCGTTTGGGTACGTGCGACTCGGTGCTTGTTCAAAGTAGAGCCAGGGAATGTCCAGCTCATTGAGCGCGCGAAACGCTTGAACGTCGACACTCCGTGCCACATAGGCAAAATCAGAATCAGGGTTCTCCGCGAGCTCGTCCGCAACAATCTTGAGAATGTCTTCGGGCTTCTGCTTTGTAATCGCCCCGATCTCGGTTGCTGCCTGGGCGAGCGTGACGGTGACGATGGATGATCCACTCCCCCGCTCAAAATCGCGAGCATTGCGAGGCGACATTGTGATGTCATAGCGCATGACCGCGTCGGCGAGCACCTTGCCGCTGGAGTCGGTAATCGTGCCTCGCGGCGCGAAAACCGTTGCCGGAAGAGACATTTTTCCGGCCGATGCCTCGTTGTATTCCGCGGCGCTGACAATTTGAATGTCAATGAGACGAACGACCACCAGAGCAAAAAAGGCGACGACAAAGACCAAAGTTGCGGTCACACGCAATCGGGTTGTTCGTCTCACGTTTGCCTTCTGTGTACGCGGTTTATCTGGTCGATAGGCCAGGAAGCCCGTTAGACAACGGTACGGGTCCGGTTGGTGCCGGAGCCGCTGGCGCGCCGGGTTGGGTGGTGCCGACGGAAGCCGTAGCTGCCGCCCCATCGGCGGGTGCTGTTGTGACGAGTGCAACGCCGGACAGAAGGGAGTTCGGTACGAGCGAACCTCCGTCGCTCGCGACAAGATTCTTGAAACCGTCTCCAGAAGTTGGCGAACCGAGTACTGCACCGTCCGAAAGACGCAGGTAGGCGGGGGTGTTGTTCGACAACATGCCCAGCGCCTCAGCGTTGAGTGCCAAGTGCTGTGGAGAAGCCAGTCGGTCGATTTCCTGCGTCATCTGTTGATACGAACGCGTGGCTTCTTTGTTGGCTGCTTGAAGAGAGGCAATTTCATATGCGCCGCTCTCCGTCGCAACGCTCAACAGCATCTGTATCACCATCACACCGAACATGACGCCGGCCGTGACGTAAGAAAAAAATGCCCTCGGTCGCCTGCGCTGACGCGGTTGCGACGAAGCTGATGTGCGCGAGCTGCGCTCCGTCGGCTTGACTGCAACGAGGTGCCGAACCGGGAGTGCAGTCGATCCCGTGCGTCTGGGTGCCACAAGACCCTGCCTGGAAATCGAGAGTTCTGGACGACGAACGTGCGCGTTCATACTCATGCCGCGTCCCTCACTCGTTCGACCGCACGAATTCTCACCGGCGTCGCCCGTGGGTTCGCAGCCTTTTCTTCGTCACTCGCGAGTTCTGCACCGCGCGTGAGCAGGCGAAAGGTTGGCGCGAGGGCGGCGATGCCCACGGGAACACCGGCGGGCGTTCCGTCTGTGGTGACCTCGGCGAATTCCGCCTTGACGATGCGATCCTCGAGTGACTGGTAGGACAACACAACAACGCGGCCTCCCACGCGGGTGGCCTTGAGCGCCTGCGGAATCGCTCGGTGCAATACAGCAAGCTCTTCGTTGACGTGAATGCGTAGAGCTTGAAAAACGCGTTTCGCCGGGTGCCCTGCGTTCATGAGGGCGGCCGGTGTCGCCTTCTGAAGGATGTCGACGAGCTGCCCGCTCGTTTCGATCGGTGCGTTCGATCGCGCATCCACAATCGCCCGCGCATATCGCGGCGCAAGCTTCTCGTCGCCGAATCGACGGAAGATGGAAGCCAGCTCGTCCGCTGTGAGGGTGGCAACGGCATCTGCTGCAGTGATGCCGGTGGTTTGGTCCATACGCATGTCGAGCGGGGCATCCTGCGCATAGGCGAAGCCGCGATCGGCACGGTCAAGTTGCAGTGACGAAACACCGAGATCAAACAAGAAGCCACTTACCCGAGGGGTTGCAAGGCGATCGAGCACATCGGTGATTTCGTCGTAAACCGCGTGCACGAGCTCGATGCGGTCAGCGAATGGTGCCAATCGCTCCCCCGCAATTCGAAGGGCATCGGTATCCCGGTCAATGCCGATGAGTCGCAGCTGCGGAAAGCGCGTCAGGAATGCTTCGGCGTGCCCGGCCATTCCCAGTGTTGCGTCAACGAGCACTGCTTCAGGGCCAGAGAGCGCGGGCTCGAGAAGTTCGATGCAGCGCTCGAGCGATACGGGGATATGAATTTGTCGAATGTCCATGTTGTATCCGCCTGGGGCGTTGGGTTTTGATTCCCCTCCGTCTCGAGCCGGCTACCGGGGAAGTGATTTCCGGATGAGACTGGCGAGGAGTCAAAACCAAACGACTAAAAGAGGCCGGGAATCACCTCCTCGTCGGTACCTGAGAAGGTGGACTCGTGTTCGGCAAGGTAGGTATCCCACGCACCTGAGTCCCAAATTTCGACCCGGTTTCCCGCACCAATGACAGTGAGATCGTGACGAAGGCCTGCGTACTCGCGCAGGTTTGCTGGAATCGTGATCCGGTTTTGCTTGTCGGGCATCTCCGCACTCGCGCCGGAGAGAAATACGCGGAGAAAATCACGGGCCACTTTGCTCGTGACAGGCGCTTGGCGAATCTTTTCGTGGAGCGATTCGAACTCACGTGATGTGAAGACGTAGAGACAGTTCTCTTGCCCACGAGTTACCACGATGCCGGCCGCGAGTTCGTCGCGGAACTTGGCCGGCAGAATGACGCGCCCTTTGTCGTCGAGTTTGGGTGCGTGGGCTCCAAGGAACATTTCGGCGCACCTCCCCTCTATTCCGGCCAGTCAAGTGGTACTCCCCCACTTTACTCCACTTTGCACCACAAAAAAGCAAAAACGAGCAATATTTTTACATTGAAGGATAAAAACTGAGTAATTTACTGGCTTTATTGGGTGGAGGAAAATGGAGTGCGTGCCCAGTTTTTGGGCAAAAAAAGCGCCACCCCGAAGGGTGGCGCTGGGGTGACTCAGATCTTGGAGCTAGCCGCGACCCTCTTTGCGGTCTTCCCACTGCTGTTCCATGCGCTGCATGAAACCACCAGCACGAGCCGGACGAGTCTTGGCCGACACCGCAGTTGCCGACGCCGGGCGGCTGGCCACAATGACTCCGACAAAGACAACCGCAAAGCCGGCGACGCCGACGAGAATCATTTGGGCCATGACTCCGGCGATCATGACGCCGATTCCAGCAACGGCGATAATCACGCCCATCGTGAGGAATCGATAGTTCGGCCGCATCCGCTCACCTCGGGCAGAAACCACATCGGCGTCGCCGCCATACAGGTTTCGTTCCATTTCGTCGAGCATGCGCTGCTCGTGCTCAGACAAGGGCATGTGCACCTCCAATTCGGTCGAACAAAGTTGAGAAGTCGTTGGACAAGTGTAACCCGGCTCCGCATGGATAGGCTAGGCGAGTGGCGGAACAAGACGAATGGGTGACTCGCGTCAGCAGTCGGATCCAGGATTTTCTCAGCGAGCGCGCGAGCGAAATGGACCCCCTGGGTCCCGACGTCGCTCCATTCGATGCGTTTGCTCGCCAATTCCTTAACGGAGGCAAGCGCTTCCGCGCGCTGTGCACCGTTCTGGGTTTCCGGATTCACGGCACAGCGGTCACGAACAATGTCATCGACATGGCTTCCGCTCTCGAAATTTTTCATGCCGCGGCTCTCGTGCATGACGACATCATGGACAACTCGGACACCCGTCGAGGACAGCCCTCGGCCCACCGCGCATTTGAATCCGTGCATTCGGGAGCATCGTGGGCCGGTGACCCCGCCTCGTTTGGCGTTAATTCAGCGCTCCTGTTCGGTGACCTGCTTCTCGCGTACAGTGACGAACTCGTGAACGCCGCGCTCGACGATGCCGATCGCAACACTCGCCTTCGTACGCGTGTTGAATTTGATCGCATGCGCCGTGAAGTCACGATGGGTCAATACCTCGACATCGTGGAAGAACGGGCGTGGCCTCGCGTCGACTCTGCAGACGCCTTAGATAGAGCAGGAAGGGTCGTCGTCTACAAGTCGGCGAAGTATTCAATTGAGGCGCCACTGCTCATCGGCGCAGTGCTCGGCGGGGCAAGCGAACGGGACGTGGACACTCTGCGCGCATTTGGACTCCCCCTCGGCTTTGCGTTCCAGCTTCGCGATGACGTTCTCGGAGTGTTCGGAGACCCCGCCGTCACGGGAAAGCCCGCAGGTGACGACATTCGCGAAGGTAAGCGCACCGTGCTCATCGCCCTGGCGATGTCTCGAGTGAGCGCATCCGAACAGCGACTGCTCAACGAGTTGCTCGGGGATCGTTCGTTGAGCGCAGAGCAGGTCAGGGTTGTGCAAAACACCTTGGAAAGTTGTGGCGCCCGCGATGAAGTGGAGTCACTTATTACGGACTATGTGGCCCAGGCGCACGCGGCTATCGAAACAAGTGATTTCGCCGAGTCGTCGCAAGTTGCCTTGCGAGACCTCGTAGCCGGTGTTACCAACCGAGTTTCCTGAGCACAGGCTTCTCATCACGCCAGAGTCATTGCGACTCGGCGCACCTCCGCCTTTCGACCCGAGCGCAGAGCGTCGATGGGTGTTGCGCCCAACGCGTCATCTTCGCTGACGAGCCATCGCACAATCTCGTCGTCGGTGAAGTGAAGGTCACTGAGAACAATGGCTGTGCCATGCAGTTCCGTGAGAACGTCACGGTCGCGGATGAAGCTGGCAGGAACGACGAGCACCCCGTCGCGTCGCACCGCAACGAGATGCCGATCTTCGATCAAGCGACGAACCTGGCTTTGAGTTCGTCCGAGAACCTCAACGAGGTCGGGTACCGTCAACCACTCAAGGTCGTCGAAAACGTCATGTGCCACAGTGATTGAGTTTGCCACGCCATTTGCTTGACGCAAAACGCCGAGACTAATGCCCGGTGTTCGCCGGATGCATGGGGATACTCGAGTCACGACGTTGACACGGGAGGGCGGTGAGTATCGTGGGCGAACCACATTTTCGTTCGACACATACGGCGAGCGCCCCGGTCATTCGTGACTCGTCACGACGTCACACCGGAGTCGTCGCGCTTCTGCGCCGAGCTCGCGCCAAGACGTCCATCGCTGTCACTGCTGCAATTGGACTCGTCTTCGGGGGTGTTATCGCAGATGTCCCCGCGCGCGCTTCCGATGAGCCCAGAGACTCTCCGCAACCCGGGTTCGGTGGTTCTCGACCTGTTTCAAGCCCCAACCCCGCAAAGCCAGGCGAAATTCGTCCTCGCACACACACGGTTGAAGCGGGTGACACTCTTTCGACGATTGCAGCTCGCTACGGAATTTCGACCGCCGGGCTGCTCACGGCAAACGGCTTGAGCTGGAAGACGATGATCTTCGCGGGACAGGTGTTGCACATCCCCCAGTTTTCTTCGGACCCGTATGACCGCAGTGAACCAGAGGTGCTCTCGCGTTATCGCGTAGCGGCCGGTGACTCACTGGCCAGCATCGCCAGCTTCTACGGTGTTCAACCACTAGCGCTGATGACAGCCAATGGCTTGGGCCCGCAGAGTCGTTTGGTCGTGGGTCAGCGACTCGTTGTTCCGAATGCAGAGATCATGGGAGAAATTCCCGCGCCGGGGGCTTCGAATTAGCTCCAGCGCGAATCGGCAATCACGGTGACACTGAGGTTTTTCGTGTGTTTCGCTCCCGCTAGCTCACACACCCGTTGCCTAAACTCGTGACTGTGAATGCCTCGACCGGTGACGTCTTGATTGGACGACTTATCGACGGTCGTTATCAGGTAAATCAGCGCATCGCCCGTGGTGGAATGGCAACGGTTTACCTCGCGACTGACTTGCGGCTCGAGCGACGCGTAGCCGTCAAGGTAATGCACAGTCACCTCGCGGACGACTCCGCCTTCACGAGTCGCTTCATTCAAGAAGCGCGATCGGCTGCCCGGCTGGCGCACCCCAATGTGGTGAGTGTCTTTGATCAGGGACAAGACAGCGACATTGCCTACTTGATTATGGAATATCTGCCCGGCATCACCTTGCGTGACTTGCTCAAGGACTACGGAAAGCTGACCGCCGAGCAAACGGTAGACATCATGGATTCCGTGCTCAAGGGCCTGGCTGCCGCGCACGAATCAGGAATTATCCACCGCGACCTCAAGCCCGAGAACGTGCTTCTCGCGGATGATGGCCGCATCAAGATTGGTGACTTTGGGCTGGCCCGTGCGACAACGGCTCACACTGCGTCGGGGCAAGCACTACTCGGGACAATTGCATACCTGAGCCCCGAGCTCCTCACGCGCGGCACCGCAGATGCACGAAGCGACATTTATGCACTGGGCATCATGATGTACGAGATGCTCACCGGGGAGCAGCCCTTCACGGGCGATCAACCCATGCAGGTGGCCTACCAGCACGCCCACAACGATGTGCCGCGACCGTCGATCTTGAATCCCAACGTTCCGCCAGAGCTCGATGAACTCGTTGTGTGGGCCACTCAGCGCACACCGGCCGAGCGACCGGCAAGCGCATCCACATTGCTCGATGCGCTCATCACTGCGGAACGTGCGCTCAAGCGGCCAACGGAAGCAACCGGCTTGACCACGCAGCAGACGGTCGTCATGCCCGCTGGCGAGTCTCCCCGCACGGATTCGACGCGTGTGCTGACCGGCTCGGTCAGACAGGTCGGAACAGAGACCGATGCCGTCGCACGTTTGCATGTCAGCGCAGAAACACGCAAGAAACGCGGACTGTGGCTCATCATCGCCACAATTGCACTTGCCGCGCTCGGTGGCGGGCTGGGGTGGTTCTTCACTGCGGGGCCGGGTGCACTCGAGACGATTCCCGCCGTTGCCGGCATGAACCCTGCCGAAGCCAAGAGCACAATCGAAGATGCGGGCTTTGTCGTGAAAAGCGGTCAAGCAAACTCAAGCACGGTTCCGGCCGGGCTCGTGGCCGGCACCGACCCCACCGAGGGCAGCCTGGTGCAGCGTGGGTCAACCATCACGGTGCTTGTCTCCATCGGACCAAAGATGCTGCCCGTGCCGACGCTCGTCGGGCTTCCCGAAGCGGAGGCCAAAACCCTCGTCACGTCGGCGGGGTTCAAGGTCGGCACTACGTCCAACCTCTTCTCTGCGGAGATTGCCAAAGGCACAGTCATTCGCGCACTGGGAACAGACGGCACGGATCTCGGTTCAACCTACGCCGACGGGGCGAACATCACGCTCGTCGTCTCAGCAGGACCTGTTCCCGATGTCGTCGGCAAGACAATTGAGGAAGCAACGGCGACTTTGCGTGGCGCCGGTCTCACTGTTGGTGCGAACACTGAAGAGTTCAGTGACACCATCGAGAAGGGTCTCGTCATCTCGCTTGTGATTCCCGAGGCCGGACTCAAACCCGGTGATGTCGTCAACGTTGTGGTCTCAAAGGGACCCGACCTCGTTGATGTGCCCAACATGGTCGGCTGGACTATTGCGGATGCACTCGCCAAACTTTCGGAGCTTGGGTTCGACGCCTCAACGAACACGCCAGAAATCTACCGTGATGAGTTACTCGTGAAGTCCCAGTCGGCGGTGGGCGGTACGAAACGTGGCTCCACCGTCATGGTCTACAACCCGTAGCGACTTCCTGTCACAGCACACGCAACGCGGTTAGCGGCGCTTCAGTTCTTCCGCGACCAAGAACGCAAGTTCGAGCGACTGGCTGTGATTGAGTCGTGGATCGCACAACGACTCGTAACGCGTTGCCAACGTTTCTTCGTCAATCATCTCTGATCCGCCGAGGCACTCAGTGACTTCATCACCGGTGAGCTCGACGTGCATTCCGCCGGGATACGTGCCGACAGCGCGATGAGCCTCAAAGAACCCCTGGACCTCGTCAAGAACATCATCGAAGCGACGCGTCTTGTAGCCATTGGGCGTCGTCATCCCGTTTCCGTGCATCGGGTCGGTGATCCACAGCGGATTTGCATCGCTCGACTTGACCGCTTCGAGTAGCGCAGGCAGCGCATCCCGAATCTTGCCGGCGCCCATGCGGGTGATGAATGTGAGTCGACCCGGTTCGCGGTGCGGATCGAGCTTGTCGATGAGCTGCAACACGTCATCCGGTGACGTTGTCGGGCCGAGCTTGACACCGATGGGGTTTCGAACACGCGAGAGAAAGTCGACGTGGGCTCCGTCGAGATCGCGGGTGCGCTCGCCAATCCACACGAAGTGAGCAGAAGTGTTGTACGGCGTGCCCGTGCGCGAGTCAATGCGAGTCATCGGGCGTTCGTAGTCCATGAGCAACGCTTCGTGACTGACGAAGAACTCCGTGCGCTTGAGCGCTTCGAAATCGGCGCCACAGGCGGTCATGAAATTGATGGCTCGGTCAATCTCGCGAGCAAGCTGTTCGTATCGAGCGTTTGCCGGGTTTGATGTGAAGCCCTTGTTCCAGTTGTGAACTTCGCGCAAGTCTGCAAAGCCACCCTGCGTGAATGCCCGGATGAGGTTCAAGGTCGACGCGCTCGTGTGGTAACCCTGCACCATGCGAGCTGGGTCTGCGGCGCGCGACTCTGGCGTGAACTCGTAACCGTTGACAATGTCGCCTCGGTAAGCGGGCAATGTGACGTCGCCGCGCGTTTCGGAGTCGCTCGATCGAGGTTTGGCGAATTGGCCAGCCATGCGGCCCATCTTGATCACGGGCAACTCAGCCGCGTACGTGAGAACGACGGCCATTTGAAGCAACGTCTTGACGCGATTGCGAATTTGATCAGCCGTTGCACCGGCGAAAGTTTCGGCGCAGTCGCCACCTTGAAGCAAAAACGCTTTGCCACTTGCCGCGACCGCGAGGCGCTCGCGCAACGTGTCCACCTCACCCGCAAAGACGAGTGGAGGAAGAGAGGCGATCTTCGTGGATGCCGCAGCCACAGCAGCCTGGTCGAGCCATGGCGGCTGTTGCTTAATCGGCAAGCTACGCCAGTGGTCCAGCCCGTCGATGACGCTCTGCGTTGCGGCGATCACTGCTTCGTTTGTCAATGACAATTCGTCACTGCTCCTCTTCGCATATAGAAATCCCACGATTCGTCGAAAGCGAATACGGGAGTTCTCAGCCTACCCAGAAAGGGATGCGCGCTTTTCCTTGACGCTACTGGCGTACACGTCGACGTAGTTCTGTCCGCTCAGGCCGAGGAGCTCGTACATGATTTCGTCTGTGACGGCGCGAAGAATGAACCGGTCACCTTCGAGCCCGTAAAACCGACTGAAGTCGAGCGGTTCGCCAAAGATGACACCGATGCGACGGATGCTCGGCAAGCGCTTGCCGATGGGCATGGCTTTCTCGGTATCGATCATTGCCACGGGAATGACCGGAACGCGGGCCTCCAGAATCATGCGCGCGACTCCGGTTCGACCCCGGTACATCTGCCCATCAGGACTACGTGTGCCCTCGGGGTAAATGCCGAGAACCTTGCCCTCGGCCAACACACGGAGGCCCGTATTGAGCGACGCTTCCGAGGCCTTACCGCCAGAACGATCAATGGGAAGCTGGCCTGTTCCCATGAAGAAAACCTTCGTGAGCCACCCCTTGAGACCCTTGCCCGTGAAGTACTCGCTCTTGGCGAGAAACACCATCTGACGCTCAATTACCAGGGGCAAAAAAATCGAATCGATGAATGACAAGTGGTTCGAAGCAAGAATCACGGGACCCTCGGCAGGAATACGCCCCGCGCCCGTCACCCAGGGACGAAAGATTCCCTTGACGAGAGGACCGACAACGATGTTCTTCATCACCCAATAGAACATTTGCTCGCCTCCGTGCTCGAGATTTCAGTCTAAGCGAGAACGCTCTCGAGCCAAGTCTGCGGCGCCAACGACGCCGGCATCGTTGACGAGTTCGGCAATGGCGAAATCGGGCTCCGGATGGAATCCGCGCGCTGACATTTCGCGCTGGAAACTCGCCCGTACGGGGTCGAGAAGTGCCGCGCCGGCCGACGCCACTCCCCCACCGATGACGAAGATTTGCGGGTCGAGCACGGCGGCGATGGATGCGCATCCGCGGCCCAACCAATGCGCGACTTCCGTTAACGCCTCGTGAGCGTTCGGGTCACCGTCTTCGAGTAACGCACGAAGGGCATCCGGATCCATGGTGCCGTCGGTCTCGAGTGCCGCGCGGAGCGGGGTTCCCGCTGGCAGCGCTCTCGCTCGTTCACTCGCGATCCGCAGCAAAGCCCGACCCGATGCGTACTGCTCGAGACACCCGTGTGCGCCACAACCGCACTCAAGACCCTCATTTACAACGCGCACGTGTCCCAGTTCACCTGCGGCACCGAACCCACCGCGAACGAGGCGCCCATCGATGATCACCGCACCGCCGACTCCAGTTCCAGATGTGAGCATCGTCATGTGCGTGTAGCCACGACCCGCGCCAAATCGATATTCGGCCCAACCTGCAGCGTTGGCGTCGTTCTCGATAACGATGTTTGAGCCGATTCGAGCCTGTAGTTTTTCGCGCAGAGGCTCAGAGCGCCACGATATGTTGGGCGCGTACAAGACCGTTGAGCCGTCGGCGTCGATGAAGCCGGCCGCAGCAATTCCGATCCCTGAAACATCACGATTGTCGAGCAGGGTTTTCGCCATAGCAACGATGGCGTCCTCCATCTCAGCCGCGCTCGACGCGGGCGAGGGCACACGGTTCATTTCTGAGATATTGCCGTCGAGAGAAATAAGTGCCCCGGCGATTTTGGTGCCACCGATGTCGATACCGATTGCGTACATCAGACCTACCCCAACATCGTTTGACTAACTAGAGTGTAGGTGCCATCGAATAAAGGAGTCCGACGTGCAGCAAATCGAAATGCCCCTGCTTGTAGCGCATGATCCAAATGCGAATGCCACATCAATCTTGTTGGAGAGGGTTACCAAGTCGCCCGACTTGCCCCTGTTCTCGCTTCCGGATGGTGCAGGTGGCTGGACGACAATCACGGTTCAGGAATTTTATGACCGCGTGACCGCTCTCGCGAAGGGAATGATGGCCTCGGGCATCCAGCCTGGAGACAAGATCGGTTTGATGTGCAAGACGCGATTCGAATGGACGTTGTTCGACTTCGCCACATGGTTTGCCGGAGCAATCCTGGTACCCATCTACGAGACCAGCGCACCGAACCAAATCGAGTGGATTCTCGATGACTCTGAGGCGATTGCCATCATCGTCGAGGCCAAGATGCACCGTGAACGGTTTGAGTCGATTAAGTCCGCAGTGCCCAAGGTGCACACGGTCTGGACCATCGATGACGGAGCCATCGAGGCGATTAGCGCGCTTGGCTCGGGCATTTCCGACGCGGATCTCACAAAGCGACGTACCAAGGCCAAAGGCAAAGACACTGCCACTCTGATCTACACGTCCGGTTCGACCGGTAGCCCGAAGGGCTGCGTGCTTACCCACGCCAACTTTGTCGATTTGTGTCGCAATGCCCGCGCCGCCATTCCCGAAGTTGTGAACGAGCGAAGCTCGACGCTCCTCTTCATTCCTCTCGCCCACGTTTTCGCCCGTTACATCTCCGTCCTCAGCGTGGACGGTGGTGTTCGGGTTGGACACCAGCCAGATACGACACAGCTGTTGCCCTCGCTTCAGTCGTTCAAACCGTCGTTCTTGCTTGCCGTTCCGCGCGTCTTCGAGAAGGTCTACAACTCGGCCGAACAAAAGGCTGAAGCCGGCGGCAAGGGCAAGATTTTCCGCACAGCGGCGGCTACCGCAGTTGAGTACTCGAAGGCCCGAGAAGCGGGTCGCGTCTCTCTCGGCCTATCTCTCAAGTTCAAGCTCTTCGATCGACTGGTGTTTTCAAAGCTCCGCGAAGCCATGGGAGGCAACGTCCGTTGGGCTGTCTCCGGCTCGGCACCACTCGGTCCTCGACTTGGCCACTTCTTCAACGCCTTGGGCATCACGGTTCTCGAGGGCTACGGCCTCACGGAAACCACCGCTCCCGCAACGATTAACCGTCCGTCCAAGGTCAAGATCGGCACTGTTGGGCCGGCGCTTCCCGGCGTGTCGATTCGGATTGCCAAAGATGGCGAGATTGAAGTGAAGGGTATCGACGTATTCAAGGAGTACTGGAAGAACCCGACCGCCACGAAGGAAGCATTCCGCGACGGCTGGTTCAAGACCGGCGATATCGGAACCCTGGACGAGGATGGCTACTTGTCCATCACTGGTCGCAAGAAAGAAATCATCGTCACCGCCGGTGGAAAGAATGTTTCACCGGCGTATCTCGAAGATCCAATTCGCGCGGATCCGGTTATTGGTCAAGTCGTTGTCGTGGGTGACCGCCAACCGTTTATTTCTGCTCTCATCACGCTCGACATCGAGATGCTCCCGATGTGGTTGACGAACAACAAGCTCGACCCGAAGATGACCCTCGCCGATGCTTCCAAGAACGCAGCTATTCGCGACCATGTGCAGAAGGCCATCGACCGAGCAAACGCTCGAGTCTCGCAGGCGGAATCCATTCGCAAGTTCGTGATCTTGCCCATTGAGTTCACCGAAGCAAGTGGACACCTCACGCCCAAGATGAGCATCAAGCGTCACGTGATTGAAAAGGACTTCTCCGACCAGATCACCGAAATCTACGCATCGTCACACTCCACGACCGGTTCGATTGAAACGACGGGCTCTTAGTTGGACGTCTCCGTCAGAACCAGTCGGATTCTCTGACTTGCTTCATCGCTTCACGCCGTGTTTCAGGCTCGAGGCGGTCAAGGTAGAGCATGCCATCTAGATGGTCTGTCTCGTGCTGGAGTGCTTGGGCCATTAAACCTGTGCCCTCAACGAAGATGACGTTGCCGTCGACATCGGTTCCGCGAACCCGGGCAAAGGGATACCTCGGAGTCTTGAACCACAGGCCGGGTACCGAAAGGCAGCCTTCGTCGACGAGCTCGAGCTCACCATCCACAGCGTCAATGACGGGGTTCAGCACATAACCGACGTCACCGTCAACGCTGTAGCTGAATGCCCGAAGTCCGACCCCGATTTGAGTTGCTGCAACTCCGGCGCGCCCAGGCAATGCAACGGAATCCATCAGGTCCTTGACGAGGGCGCGCACGTTCTCGTCAATGGCGTCAATTTCATCTGCACGAGTCTTCAAGACCGGATCACCAAAGATCCGAATCGGCCGTTCCACGGTGACGCGGATTAGTTGTCTTGAAGTCCGTCGACGACGAGGGCAGCCAGCAGTCGCGCGGCTTCCTGCGTGACCGGGCGCAACTTATCGAAATCTATGACGGAGCCGGCGGCGAGAAGCGGGTCGTAAGGAATTCGAACCACATCACGAACGCGTGAGCGGAAGTGTGCCTCGATCTCTTCAAGCTTGACGATGTTCGTGCCCTGAGTCGCCGTGTTAATGGTCACAATCGCATTGCGCACAAGATTGCTGTATCCGTTTGCATCCAACCAGGTCAGCGTTTCGGCGGCCAGACGGGATTCGTCGAAACTTCCACCCGAGACCACAACGACAGCGTCGGCTCGTTGAAGGGTCGCGCGCATCACCGAGTGAACGATGCCCGTTCCACAGTCAACAAGTGCAATCGAGTAATAACGAGAGACCATGTCGGCGACGACGTTGAAGTCGTTCTCGTCAAAAGCCTCGGAGAGCAACGGGTCAGTGTCTGACGCAAGAACATCGATGCGCGATTTGTCGCGCGTGATGAAGTTGGAGAAATCGGTGAACGTTGAAATCGTTGCCGCCTTGTTAACAACGTCGCGAACCGTGAACTGACTACCTCGAACGAAACGTTCCGCGAGCGTTCCACGGTCGGGGTTAGCGTCAATGGCAATGACGCGGTCCTCGCGAACCCGAGCCAGGGCCATGCCGAGCAGGGTCGTCACGGTTGTCTTTCCGACACCGCCCTTTCGGGTGAGAATGGCAATGAAACGCGGACCACCGCTACCTACATTGCGTCCAATGCTGAGGTCGATGGCCTTACGATGGCGAACCGACATCGAGTCGCCACGGTTGACGAGACCAAATGTCGACTTGTACAAGAAACGGTTGAAGCCCTCGGTCGGAACGTCATACACCGGGTCAAGGTCGAGCACGCGATCGGGGGTCAGTAGCGAAACCGGTTCGGGGTGAACGGAAGCTTCACCCGACTTGCGGTCGCGTCGCGACGGCATGGCTGGCCCGTCAACGGGCACCTGAATCGGGGTTTCACCTGTCGTCACCGGGATGACAATTTCCGTCGTCGACACAGATACTGCCGCCTGAGGGTCAACGGTGATTTCTTCTCGAGCGGGTGCTGCACGGCGACCCGTCGCGCGTGCTGGTGCGCGTCCCGATGATTGTGCCTCGTCAGTCGATTTCTTCTTAATGATCGTGTTCCGTTTCCGTATCCGTTATCCGTTCAAGATTACGCTTTTGTTCTAATAACGACCCACAGGTCGCCCGACTCTACTTGCGCGGTCCCCCGAACGGCTACACGTTCCACAGTACCCGCTATGGGAGACGTAATCGCCGCCTCCATCTTCATGGCTTCAATAGTGGCGATGGGTTCTCCCGGCGCAACGGTCATTCCTTCGGTCACCTTCGTTGTGACGGCGCCGGAGAATGGCGCAGCGATGTGGCCCGCATTGTTTGGGTCTGCCTTTTCGGCCGATATCGAGTCAACGGAAATTGTCCGGTCTCGAACGAACACCGGACGAAGCTGTCCGTTCATGGTCGCCATCACGGTTCTCATCCCCTTGTCGTCGGGCGCACCGATTGCTTCGAGCCCGACATAGAGGCGCACGCCTGAGGAGATCTGCACGACGTGTTCGACACCGGGTTCTAGTCCATAGAGGTAATCCACGGTGTCAAGAACCGACAAATCGCCATACGTTTCTCGCATCGAGTCGAAGTGCTGCGTCGGAGCTTCAAACAAGAGACGATTCAGAGTCGATCGTCGGAGCAGACCGGGGTGGTTGATTGATTCAGCGTCTTGCGGGGACAGATGCGCAACCTCGACCTTGCGGTCACGTCCGGCCAGCACCTTCGAGCGGAATGGCTCCGGCCATCCCCCCGGAATTTCACCGAGCTCGCCAGCCATGAATGCAACAACGGAATCCGGGATGTCATAGTTCTGAGGGTTCGCCTCGAAGTCTTCTGGGTCCGCATTGACGGCTGCGAGGTGCAGAGCCAAATCCCCGACGACCTTCGATGACGGTGTCACCTTAGGGATACGGCCCAGGATTCGATCTGCTGCCGCATACATATCTTCAATGAGTTCGAATCGCTCTGAAAGACCCAATGCGATTGCTTGCTGACGGAGGTTCGACAGTTGCCCTCCGGGAATCTCGTGATGGTAGACGCGCCCAGTCGGGGCCGGGAGCCCTGATTCGAAGGGACGGTAAAGCTGACGCACTGCCTCCCAGTAGGGCTCCAACGAGCAGACAGCGTCAAGGTCGAGACCGGTTTGCTTTTCGGTGTCGTCAAGAGCTGCAACGAGAGCAGACATCGACGGTTGACTCGTAGTACCCGACATGGGGGCACTCGCGGTGTCTACGGCGTCAGCACCAGCCTGAATTGCCGCAAGCAACGTAGCGAGCTGACCGCCAGCCGTATCGTGCGTGTGAACGTGCACGGGCAGGTCGAACCGACTACGCAGGGCCGAAACCAACTTGGCCGCAGCGGCCGGACGAAGCAAGCCAGCCATGTCCTTGATCGCGATGATGTGCGCACCCGAGGCAACAATTTGCTCAGCAAGTTTCAAGTAGTAATCGAGAGTGAACTTTGTCTCACTCGGACTCAAAAGATTGCCGGTGTAGCAGACACCGACTTCGGCAACCGACCTGTTCGTAGCCAGCACAGCATCAATAGCGGGTCGCATCTGGCCAACGTCGTTCAACGCGTCAAATATGCGAAAGATGTCAATGCCCGAGCGGCTCGCCTCGTCAACGAATGCGTCCGTCACAGCCGTCGGGTACGGCGTGTAACCGACAGTGTTTCGTCCGCGCAGCAACATCTGAATTGCAACGTTGGGCAAACTCGCGCGGAGTTTGTCGAGGCGCTCCCAGGGATCTTCGGCCAAGAATCGAAGGGCGACGTCATAGGTCGCCCCGCCCCATGCCTCAACCGAAAAGAGCTGGGGCATCAGCCGTGCAACGTAGGGCGCGACGTCGACCAAGTCGCGGGTGCGCACGCGCGTTGCAAGCAACGACTGGTGCGCATCCCGGAAAGTGGTGTCTGTCACTGCGACCGCGGTTTGCGCACGAAGCGCTTGCGCGAATCCGTAGGGCCCGAGCTCTTCCAGCCGTTGCCTCGAGCCGTCTGGTGCAACATTCGCAAGGTCGATTTTCGGGAGCTTGTCGAGCGGGGTGCCGTGAATCGGCCGGGGACCGTTTGGGTGGTTCACCGTGACGTCGGTGAGCCAGTTGAGTAGGCGCGTACCGCGGTCTTTCGATTCGCGTCCGGTCATCAGCTGGGGTCGCTCGTCGATGAACGACGTGCTCACATCACCACGACGGAAGTCGGGGTCGTCCAATACCGCCTGCAAGAACGGGATGTTCGTGCTCACGCCGCGGATGCGGAACTCGGCTAGCCCGCGGCGTGCACGCACGACAGCCGAATCGAAGTCTCGTGCTCGACAGGTGAGCTTCGCAAGCATGCTGTCGAAGTGGGGGCTGATTTGAGCACCCGGGTTGATCGTGCCGCCATCGAGACGAATGCCGGCGCCACCGGGTGATCGATACGTTGTGATCTTGCCCATGTCTGGACGGAAGCCGGCGGCCGGATCTTCGGTCGTGATGCGGCACTGCAGTGCGGCACCACGAAGTTGAATCTGGTCTTGGTGCAGGCCGAGTTCGCCGAGAGTCTCGCCCGCAGCGATACGCATCTGCGACTGCACAAGGTCGACGTCAGTGACCTCTTCGGTGACCGTGTGTTCGACCTGAATACGCGGGTTCATCTCGATGAAAACATGCTCACCTGCACGGTCACCCGCCGTGTCGACAAGGAACTCAACCGTTCCGGCGTTCTGGTAGCCAATCGACTTAGCGAACGCAACAGCATCGCGATACAGAGCTTCACGAAGTTCTTGCGTTATGTTCGGCGCCGGCGCAATTTCGATGACCTTCTGGTGACGACGCTGAACCGAGCAGTCTCGCTCGAAAAGGTGCACCGTTTCGCCCTGCATGTCAGCGAGAATCTGCACCTCAATGTGGCGAGGTCGCAACACGGCCTGTTCGAGAAACATACGCGAATCCCCGAAAGCACTGCCGGCTTCGCGCATGGCGGCTTCGAGAGCATCTCGCAGTTCTGCCTTGGTCTCGACGCGGCGCATCCCTCGTCCACCGCCACCCGCAACGGCCTTCGCGAAAATCGGAAAGCCAATCGAGTCTGCTTGCTTGACCAGGGTGTCAATGTCGTCTGTGGCTTCGGTCGACTTAAGCACGGGAACACCGGCAGAAATCGCGTGCTGCTTCGCTGTGACTTTGTTTCCGGCCATCTCGAGCACTGTTGCTGAGGGACCAATGAACGTGATGCCGGCGGCCGCGGCAGCTTCAGCTAGGTTCGGATTCTCCGAGAGAAAGCCGTATCCCGGATAGATGGCGTCGGCACCAGATTCGCGAGCGACTCGAATGATTTCGTCCACGTCGAGGTACGCGCGCACGGGGTGACCTGGCTCACCTATCTGGTACGACTCATCGGCTTTTTGGCGGTGAAGCGAGTTTCGATCCTCAAAGGGATACACGGCCACGGTCTTTGCGCCAAGCTCGTAGGCGGCCCGAAACGCGCGGATTGCTATTTCTCCGCGGTTAGCAACGAGGATTTTTTTGAACATCCTGAAGTCCCCTTCAACGCCGACTCCGTGGGTCTCACACAGTTAGGTGCTCTAAGACTAGCCGGGGTAGCCTTGACCTCGTGCACGTGCTGAGTGTGAGCTCCCTCAAGGGTGGCGTGGGTAAAACCACTGTCACTCTCGGTCTCGCGTCAGCAGCGTTCGCCAAAGGAATTCGCACACTTGTCGTCGATTTCGACCCTCAGGCTGACGTCTCGACGGGCATGGGCGTCAACGCACGGGGGCGCTTGAACATCTCAGATGTTCTGACGAATCCGAAGCTCAAGACAGTGCGAGAAGCGATTGCACCGAGTGGATGGACTGTGCCGAACCATTCCGCGATCGACGTGATGGTCGGCAATCCGTCGGCCGTGAACTTCGACACCCCGCATCCGAGCGCTCGTGAGATCTGGCGTCTCGAAGAGGCCCTCGCCAGCATCGAAGACAGTTATGACCTCGTGCTCGTCGACACCTCCCCCACGCTCAACGCGTTGACGCGCACCGCCTGGGCGGCCAGCGACCGTGTTGCGATTGTCACCGAACCCGGGCTCTTCTCGGTAGCAGCGGCTGACCGCGGGTTGCGCGCGATTGAAGAAATTCGCCGTGGCCTGAGTCCGCGACTCCAACCGCTCGGCGTAATTGTGAACCGCGTGCGGTCGCAGTCAGTGGAGCACCAATTTCGCGTCAACGAGCTTCGCGCCATGTTCGGCCCGCTCGTCATGTCGCCGCTGCTCCCCGAGCGCACATCCCTTCAACAGGCACAGGGTGCCGCGCGTCCGGTTCACGCGTGGCCAGGAGAGGCGTCAGCCGAGATGGCGGGCTACTTCGAGCAGCTGCTCGATCGGGTGCTGCGCATCGCACGGATCGGCGACCCGCGAGCAAACGGCGCACAGCAATTTCCGGCCCAATATCCCACTGCTCAATACCCCACAGGCCAAATCCCAACGGATTATGTTGCCACCGGCGCGTACGGCGACATCAACGACTAGAGGGCACGCAAAGGTTCAAGCGGTCGTGGCTGGTTATGCCGATGCGCGGTGCGCACGACGAGCGGAAAGCTCATCCATATCTGGCGTCTCGGTTTCGAGCTCAACAAGGCTCGACTCAACTTCGCGAAGTACTTTGCCGATGGCGATTCCAAAGACTCCCTGGCCGCGACTCATGAGGTCGATCACCTCGTGGTCCGACGTGCACATGTAGACGCTGATGCCATCGCTCATGAGCGTTGTGTTGGCGAGGTCGTAGAACCCAGCCGCACGAAGCTCATCGATGGCCGTGCGAATCTGCTGAAGCGAGATTCCCGTGTCGAGAAGTCGTTTGACAAGCTTCAGAACAAGGATGTCGCGGAAACCATAAAGTCGCTGCGACCCAGATCCGGCGGCGCCCCGAACCGTCGGCTCGACGAGTTCCGTGCGAGCCCAGTAGTCCAGCTGACGGTAGGTGATGCCAGCCGCGCGAGCAGCCACGGTGCCACGGTACCCAACGGAGTCGTCACGCTCAGGAAGTCCGTCGGTGAACAACGGGCTGAGCTCGTACTGCTCTGGCTTTTCGACCGTTGCGTCACTCATGGACGGCACCTTCCTAGAATTTAACCCTCAAGTTTCGCTTGAGACTTTTACAATGTACGCACTCGGCGATTCAAACCGCCGGATTTCGCAACCAGCCCTCTCGGCGTGTCGCGCACGAGTCCTTCTTTAGATTACGCCTGACCGGAGTTTCGCGAAATGACCTGGCGAAGAATTTGCGATCGCACAGTCTCCATGAAGACGGCAATTTCGTTTGCGCGTTCAATCGACTTCGCGCGACTAGCCGGGCCTTGGCGCTTCGCGAGCGGTGCGAGAGCACGCTCAATGAGCGCGAATTCCTTTTCTGCCGTGGCCTTCAGTACCGACAGGTGACGGGGTTCGATTCCCGACCGTTGCAACTGAACCAGCGCGGTGAGCATCGACAGCTCTTCTTCGCCGAACGACTCCGCCGGAGCGATGAGTCCCGCAGACACGGCATCCTGCATCAAGTTCGCCGTTGCACCGGCGGCCTTGATGGTTTCCTCTGGTGTGTAACGCACGCGCGTTGACAGAACGGAAGATGCGGCAAGTCCGGTCGCTGTCGGAAGCGCCGACGCCTTGCCCGATGCCATCGCGTCGAGATGTTCCCGGATCACCTTCAAGGGGAGGTATTGATCGCGCTGCAGCGTCAAGATCAGGCGTAAGCGATCCACGTCTTCGGTCGAGAACTTGCGATAGCTCGAGGGCGTGCGAAACGGCGTGACCAAGTCTTGGTCTTCGAGGAAACGCAGTTTCGACGGAGTGAGGTCCGGAAACTCGGGTTGAAGTTTGGCGAGCACCTGACCGATGCTGAAAACGGGCCGAGCCGAGCCGGTGCCCGCGAGGGAGCTTGCTGGTGCTGGCGTTCGAGACGCCCCCGACTGCGCCGCCATTAGTTGGATCCGTTTGCGAGGGTGGCGGCAAGGTCGACGCGTGATGAAAAGAACGTCAATCGGTACTTTCCGACTTGAACCTCATCGCCATCCGACAGTGGGGCCGACTCAACAATTTCACCGTTGCGATAGGTGCCGTTAAGCGAACCGAGGTCCTTGACCGAAAAATGAATGCCCTTGCGATCGAATGACGCATGGCGGCGTGACACGGTCACATCATCCAAGAAGATATCCGCATCCGGGTTGCGGCCCGCGACGGACTCATCCTGGTCAAGCAAGAAACGTGAGCCGGCGCTGGGACCGCGACGAACAATCAGAAGGGCTGAGCCAGAAGGAAGCGCAGCAATCGATTCCGCTTCTTCAGCGGTGAGGTCAGCGGCGTCAACGGCATGCAACTGGTTGAGGAAAGCGGCACCAAAATTCGCGGTCGTCGACGAGGAACCAGACTCGGTTCCTCCGGCTGCATCGCCCCCCGACGCGCGTGACTCGCTCAAAATTGGCCCTTTCCAATTGCTTTCAATCACACTAGCTCAACTCAGTGTCACCTAAAATACTCAAGAAGCAAAGGAGCATCATGGATCCCCTCATTATTTCCCTCTGGGTACTCGCCGGCATCTCTGCAGGCACCTGGATCATGTCTGTCATCACTCGCGAGTACTCGTGGGTCGACCGCATTTGGTCGATTGTGCCGTTCGTGTACGTCTGGATTTTCGCTGCGTCGACCGGCTTCACAGACCCACGCCTCAACCTGATGGCCGTGCTCGCCACGGTGTGGGGCGCGCGCCTCACCTTCAACTTCACACGCAAGGGCGGTTATGCGCCCGGCGGTGAAGACTACCGCTGGCCGATTCTGCGCGAACGCATGTCGCCTGCGCAGTTCCAGCTGTTCAACATCTTCTTCATCGTCATCGCTCAGAACGTCATTCTGTGGCTGATTGCGATGCCGGCGTACACCGCGTGGCAGCACCAGACCTCGTTCGGTGTAGCCGACATTCTTGTGGCTGCGCTCTTCCTGTTCTTCCTGATTCTCGAGACGGTTGCCGATCAACAGCAGTGGAACTTCCACAAGTGGAAGTCCGCCGAGCGCGCAGCTGGCCGCACGCCTCGTCCCGGATTCTTGACGACCGGCCTGTTCAAGTTCTCGCGTCACCCGAACTTCTTCAGCGAGCAAGCTCAGTGGTGGGTCTTCTTTCTCTTTGGTGCGGTTGCCGCCGGCTCGCTCCTCGAGTGGACCGTTGTCGGTGCGTTCCTTCTGACGGCACTGTTCATCGGATCGACCCGGTTCACCGAAGAAATCTCGGTGTCAAAGTACCCCGACTATGTCGAGTACCAGCGTCGAACGAGTGCGCTTATTCCGTGGTTCCCGCGTCACCCCGAAGACGCGACCGCCAAGGCATAACCTGCGAGCCGGGCATCGAGAGGTACGCGATGCCGAGCAAGACCAATCCGAATCCCACCCAACCTGAGGGTGAGATGACTTCGCCGATGAACGTGACCGCGAGCAACACTGCAACCACGGGTTCCATCAGCGAATAAACACCGGCGACGGATGCCCGCAGCGACCCCAGCGAATACGCGAGCAGCGAGTGCCCGATGGCGGTGGGGAAAACCGCGAGGTACAACAACACCGGCAACGCCTCGGGATGCGCAACAATCACCGGCGCCGAAAACGCAAGCACGCCCATCAATGGAATCGCCGAAACGAGTTGCATCGCAGAAATCGTGCCGCGAAAGTTGAGCGGAGCGTTGTGCCCGCGCGGCGCCATGAGACGGTTCGCCATAAAGGTGTACATGGCGTAGGCGAACCCGGCGATGAGCGCCATGACGATTCCGAGCGGAACGAGCGACGCGTCATGCGCGATGGTCTCTGCGCTGAGATCGCGGCCTGTGGCGAGCATCCACCCGCCGACAATCACGATGACCGCCGCGACAAACCAGCGAGCCGAAACTCGCTGGCGATCCACCACCCACTCGATGATTCCGGCGAAGACGGGAGCAGATCCGAGCGCGAGCACGTTGCCTAAGGCAACGCCGGCCCACGACATGCCCGCATAGAACACGAGCGTGTAGGCCATGATCGACAATCCGCCGACGATGACTGCGAACCAGGCGTAGCGGGTGCGCAGAACTGCCCAGGTCTTCTTGGGCGCCGTCGCGGCCATGAGAATGCCGCCGACGCCCATCGTCGCGGCGCCAATCAC
>CAEZTD010000002.1_pt1 | contig 28452 bp, 26 predicted proteins | sample 7264131 | NCBI WGS metagenome assembly CAEZTD01 (sample SAMEA6813795, study PRJEB35770) | uncultured Actinomycetes bacterium | biome: Freshwater; feature: Freshwater reservoir; material: water | place: Czech Republic | collected 2015-06-16 | depth 0.5m m
ATCGGCTTTGCGGTGGGAAGATGACAGTATGCGTCGCGTCATCATTTTGGGAAGTTCCGGGTCAATCGGAACACAAGCACTCGACGTCATTCGCGCGAATCCAACTCGATTCGAAGTTGTTGGGCTTTCCGTCGGGTCGAATCGTGACTTACTCGAAGCTCAGGCCTCTGAGTTCAACGTGTCAGACACGGCCGTCGGTCACGTCGATGCCGAGGCGTTAGTTCGATCCGTCGACGCGGATGTTGTTCTCAACGGCATCACCGGTTCGGTCGGTCTGGGTCCCACACTGGCCGCACTCGAGACAAACAAGACATTGGCTCTCGCGAACAAAGAGAGTCTTATCGTTGGCGGCACGCTCGTCACGAACCTGGCCAAGCCGGGGCAGATAGTTCCGGTTGATTCGGAACACTCTGCGCTAGCACAGTGCTTGACCTCGGGCAGTCACGCGGAGGTTCGCCGGCTCGTGTTGACGGCATCCGGAGGACCGTTCCGTGGTCGATCGCGCGATCAGTTGGTTGCGGTGACGCCGCGAGAAGCCCTTGCTCACCCGACCTGGGACATGGGGCTGGTCGTCACAACCAACTCCTCGACGCTGGTCAACAAGGGACTCGAGGTAATCGAGGCACACCTGTTGTTCGACATCCCGTTCAATCGCATTGATGTGACCGTGCATCCGCAATCAATCGTGCACTCGATGGTGGAATTCACCGACGGTTCGACGATTGCGCAAGCATCACCTCCCGACATGCGCCTGCCAATCTCGTTAGGACTCGACTGGCCCCATCGCGTTTCTGGGGTTGGCGAACCGCTGGACTGGACCGTGTCACACACGTGGACGTTCGAGCCGCTCGACAACGACGCGTTCCCGGCGGTCAATTTGGCCAAGCAGGTCGGCGAGGCGGCGCGAACGTACCCGGCCGTTTTCAACGCAGCCAACGAAGAGGCAGTGACTGCCTTCCATGCGGGAGCCATCGGCTATCTCGACATCGTCGACATTATTCGGTCGGTCGTTGACGAGCACACGCCTGATTCAGGCGATCTCACGCGCGAGTCCGTACTTGCGGCCGAAACGTGGGCTCGGATTCATGCACGCGAACGAATAGGGGGATTCCAATGAAAGGCAATCGTTTCATCGCTCCGCTCGTGGTCACTGCGGTGGCCCTCACCGTTTCACTTACCCTTTCACTCACCGGGTGTGCCCCGGGCGAAACGATGGACGGTTCGGGCGACGCGACCCCGACGGCCACTGCGTCGGCAACACCGTCAGTGAGCGCGACGCCAACCCCAACCGTTGCCGTCACCGAGATTGTGGTGGGCATGACCGGTCTCACCGTGACGGATTCCACCGGGACTGTCGTGGAAGAGTTGAGTTATGCAACGCCGGCAATTGATGTCGCGAATCGACTCTCGAAGATTTTCGGCGCAGACCCGGTCGTGACGGACTCGGCAGGCAACAACGAAGTTTGGCCATCGCGGGACTTCGTGTGGTCGGGCTTCACACTGCACGATGAGATGCGCTCCGCTGCCAAAGCTGTCTGGTACGAGTATTACGTTCGTGTGGAGGTAGCGTCGGTGAACGGCGTCGCCATACGCACTGCCGCCGGAGTGCAGGTTGGGGATCCTGCGTCGAGCGTCACGTATAGCCCGAGCGACCTCTATCGATCGAGTTGGAACGGCGAATCGTGCGGAGTTGAAACCTGGTTCAGCGAAGATGGAAACATCGGCAATGGAGTCTTTCTCAATGTCTGCACATTGGACACGACCGGCTTGGTTACGCGATTCTCTGTTCCCGTGCAGCTCCGTGTGTAGCTCCGTCAGGGCTTTTGTCAGACTCACCGTTTAGCGTGTATCCGTGACTACGTTTTTGCTCTTCATCGGCGGGGTGCTCATCTTCTTGGTGGGACTCGCGATTTCTGTTGGTTTGCACGAGCTCGGGCACCTTCTCCCGGCAAAGCTTTTCGGGGTTCGCGTTCGCCAATACATGATCGGTTTCGGCCCGACGATTGTGTCGAAAAAGTTCGGCGACACCGAATACGGAATCAAGGCCATCCCACTCGGCGGTTTCGTCTCGCTTTCAGGCATGTTTCCTCCGGGCAAAGAGCTTCGTCCGGCCAAGAATCCCGTCACGCGTTTCTTCCGTCGTTTGATTCAGGATGCGCGGGACGCGAGTTCCGAGAGCATGCAGGGCACAGACGAGTCACGAGCCCTGTATCGGCTTCCCGTCTACAAGCGCATCATCGTGATGGCCGGCGGGCCAGTGATGAACTTGATTTTGGCTTTCGTCTTGCTCGCCGTTGTCGTCAGCGGGTTTGGTCTTGCCGGTGCTACGACCACAGTTGGCGCAGTTGCCGAATGTGTGTTGCCCGTTACTGCGAAGTCATCCGAATGCACCGCGAGTGACGCGGCCTCACCCGCGTCGGTGGCGGGCCTCAAGCCGGGAGACACGATTGTCGCGATCGACGGCACGACGATCACCGAGTGGACGCAAGCGACAGCCATCACCCACGCCAGTGCGGGAAAGACCCTGAATTACGTTGTGCTTCGCGACGGAAAAGAACTGACCCTCGCCATCACTCCGCAACTCACAACACGGTACGACTTCAATGCGGACGGCACGCCCGTGCTCGATGCCGCAGGGTCACCAGTTCTTGTTGAGATGGGAATCGCAGGCATCAGCCCGGAGGTCGGTCGCGTTGTTGCTCCAATCAGCGACGTGTTCCCCTTGATGGGCGACGCAGTGGCGCAAACAGGGCAAATGATTCTTCAATTGCCACAAAAGATCGTCGGCGTGGGCGAAGCGGCGTTTAGCTCTGCACCGCGGGACATCACGGGGCCGGTCAGCGTTGTTGGTGTGGGTCGAGTTGCCGGCGAGATTGCGTCCACTGACGTTGCGTCGACGACCGACAAGTTGGTTGCCCTCATCGGAGTGCTGGCGTCGCTCAACATCGCTCTCTTCGCGTTCAATCTCATCCCGCTGCTTCCGCTTGACGGTGGCCACATTGCTGGTGCCATCTGGGAAGCGATCCGCCGCGGCTGGGCCAAACTCAGGCACAAGGCAGACCCGGGCCCAGTCGACATCTCGCGACTGATGCCGTTGACCTTCGTCGTTGTCACTTTGTTGTTTGCGATGAGTGCGCTGCTGATTTACGCCGACATCGTCAAGCCAATTTCGGTGCTCGGCTGAGTTTTCGTGCGTTAGCGGATTAGGCTGACCTACGTGCCCGCAGTGAACATCGGAATGCCCAAGGTCCCGGAGATTCTCGCTCCCCGTCGCAAAACCCGCCAGATTAAGGTCGGCAAGGTCGGTGTAGGTAGCGACTCGCAGATCAGCGTTCAGTCGATGACCACAACGCCAACGACCGACATCAATGCGACACTGCAACAAATTGCCGAGCTCACCGCGAGTGGCTGTGACATCGTCCGCGTTGCCGTTCCGAGTCGCGATGATGCCGAGGTTCTGCACATCATCGCCAAGAAGAGCCAGATTCCCGTTATCGCGGACATCCACTTTCAACCAAACTACGTCTACGCCGCGATTGATGCCGGATGCGCTGCCGTGCGCGTCAACCCGGGAAATATTCGCAAGTTTGACGACCAGGTGGCCGAGATTGCGAAACGCGCGAAAGAGGCGGAAGTGAGCATCCGCATCGGCGTCAACGCCGGATCGCTCGATCCTCGACTTCTCGAGAAGTATGGCAAGGCGACACCCGAGGCCCTCGTGGAGAGTGCCGTCTGGGAAGCCAGCCTCTTTGAAGAGCACGACTTTCACGACTTCAAGATCTCGGTCAAGCACAATGACCCCGTGGTCATGGTTAAGGCGTACCGCATGCTCGCTGAACGTGGTGACTGGCCGTTGCACCTCGGTGTCACCGAAGCCGGTCCGGCTTTCCAGGGCACCATCAAGTCGTCCACGGCGTTTGGCATTCTGCTGTCCGAGGGAATTGGCGACACCATCCGGGTTTCGCTTTCTGCCCCGCCTGCTGAAGAGGTCAAGGTTGGTCTGCAGATTCTTCAGTCGCTCAACCTTCGTGAGCGCAAGCTCGAAATCGTGTCGTGCCCGAGCTGCGGTCGCGCGCAGGTCGACGTCTACACGCTCGCCGAACAGGTGACCGAAGGTCTGCAGGGAATGAGCGTGCCGCTTCGCGTGGCCGTCATGGGATGTGTCGTCAATGGTCCGGGTGAAGCTCGCGATGCCGATCTCGGTGTCGCCTCGGGCAACGGCAAGGGCCAAATCTTCGTCCGGGGAGAAGTCATCAAGACTGTTCCCGAGAACGAAATCGTTGCAACACTGATTGAAGAGGCCAATCGCCTCGCGGCGGAAATGCCGGCGTCCGAGTCTGGCTCCGTCGAAGTCATCACCGCGTGACCTCTGCCGTGAGGCAAACTCATGATTCCGCCGTGCAGCGGCGCGTGTTGTGGGTTCTTGCGTCGGGGCAGGTGCTCGGCGGCCTCGGGATGGGCGCGGCGATCTCTCTCGGATCACTCCTCGTTGTGCAGGTGTCGAACAACACCGCATTCGCCGGGTTCTCCTCGTCGATGTTCACCCTCGGGACCGCCTTCGCTGCGATTCCGTTGGCTCGACTCGCGCTACGGTCTGGCCGACGCGTTGCTCTGACCACCGGCACCCTTATGGCAGCGGTCGGCGCGGTCGGCGTGATTATCGCGGCGAGCGTCGGTAGCGTACCGGCACTGCTGGTTTCCATTGTTCTCGTGGGAACGGGGTCGGCCGCAGGTTTGCAGTCCCGATTCGCGGCCACCGACCTCGCTAATCCTGAACGTCGAGCCCGAGACCTTTCGCTGGTCGTGTGGGCGACGGCCATCGGCGTGATTATCGGACCAAATCTGGCCGGGCCCGGTGACTTGCTTGGGCTGGAGCTGGGCCTCCCCGAGTTGACGGGCGCATTTGCAATAACTGCCCTAGCGCAGCTCGCATCAGGAATCATTTTTATGCTCTTCTTGCGGCCAGACCCGCTCGAACTCTCCGGTGGGCTTGGCTCGGCAAACCCCACCAACAAACGCGGCATCGGTCATGCAATTCGACTGTTGTCGAACAACGTGCCGGCGGCGGCGGCGGTCTTCGTGCTGGCGATGAGCCACGCCATCATGGTTGCCGTCATGGCCATGACACCGGTTCATCTGGCACACCTCGGCGTCTCCGTAACGGTGATCGGATTCACCATCAGTTTGCACACCGCAGGCATGTATCTTTTCGCGCCGGTGTTTGGTTGGTTTGCTGACCGGGTAGGTCGGCGCTCGGTCATCCTTTTTGGTCAAGCGTTGTATCTCGCGAGCCTGCTCATCAACGGCTTCTTGGCCGAGTCTGTTGTCGCCGTCACGGTGTCGATGGTGCTACTTGGGCTCGGATGGTCAGCGAGCACAGTTGCTGCCTCCGCCGGTATCACCGACTCGATTGCACCGGCAGACAAGACGACTGTTCAAGGATTCTCTGATTCGGTCATGAGCTTCGCGGGTGCCGGCGGAGGCCTTGTGGCTGGCGTCATTTTGGCTGCCGTGGGGTACGGACTGTTGAGCATTCTGGTGATCGCGTTGGTTGTGGCGGCGAGCCTCGCAGCTCTGCTGACACGTGGGCGTGCCACCACCACCTAAAATCAAGGTCGTGCCTACTCGACTTTCACACTTGTTCCTGCGGACTCTGCGCGATGACCCGGCAGATGCCGAAGTCGCGAGCCACAAACTGCTTGTTCGTGCCGGCTATATCCGCCGCCAGGGCCCCGGACTCTTTGCGTGGTTACCACTCGGCATGCGCGTGAAAGCCAAGGTGGAGCAGGTCGTGCGTGAAGAGATGGCTGCCGCAGGCGCCCAAGAAGTGCACTTTCCGGCTTTGTTGCCGAAGGAGCCCTACGAGGCAACCGGCCGTTGGGAAGAATACGGTGACGGAATCTTCCGACTCAAAGACCGCAAAGATGCGGACTATCTGCTCGCCCCCACGCATGAGGAGGTCTTCACTCTCATGGTGAAAGACCTGTACTCGTCGTACAAAGACTTGCCCGTCACGATTTACCAGATTCAAGACAAGTACCGCGACGAGGCTCGCCCCCGGGCGGGGCTCCTTCGCGGTCGCGAGTTCACGATGAAGGACGCGTATTCATTTGATGCCACCGACGAGGGTTTGGCGCAGAGCTATGAGGCCCAGCGCGACGCATATGAGCGCATCTTCTCGCGCCTCGGTCTTGACTATGTGATCGTCAAGGCGGATGCCGGCGCCATGGGCGGCTCGCGATCTGAAGAGTTTCTTCACCCGAGCCCGGTTGGCGAAGACAGCTTTGTGCGCACAGCGGGTGGCTACGCCGCGAACATCGAGGCCTTTACGACCGTTGTTCCCGACGCGCTGTCGCTGGACGGAGTTCCGGTAGCGCAGGTCTTCGATTCGCCCGACACACCGACAATCGACTCGCTTGTCGCGTTTGTGAACAAGAACCATGCGCGTGAGGATGCCCGCGCGTGGGATTCCGGCGACACGCTCAAGAATGTTGTCCTCGCGCTGACTCACCTCGACGGCTCGCGCGAACTCATTGCCGTTGGGTTGCCCGGCGACCGAGAGGTCGACCTTGCGCGAATCGAAGTTGCGTTTGCTCCGGCTGAGGTTGAGGCGGCTACCGAGGCCGACTTCGCTAAGAACAAGGCACTGGTCAAGGGCTATATCGGCCCGTGGTCGGAGTCTGGCGCGGTGCTTGGCGAAAAGGGCACGTCCAAAATTCGCTACTTCGTTGACCCGCGCGTTGTCGATGGAACGCAGTGGATTACCGGCGCAAACCTCAACGAAAAGCACGCATTGTTCGTGACAGCCGGGCGCGACTTTGTTGCAGACGGAGTCATCGAGTGTGCTGAGGTGCGCGCAGGTGACCCCGCCCCGGATGGATCCGGCCCAGTGGAAATTGCCCGCGGCATCGAAATCGGTCACGTCTTTCAACTCGGTCGCAAGTACGCCGAAGCGTTGGGACTCAAGGTGCTCGACGAAAACGGCAAGCTCGTCACCGTCACGATGGGCTCGTACGGCATCGGCGTCACACGAATTGTGGCCGTTATTGCGGAGGCGAATCATGATGACAAGGGCCTTGTCTGGCCGCGCGAGGTTGCTCCGTTTGACGTTCACGTCGTCGCAACGGGCAAGGATGACTCGGTCTTCGACATTGCCGATGGACTCATTGCCGGGCTCGAAGCCACCGGACTTGACGTGTTGTACGACGATCGTGCGAAGGTCTCTCCCGGCGTGAAGTTTGGCGATGCAGAGATTATCGGCGTGCCGGTCATCCTCATCGTGGGCAAAGGTGCTGCCGACGGCAAGGTCGAACTTTGGGATCGTCGGAGCGGTGAACGCACCGAGCTTGCCATCGCTGACGCCGTCGCTTCCATCACCGCATTGGGTTAGCCATAACCTTTTCGATAGGCTGAACCCTCGCACGAAAGAGTTTTTTCGCGGCGCACATGTGAATAGGGGAGGCCCATCGTGGACATCAATCTTCGTGATCTCAAGCTCATGGAGTCGGAAAAGGGAATTCCCTTCGATGAGCTCGTCACCATGATCGAGTCGGCAATTCTGGCCGCCTATCAGAAGCACATTGCGCAGACGACGGATGAAGTCCAGTCCGAGGTTGCCGCGCGCGTTGAACTCGACCGACGCACCGGAATCATCACGGTCTACGTGCCGGAACTCGACGACGAGGGCGCCGTCATCGGCGAAGGAATTGTCACCCCCGAAGATTTCGGACGCATCGCCGCGTTTGCGGCCAAGCAGGTCATGAGCCAGCGGATGCGCGAGCTCGCGGACGAGAAGATCCTTGGTGACTTCAAGGGCCACGAAGGTGACATTCTCGCGGGAATCGTTCAGCAGGGTTCGAACCCCAACATGATTCCCGTTGATCTCGGCACGCTTGAGGCACAGATGCCCAAGGAGGAATTTGTGCCGGGTGAGGAATACACCCACGGGCGTCGCATGCGCGTCTACGTGACCAAAGTTGAGCGTGGCAATCGTGGCCCGCAGGTGACGGTTTCGCGCACGCATCCCGGACTCGTTCGTAAACTTTTCGCTCTCGAAGTGCCTGAAATCGGCGCCGGTCTCGTCGAGATTGTCAATGTCGCCCGCCAGGCCGGTCACCGAAGCAAGGTTGCCGTCGCGGCGAAAGACCCTTCGATTAACGCGAAAGGCGCATGCATCGGCGAACTCGGTCGTCGCGTTCGTGCCGTGCAAGAAGAGCTCAACGAAGAGAAGATTGACATCGTTGAGTACAGCCCCGACCTGGCAACCTTCGTCGCCAACGCCTTGTCACCAGCCAAAGTGACGTCGTCCATCGTCGTCGACGAGGCGGGGAAGGCCGTGCGCGCGTTTGTGCCGGACTACCAGCTCTCGTTGGCAATTGGCAAGGATGCTCAGAACGTTCGTTTGGCGGCACGTCTCACCGGTGCGCGCATCGACATTCAACCCGACTCGCGCATGAACGAGCAGGAATCGGTCGACGCCTAAGTACGCATCACCCGTGGGGTAACATGAAACCTGTACGAACCTGCATTGCATGCCGGTCGCGCGCCGACAAAGACTCACTCGTGAGGTTTGTCGAGCGAGACGGGTCGCTGGTTTGGGACGCTTCGGCGAATCAATCCGGTCGCGGTGCGTGGGTTCATCCAACCTCGCAGTGTTTTGATTCTGCGGTGTCGCGCAAGGCTTTCGGTCGGGCGCTGCGCACACAGATCACGAACACGGCAATTGCTCGAGAAAGTATCGAGCACCAACTGGTGCAAACCGCACCAGATTCCCCATCAGACAAAGGCTGAACGGCTAATGGACAACTAATGAGCGGCTCGAAATGAGTTGTACACGTAACTGATGGCTTCCTGTCTTAAGGCATGAAGCCTCACAGACAGGAGAATTGTGGCTGGGAAACCACGCGTTCACGAGATTGCGCACGAGTATGGAATTGACTCGAAGGTCGCACTCGCGAAACTGAAAGATTTGGGCGAATTCGTCAAGGGCGTCTCGTCAACCATCGAGCCTCCGGTTGCGCGCAAACTGCGCGCTGCTCTCGAGGCCGAAGGACTGAAGCCGGTACCGGCAGAAAAGGTTGCTGCGCCGCCGAAGGCAGGGTCCAAAGCGGCACCGAAGGCGGCTCCGAGCGCGCCCGTTGAGGATGCGTCGGACTCGACCGTTTCAGACGTGCCGTCGAGCGCGTCTGTGTCCGACGCCCCAGCAGACTCGCCGACGCCCCCGGCAGCTCCCGCTTCCGCAACGGACGAGGGTGGTAAGCCGGCCGCGCGTCCGGGCAATAATCCGTTCTCATCGTCGCAGGGCATGGGCACGCGCCCGACCGGCGCTCCTCGTCCGGGTAACAACCCGTTCTCATCGTCGCAGGGCATGGGCACGCGCCCCAGCCCGAGCCCGAGCAGTATTCCTCGCCCGATGTCACCTCGTCCCGGATCTGCCGGCGCACCGGGGGCTCCCGGTTCGTTTGGTCGCCCCGGCGGGCCTCGCCCAGCCGGTGGTGCTCCGCGTCCAGGTGGTGCGACCCGACCAGGCTTCGGTGCTGGTGCTGGCGCTCGCCCCGGATTCGGGGGCGGACCCGGTGGTGCACCCGGCGGTGGCGCACCACGCCCGGGAGCAGGCGGTCGAGGCCGTGGTCCCGGCGGTGGTACGGCTGGAGCTTTCGGTAAGGGCGGTGGCAAGTCCAAGGCCCGCAAGTCAAAGCGGACGAAGAGAGCCGAATTCGAATTACGCGAAGCCCCCTCGCTTGGTGGCGTCAGCGTTCCTCGTGGTGACGGCTCGACCATTGTCACGATGCGCCGTGGTGCATCGCTCGCCGACTTCGCCGAAAAGATTGGCGCGAGTCCCGCGAACCTCGTGACCGTGCTGTTCCACCTCGGTGAAATGGCTACGGCAACGGAGTCACTTGACGACACGACGTTCCAGATTCTGGGTGAAGAACTCGGATTCAAGATTCAGATCGTGAGCCCTGAGGACGAAGACAAAGAACTTCTCGAGGCGTTCGACATCGACCTCGAGCAAGAGCTCGCGGACGAGACCGAAGAAGATCTGCTTCCGCGTCCTCCTGTTGTCACCGTCATGGGCCACGTCGACCACGGAAAGACTCGCTTGCTTGACGCAATTCGTCAGACGAGCGTTGTTGACGGCGAAGCCGGAGGCATCACACAGCACATCGGTGCGTACCAGGTGCACACCACACACGAAGGAATCGAACGATTCATCACCTTCATTGACACCCCGGGTCACGAAGCCTTCACGGCCATGCGTGCACGTGGTGCTCAGGTGACCGACATCGCGATCCTCGTGGTTGCAGCCGACGACGGCATCATGCCTCAGACGGTTGAAGCCTTGAACCACGCCCAGGCGGCCAATGTGCCAATCGTCGTTGCGGTGAACAAGGTAGATAAGCCCGAGGCAAACCCGGGCAAGGTGCGTCAGCAGCTCACCGAGTACGGACTCGTGGCCGAAGAATACGGCGGCGACGTCATGTTCATCGACGTGTCTGCTCGTGAAGGCACGGGCATCCAGCAACTTCTGGATGCAGTCTTGCTCACGGCAGACGCCGGACTCGACCTTCGCGCCAACCCGAACAAAGACGCCCGCGGTATCGCGATCGAGGCTCGCCTCGACAAGGGTCGCGGTGCTGTTGCAACGGTGCTCATCGAATCGGGAACGCTTCGCGTCGGAGACGCCATCGTGGCGGGAACGGCCTACGGCCGTGTTCGTGCCATGACGGATGAAAACGGAACGCCGGTTGCAGAAGCTACGCCGGCACGCCCCGTTCAGGTGCAGGGTCTCTCGAGCGTTCCACGCGCGGGTGACACCTTCCTCGTCACAGACGAAGACCGCACTGCTCGCCAGATCGCCGAGAAGCGTGAAGCTGTTGAGCGTAATGCTCAGCTCGCTAAGGCTCGCAAGCGCATCTCGCTCGAAGACTTCACTCGTGCACTCGAAGAGGGCAAGGTTGAGTCGCTCAACCTCATCATCAAGGGTGACGTTTCGGGTGCTGTTGAGGCCCTGGAAGAGTCGCTGCTCAAGATTGAGGTCGACGACTCGGTTCAGCTTCGCATCATCCACCGTGGTGTTGGTGCCGTTACCGAATCGGACGTCAACCTCGCAACGGTCGACAACGCCATCATCATCGGATTCAACGTTCGCCCCGACACGAAGGCACGCGAGCGCGCTGCTCGTGAAGGCGTCGACGTTCGCTTCTACTCGGTCATCTACAACGCCATTGAAGACATCGAGAACTCGCTCAAGGGCATGCTCAAGCCGGAGTACGAAGAAGTTCAGTCGGGTGTTGCAGAGATCCGCGAAATCTTCCGCTCGAGCAAGTTTGGCAACGTTGCCGGATGTATCGTGCGCAGCGGAACCATCACGCGAAACTCCAAAGCACGCGTTATTCGTGAGGGAATCGTCATCGCCGATGGCCTGGCCATTGAGTCGCTCCGCCGGTTCAAGGATGACGCGACCGAAGTTCGCACCGATTTTGAGTGTGGTATCGGCCTCGGCAAGTACAACGACATCCAGATCGGTGACGAAATCGAGACCATCGAGATGAAGGAGAAGCCGCGCGTTTAGTGCGGCTCCTCTCGGAATTCTGATGGCAACAGACCACCCTCGAGCGCGCAAGCTCGGCGAACGCATCAAGGTCATTGTGGCCGAAGCCCTCGAGCGGGGCGTTGTTAAAGACGCCCGCTTGGGTTTCGTCACGATCACCGACGTTCGTTGCACGGGAGACCTTCAGCACGCGACCATCTTTTACACGGTCTACGGCAGCGATGAAGAGCGCGACGAAACCGAGGCCGCCCTCACGGCGAACACGGGTCGAATCCGAGGTGAAGTTGGTCGCAACCTCACGACGCGCCTGACGCCATCGATTGAATTCATGCTGGATGCCCTGCCTGACACTGCGAAGTCACTCGAGTCTCTTCTTGCCGAAGCAGCCGCTCGCGACGCCGAGGTGGAGAAACTCGCCGCGGGAGCGCATTACGCAGGCGACGAAGATCCCTACGTCAAGCCGCGCGAAATCGATGCGGAACCTGCGTCACCTGCCGCGACCAATACAGACGACGAGGCCGAACCTGCCACGGAGCCAAGCTTCTAGCTCTGGGGCGTTCCTTTGATGCGGTTGACTTCGACCCATCAATCGGTCGGTAACGAGAGCCCATCGCCTGAGCTGACAATGAGGCCGTCGTCGAGCAACGAGATGATTGCGCGATCGAGTTGAAGCGCATCCGGCCACAACGGTGTGATCTCGCCGCGTGTCACAGGGCCAGTTGACTCCCGCACTTTTTTGAGCACGACGCCACGAACTTGCCGGTCGCTCCCTTCGTAGCGCGCCTGCTTCGCCCGACGGGGTCGGTCATCGAGTGGATACCCCGCCGCGCGCCACGCACACAGCCCAGCTATGGGGCATGCCTCGCACCGCGGCGACTGAGCAGTGCACACGAGGGCACCGAGTTCCATCATCCCGGCGTTGAAGGCCGGAGAGACCTCGGATCCCGGGAGGAGGGCATCCATGTCTGCCAGGTCACGGGTCGTCGACGGTGGCCCCTGATCTGAATGCCCGTGAACTGCTCGAGCGATAACCCGTCGGATGTTTGTATCGACGACCGGCTCGTGCGCGCCAAAGGCAAACACCGCGATGGCACGAGCGGTGTAGGGGCCAACCCCGGGAAGCGTCAACAACGTCTCGACATCGCTCGGCACGTGACCGCCGTGTTTTTCGACGATGGTGACGGAACACGCGTGGAGCCAGAGTGCGCGTCTCGGATAACCCAAGTTTTGCCACGCACGCACGGCATCGGCTGGAGAAGCGGCCGCAAGACTTGCGGGAGTGGGCCATCGCGTCAACCAGTCGTCCAGTCTGGGGAGTACTCGATCAACGGGTGTCTGCTGAAGCATGAATTCACTGACAAGCGAACCCCACGCAGTGAACCCCGGGCGCCGCCACGGAAGGTCGCGGCCATTTGCGGCAAACCACTCGATGACGTCACGTTGCACGATGCGAGCCTAACGATGACCTCTTGCGATAATCGAACTGTGACTTCTTCTTCCGCCGCGAGCGGCATCCTGCTCGTCGACAAAGAATCGGACTGGACGAGTCACGACGTCGTCGCCAAGGTGCGCGGTCTTGCCGGCACGCGAAAGGTCGGTCATGCCGGCACCCTCGACCCGATGGCGACCGGACTCCTTGTTTTGGGCCTCAATTCCGCGACTCGGCTGCTGACCTATCTCACGGGTTGCGACAAGGTGTACGAAGCGACAATTCGCCTCGGCGCATCGACCACCACCGACGACGCTGAGGGCGAGCTGCTCGGCTTTGCGCCCGAGGCTCAGGTCTCCCGCGTTACCGACGCAGACATCGAGCTCGGGGTAGCCAACCTGACGGGAGAAATCCTGCAGGTGCCCAGCTCGGTTAGCGCCATCAAGGTGAACGGTGAGCGTGCCTATGCCCGGGTTCGCGCGGGTGAACACGTCGAACTGGCTGCGCGCCCCGTGACGATCTCACAATTCGACATTCAGGATGTTCGCCACGTCTCATCCGACGGCCACGCGTTCATCGATCTCGACGTCACGGTCGCGTGCTCCTCTGGCACGTACATTCGGGCGCTCGCGCGAGACCTCGGATTCAAGTTGGGCGTCGGCGGACACCTCACCCGCCTCCGCCGCACGAAGGTCGGCCCATTTGACATTTCGGATGCGCGAAAACTGAGCGACTCCGATCTCGTTTCGCACCTCATGCCCGGCGTTGACGCTGCGTCGAAGCTTTTCCCCGTTGTTCGTCTCGGTGAGGATGCAACGACGCAACTCATGCAGGGCAAACGCCCGGCCATCGAACATGAAGACACGGACGGTCCGCTCTGCACGGTTTCGCAGCAAGGTACGCTGATTGGGTTGGCGAAAGTTGCCCAGGGAAAGCTCGTTACCCTGGTGAATTTTCCTGCTGATGAGGCGAACGCCGGAAAGGACTGAGCGAACCGTGCTCGAGTGGTTTACCTGGGTTCAGCTAGCTGTTGCGATCGTCGGAGGCATGCTCGCGGTCATCCTCGGACTGATTGGTCGTCGACCCAGCGACCTCACGATGGCATTTGCCGGTGTGAGTGCGCTGTTGCTCCTTGTGCAGATCGCCGTGACCATCGCGTCACCGCTCATGGGAAACGAACCGACCGGATCTTTGCTCGAGTTCTACCTGTATCTCTTTACCGCATTCTTGATTCCGATTGTCGCCGGATTTTGGGCGCTGGTCGACCGCACCCGGTGGAGCACGGTGGTCGTCGGTGTTGCCCTCATCGCCGTTGCCATCATGCTCGCTCGCATGAACGTCATTTGGTTCGTGCAGTCGGCCTAAGCCGGCCCTCGTTAGAATCGACCGCAACATGCGCGCATCTTTTTCCTCGGCTGAACCGCAGTCCCCGATTCGGGGAGTGGGTCGTGTGCTCGTCGCGTGCTACGGGATTCTCGCTCTCGCGGCCCTCGGCCGTTCGGTGTTTCAGATCATCACGAAGTTTGACTCTGCACCATTGGCTTATGTTCTTTCGGCTGTGGCTGCTGCGGTTTATGTGCTGATCACAGTTCTGCTGCTCGTCGACCGACCGTGGGCTCGAGTAACCACGTGGATTGCCATCAGCATCGAGTTGGTTGGCGTTCTCGTCGTTGGAGCAGTGAGTCTCGTCGACCCGGGGTTGTTTCCGAGTGACACCGTATGGTCTGTATTCGGTCGCGGCTATCTGTTCATACCTCTGGTTTTGCCGGTTATCGGGCTGTGGTGGCTGGCACGAACGCGCGTTCGCGCATCCGTCGTTACCATCGGCAAGTTCGATGGCCTTCACATCGGCCACATGGAACTCATTCGGGAATCAGTTGAGATTGCTCAGGACGAGCGCTTGAGATCTGTCGTCGTGACCTTTGATCGAAACCCTCAAGAGGTGCTCGCACCGTCGGATGCGCCCGTCAAGATTGCGGCAACCACGGCGCGCAACAGAAAGCTCAGGGCGGCCGGCGTCGATCACGTTGAAGAGCTGCGCTTCAACGAAAGCCTCGCAAATCTGACTCCTGAAGACTTTGTCGACGCTGTCTTGGTGAAGCGCCTTCACGCTCGAGTCGTCGTCGTTGGTTCCGATTTCAAGTTTGGGCACAATGCCTCAGGCACGGTGGAGACGCTGCGCGCACTAGGCGCACAACGCGGCGTGAGAATCGTCGTCGCCGAAGACGTGCTCGTGGATTCTCGCCGGGTGTCGTCGACCTGGATTCGAGAAGCGCTCGAGGCCGGCGATATCGAACTCGCCGCTCGTCTTCTGGGAGCGTTCCCGGTCGTTTTGGGAGAAGTGGTTCACGGTCTCAAGCGCGGTCGTGAGCTCGGATTCCCGACCGCGAACCTCGGAACGAACGCGCAAGGATTCGTTCCGGCCGATGGCGTTTATGCAGCATGGGTGCGTGTGGGTGCCAAGAGATACCCGGCTTCCGTATCCATCGGACTCAATCCGACTTTCGGCGATGTGACGCACCGCAGCGTTGAAGCTTTTCTCATCGACGTGAATCTCGACCTCTACGGTCACGTCATCGAGGTCGAGTTTATTCGCCGCCTTCGCGGAATGATCGCGTTCCCCGGTCGTGAGGGGCTCATCGAGCAGATGCACGACGATGTGAGAATCTGTCGCGAGATTCTCTCCCAGCAAGTGGCTGACGCGTGAGCGAGTCATCTGATCCGACGGTAGATCCGCTCGAAGCGCCGTCCGACGCGATTCCGGTCGGCGTCGTTCAGTTCAGTCCAGCCCCCAACGCATCCGACAATGTGGACAGCATCCGTTCGTTCGTTACTGCCGCGAGTGGTGCTGGGGCACAACTGTTGGTTTTGCCCGAATACGCACATGCGTTTGCCGGCTCTCTCGGCGACTGGGTGAACTCGGTGGCGGAGCCGCTCGATGGCCCATTCGTGAACGACCTGATTGAGATTGCTCGCGAGAATGATGTTGCGCTGATTTCGGGGATGCTCGAGCGATCGGATGATTCACCGAAGCCTTTCAACACGTTGGTCGCAATTCATCCGCAGCGCGGGCTCGCCGGCCACTACCGCAAAGTGCACTTGTATGACGCGTACGGAGCGAGCGAAAGCGAGTGGATCGCTGCCGGAAACCCGAGCGACCCCGCAGTTGTCGTCGAACTTGCCGGGCTTCAGGTCGGCCTCCAGACCTGCTACGACCTGCGTTTTCCTGAGGTTTCGAGACGTCTCGTGGATGCGGGCGCCGAGGTGCTCGCTGTGCCGAGCGAGTGGCTTGCCGGGCCCAAGAAGGCTCACCACTGGGTTGCACTGACGGCCGCTCGCGCGATTGAGAATCTCTGCTACGTGGTCGCTGCCGACCAGATCGCCCCGCTTGCGGTCGGCATGTCTCGAATTATTTCGCCACTGGGTGAAACGCTCATCGACATGGGTCAAGACGCCGGCATTGCGGTGGCCTACATTTCACCGGATGCCCTCGCCGCAGCCCGCGCGAACAACCCCGCGCTGTCTTTGCGCAAGTACCGAGTTGCGCCGGTGGCTGACTAGCTCGCCTGTGCACGAGTGCGGCTCGTTCCGCCACGGCGACATTATTCTCGCGCCATGCATTTTTCTTCACGCACGGTCGCGAGGGGTGTCCTCGCTCTCTTTGCGATCGCGATCATGTTCGCTTCGCACATGCTCGCCGGTGTGCCACCGGTCGCGGCACTGACCGGAATCATCAACGACGATGGCGTCGACGTGGGTGATGAGTGGACACTGCCCGGCGACGACGGCACTCCGGGTGACCCCGGATCGCCCGGTTCAGGTTGGTGGCTCGGGCCGTACCGCCCCCAAATTCCGCGAGACCTTGCCTTGGCCTATTGCGTTGCCCGCATCATCCCCCCGGGGTGGTGTGCTGCGCTCATGCCAACCGCGCCGACGCCGCCCGAACCTGAGCTACCAGACCTGACGTTCGCCGATGTTGCTCACGTTGTACCTCAGTCGCCCACGTTGATAACTCAACCGAATGGGTGGAGCGTCGTCGGAGTTGAGACGAACCTGATTGCGCTCATCCAGACTCACATTGTGACCACTCGGGTATTCGGTCGCGAAGTGGATGTTCGCTTCACGCCGATTCGATATGACTGGGCATATGGCGACGGAGTGAGCGGAACAACCGACGTACCGGGTGCGAAATGGTCGTCACTCGGCGTTGCCGAGTTTGCGCGCACACCCACCAGTCATCGATATTCGCTCGCAGTTGCGGTCACTCCCCATGTTGACGTTACCTACGCTGTCGATTACCGCTGGGCGGATTCGTCGTGGCGAGATATCGCCGGCACGCTTTCTCGAGGCGATGACGCTCCCGTGGTCTTTCTTCAGAATGCAGACACTGTCTTGGTCACAGGGCCCTGCGGACCGAACAGGAATGCCGTGGGGTGCGGGTAGGCTCGATTCCCAGTCGTTGTTCAGCCTGCACATAGATTTCGCACATAGTGACACGGCAGGGTCGTAGCGTGAAGAAAGGAAATGTCTCACATCATGAATGACAAAACCAGCTACTACTACCCACCTGAGGATGCCGCCAAACTTGCCGGCGAAAAGAAGCCCTCACGACGAACGAAGGTCTCGGACGTGCCGGCTCAACCATCGTCTCAGCCGACTCCTCGAGAACGATCTCGGGTTGTCCCGCTCGTCGCCGCACTCGCCGTTGGCGCCGTGATCGGAGGCGCGTCGGGTGCCGGAGTTGCTTTCATCTTCACCAACCCCAGCGATGGCGAGATCATCTCGTCGACGAGTGAAACGCAAGGCATCACGGTCAACCGACCGGACAGCGTGACGGCTGTCACTGCCGTTGCTGCGGCGGTTTCGCCGAGTGTCGTCACGATTAGTGTGAGCGACGCGATGGGTGACGGAGGAACCGGCTCGGGTGTCGTGCTCTCATCGGACGGATACGTTCTGACAAATAACCACGTGGTTACGCTCGACGGCTCCCTCTCGACCCCGACAATCCAGGTGCGCGACAACAACGGTCAGCTGTTTAGTGCCACGGTCGTGGGCACTGACCCCACCGTCGACCTTGCCGTCATCAAGATGGACGACGTGAGCGGGCTGCAACCCATCGAGTGGGCGGATTCGTCGAAGTTGAATGTGGGTGACGTCACGATTGCAATGGGAGCGCCACTAGGCCTCGCCGGGACCGTCACAACGGGCATCATCAGCGCGCTCAATCGAAGTATCCAAATTGCGAGTACGGCTGCCCCAGAAGATTCAGGTTCGATGAGCCCCGACCCATCCGACCCCTTCGACTTCTTCAACTTTGACCTGGGCCCAGGGCAGCAACTTGGTGGCGGCGCGACCACGTCGATTTCCATCCCGGTGATTCAGACCGACGCGGCAATCAATCCGGGCAACTCCGGTGGTGCGTTGCTTGACGCCAGCGGAAAGCTGATTGGCATCAACGTTGCAATTGCAAATGCGGGAAGCACCGATGCCCAGTCAGGCAGCATCGGCTTGGGCTTCGCTCTTCCGTCGAATCTCGCCAAGCGAGTGTCGAACGAAATCATTGCCACCGGAAAAGCAAGCCACGGTTTGCTGGGAGCCAAGGTGAGCGATGCCGCCAATGCCGAAGGCAGCACCACGGTCGGCGGGCGACTCGAAGAGATTTCCGCCGGAGGTGCCGCCGAAAAGGCTGGGCTCAAGGTAGGTGACGTTGTCGTGCGGTTCAACGGATATCCCGTGACGGATGGCAACGACCTCACGGCCCTGGTTCGCACGAGCGCGGCCGGCGAGAACGTCACGATTGAGATCATCCGCGACGGCGAAAGGAAGAACATTGCCGTAACGCTCGGAGCCTTTACCGGCTAACCCTCGTTATCGGAGTGTCAACGACGCGTGCGTTGAGCGTCGCAAAGAAAGCCCGTCCACTTTTCACGCGCGACGGGCTTTCTTTGACTCGTATGCTTGGGGGCATGTTGATTCGCCGTCCGCTGATGAGCGCGCAGGACTCGCCGGGGGGTGGGGGCACATCCACTCTCGAGAGCGAACTCGAAGAACTGCTTCGCGACGAACAGCTCGAGGACGGAGACCACGAACGGTTTTCGCACTACGTTCGCAAAGAAGACATCGTCGAATCGGCCGTGACGGGCAAACCGGTTTACGCGCTGTGCGGCAAGAAGTGGACGCCGAATCGCGCTCCGGAAAAATTCCCCGTTTGCCCAACGTGCAAAGAAATCTACGAAGGCCTGCGTGATGAGTAGAGACGCCCCCATCGGCGTGTTTGACTCCGGGGTAGGCGGACTAACCGTGGCGCGTGCAATTCGCGATTCGCTTCCGCACGAGTCAATCATCTACATCGGCGACACCGCACATTCGCCCTATGGCACGAAGTCGATTGCCGAGGTGCGCGAATACTCGCTCGACGTTCTTGATTCACTCGTGTCGCAAGGCGTCAAGATGCTCGTCATCGCATGCAACACCGCCAGTGCAGCCATGTTGCGGGATGCCCGGGAACGTTATGACATTCCCGTGGTGGAGGTCATTCAGCCCGCGGTTCGCGCGGCCGTTGCGGCAACGCGAAACCACCGGGTCGGCGTGATCGGAACTTCGGCGACGATTACGTCCCGAGCGTATGACGATGCGTTTGCCGCCGCGCCCCACATTGAGCTCTTTACGCAGGCCTGTCCGAGGTTTGTCGAGTTTGTCGAAGCCGGGCAGACGAGTGGCGAAGAGGTTCTCTCTGTTGCTCGTGAATACCTGGCACCGCTGATCTCTGAAAACGTAGACACACTCGTTCTCGGTTGTACGCACTATCCCTTCTTGCGCGGAGCAATTTCCTACGTTATGGGTGAAAACGTGCGACTCGTATCGAGTGATAACGAGACGGCAAAAGACGTGTATCGCGAGCTCGTGAATGCCCAACTCGATCGTGGCACGGGTGCGTCACCGGTGTTTCGCTACGAGGCGACGGGTGAAGACACCCCGGAGTTCATTCGACTCGCTCGTCAGCTTCTTGGTCCTCAAATCGACAACGTCGAACAGATTTTCACGGGTCGCCTCGATCTGCCACACGACAACCAAGGAGTATCGAAGTGACCGAAGCTGTAGCACGCGCCGATGGGCGCGCCACTGACGACTTGCGTGAAATCACGATTGAGCGCGGTTGGAGCGAACAGGCCGAGGGTTCGGCACTGATTTCGTTCGGTCGCACGAAGGTGTTGTGCACCGCGTCGTTTACGAACGGCGTGCCGCGCTGGATGGTCGGAAAAGGCAAGGGCTGGGTCACGGCCGAGTACGCCATGATTCCTCGGTCTACGAATGAGCGCATGGATCGCGAATCGGTCAAGGGCAAGATTGGTGGGCGAACCCACGAAATCTCGCGCCTGATTGGTCGAAGCTTGCGTGCCGTCGTCGACATGAAGGCTTTAGGCGAGAACACAATCGTGATTGACTGCGACGTTTTGCAGGCCGATGGCGGAACAAGAACCGCGGCAATCACCGGCGCTTTTGTTGCCCTGGCTGAAGCAATTGAATGGGGCCGCGAGAACGGCTTCATTGCGAAGAAGGCAACCCCACTCATCGATTCCGTTGCCGCCGTCTCCGTTGGAATCATTGACGGCGAACCCATGCTCGATTTGGCATATGTCGAAGACGTCCGTGCCGAAACAGACATGAACGTGGTCGTCACCGGTCGCGGACTCTTCGTCGAGGTTCAGGGCACGGCCGAAGGTGTCCCGTTCGATCGTCGCGAGCTCGATGCGCTGCTCGACCTTGCTGTCGGTGGATGCGCCACACTCGCAAACCATCAGATCACCGTGTTGGGTGACGCAGCCGATCTCATCGCCGGTCGAAGCTAGCAACCGATTCGTGAGCGTCGAAAAGTAATGTCCTCTTCATTCGTGTTGGCGACCCACAACGCGCACAAGGTCGAGGAGTTTCAGGCGATACTCGGTGGCGCCTCGGGATTGACCATCGGGCCTTATGACGGGCCCGAGCCCATCGAAGATGGGACGACGTTCGAACAGAACGCCTTGATCAAGGCTCGCGCCGCGGCCGAGCACACGGGGATCGGTGCACTGGCCGACGACTCTGGCCTCTGTGTTGACGTGCTCAACCGCGCACCGGGAATCTTCTCAGCGCGCTGGGCTGGGCCGAAACGTGGTGACGAGGCCAATCTCAATCTTTTGCTCGAACAACTCGCGGATGTTCGCGACGAAGACCGCACGGCGTTTTATGTCTGCGTCATCGCGGTTGTCATTCCAGCTCGGGAGAACCAAGCGCCGCACGAGTTCGTCGTGGAAGCACAGTGGCACGGTCGATTGGCGCGTGCGCCGCGAGGTGAATACGGTTTCGGCTATGACCCGATCTTCGTGCCCGAGGGCAGCGAACTGACGGCTGCCGAGATGAACCCGACGGAGAAGAACAACCAGAGTCACCGTGCACTCGCGTTGGCCAAGCTCAAGCCGCTTTTGGCCGAGCTGACCTAGGTCTTTTTCGCCCGACTTCGTTGGGCCCAGAGCACGGACGCGATGACGCCGAGTGCCGCGATGAGTGTCCACAGCGTGACGGTCTCGCCGAGCAGGAGTGCCGACCATCCCAATGTCATCAACGACTGAAGCTGTTGCACTTGGCTGCCATACGCGGTGCCCAGCATGGCGAGCCCCTTGTACCAGGCGAAGAAGCCGAAGAACATGGAGCCGAAAGCGAGACCCATCAGTGCAAGCCATTCAACCGGGGTTGCCTCGAGTGGATTCGGTCCGACGAACCACAGGACCGCAGTCAGCGGTGCGGTGATGGGCAGAGCCAGAACGACCACCCAGGAGATGACTTGCCATCCCGGACGTTCACGCGAAAGGTTTGCGCCCTTGACATAGCCCCACGACGACGAAACAACGGCGCAGATCACAAAGAAGTCGGCAAGCAAGTCGCCGCCCTCTGCTCCGCCGCGCGAGAGGGAGAAGATGACCAGAATGGCTGTGCCCGTGCTCGCAGCCAGCCAGAAGGATCTTGAGACGCGCTCGTGCGTCGAGATGACGGCGAGAAAAGCGGTCATTATGGGCATGAATGCGGCGATAACCGCAGCGTGAGCACTGGTTGTTCGCTCGAGCGCGAGCGTGATGAAAATCGGCCAGCCGAAGATGTTCATGGCCATGGGCCAGAGAAAGCCGCGCACCTCGTGCAGCTTGATCATTGGCACGCGTGCAGCAACGAGAATGATGATGCCCGCGAGTCCGGCAATGACTGCCCGGGCCATGTTCAAGAAGTAAGGGTTGAAGCCGCCGACCGCGATTTTGGTGAATGGCATCGTGAACGAGAACACGAGCACGCCGAGAAACGCGAAGATCAGACCGTTGCGCAGCGTCGAGTTTGCGAGAAAACCCTTCACAACTGAACTGCCGTTCCCGTCACACGCATTTGTCCGTTGCCGATAGTGAGCAGCAGGATGCTCGGCCGCCCCATGTCGTCACCCTGCAAGATGGTGACCACGTCACCGGGTGCTGCGGCCCCCACGCTCACCAGGTATGCCCCGAGTGCTACGGCTGCCGATCCCGTGGCCGGGTCCTCGTCGATGCCCACGCCGGGCGCGGGGTTTCTCGAATGCCACGTTCGAAGCATTCGATCATTGTCGTCAGGAAAAACGAGTTGGATGGTCGTCCAGCCCTCCCGTTTACTTAGTTCGGCGAGCTGGTCGTAGTCGTAATCGAGGCGATGGAGTCGATGGCGTGACTCCGCGACGAGCACGGGGTGCCAGTTGCCCGACCATCCGATTGCCGGCGGAAACCGCTCGTCGAGATCATCCTCGTGCCAATCGAGCGCGTCGAGCAGTTCATCCAGAACGTCGTCGTCAATTGATTGAACGGACGTGGGCGGGCTCGTCAGCGTTGCCGCGTAGCCAACCGGCGTGAGCAGAACGTCGACAATGATCAGTCCGGCCTTGGTGTGAAAAACGAACGTGCGAGCGGTGGCGTCGCCGTAGTCATCAGCTTCGTCTCGCTCGCCTTCGGCAGCGGCGAACTCGGCTAACGCAACACCCGAGGCAATCGTCGCATGACCGCAGAAGTCGACCTCCGCTGACGGCGTGAAATAGCGCACGTCGAATTCGTCTTCTTTGTCGGCGAGTGGTGAGAGAAACGCGGTCTCTGAGTATCCGACTTCAGCCGCCACGTGCTGCATCTGCGTATCCGGCATTCCGCGCGCATCCAGCACCACCCCCGCAGGGTTGCCACCCTCGGGGTTGTCAGTGAAGGCCGCGTAGCGAAGAACCGTTCCGGGTTCGGTTCGGCTCACGATTTATCGTCGGCGTGCCTACCACGTGGGTTCTGGACGAAGTCCTCTGCAGGCAAGACGAGATCCTCGGCTGACTTGACTGCGGCAACTCCAGCGGCGTGCTTGTGCTTTTCGCGACGAGCTTCGCGAAGGGTCTGCACGTAGTGGAAGACACTCGGGATGAGCACGACAAGGATGACGACAAGAAGGACGACGTCGATGTATTCCTTGACGAAGGTAGCCACGACGGGGATGTGCCCAACCAGAAAACCAACGTAAGTGAGCCCCGCACCCCAGATCAATGCTCCGATGAGGTTATAGAGCGTGTACTTGCGCCACGGCATGTGGCCGACGCCGGCCGCGATGGGTGCGAAGGTTCGAACGACGGGAACCCACCGAGCAAAAATGACGGCGAGACCGCCGTACTTGACGAAAAACGCGTTGGTGCGCTCGACGTTTTTGCGACTAAACAATCCGCTGTCTTTGCGTTCAAAGATGCGCGGACCAAAGTGATGCCCAATCAGGTAGCCGACCTCTCCGCCGATAAAGGCCGCAGCGGCAATCGAGAGGCAGACCCACAGGATGCTCACGCCAAAGACGTCTTCGCCCGTAGCCGCCAAAACGCCGGTTGCAATGAGCAGCGTGTCGCCGGGAAGAATGAAGCCAACGAGAAGGCCCGTTTCTGCAAACACGATGAAGCACACGCCCAACAGGGCATAGGCGCCAAAACCGTCAATCAGATAGTTCGGATCCAGAAATGGAATGAGCGCGGTCTGCATGGGGACAAGGCTACCCTTCTTGGCTGGAACGCAACTCCGCGCGTTCTCTCCGCCACGTTATGACACTGACCACGATGGATGCCGAAATAAAGATTCCGGCAATCACGTATGCGGCTGACTTGACCACTGGGATGCTCGCTGCGAAGTAGCCCACGAGCGTGAGCCCCACACCCCAGGCGAGCGCGCCGACGAGATTGCTGGTGAGGAACTTGACATAGTTCATCCGCCCAATGCCGGCAACCCATGGCACGAACACGCGCGCCCACGGGATAAACCGCGCAATGACAACAGCCCACCAACCGTACGAACGGTAGAACTTGTCGGTGCGGTCGATGATGGCACGCATGCGAGGGCCACTCTTGTTGTCGAGGTAGGGGCGACCGAGGTGTCGACCGAGAATGAAGCCCACTTGATCGCCAATGAACGCCGCTATGCCGACGCCGAGCGCAAGAATCCAGATTTCGAGACTGGGGCTTGCGGCGGTGACCAGTCCGGCCGCGAAGAGCAGAGAATCACCCGTGATGAATGGAATAAACGCGCCGACGAACAAGCCCGTGCCGGCAAAGACGAGTGCCCAAACGGCAAGGTAGAAGATTGCGACGGCGGCGCTACCAAAGACTGGGCCTAGCGACGAAAACCAGTCGGTCAGTTCACCGTCCAGCGCAGCCGCGTGGAAGCCCACAGAAAGTGGTGTCATGCTTTCGATGCCCTATCTTCGGTTCCGCGCAGGTCTTCGAAAACGCGCTGGTTAAAGGTGAAGGCAAGTTTAACCTCGTCAACCAATGCTTTTCTTTCGCCCGGAGTGAGCTGAAGCCCATCAAGAATGCTTCGGTAGGACTCCTTGAATCTCACGAGGTCGGGAATCTGGTCAAACCGATAGAAGCTCAGCTGGTCCTCTGTGGCACCGTAGTGGCGAGCCACGAGGGCAGCGATGGCTTGTCCACCGGACAAATCGCCGAGATACCGCGTGTAGTGGTGCGCGACGAGTCGGAAGTCGGCTCTGCCGCTGAGTGAGTTGATGTGGTCGACGTACTCGCGCATCGCGGGCGTCGGACTAATGGAGTCCGGATCTGTCAGCCCGAGGTGCTCGAGGTCACTCCGAATTGAATCACTTCGCTCGAGGCGGTCATCCCAGAGATTTTCGGATGACGGAAATGGTGTGCCCGTCACGGACTGATTTTCGAGCGCGCTGTAGAGCCAGGAGAGATTAGCGAAATATCGCGTGTATGCCGCCAGATTGAGCTCGCCCTTCATGAGTCGAGCGATGAACGTGCTGTTTTCTGCGTCACTGTGTTGTTGACGAGACGCATCACGGATGAGCTGTGACAGGGGGACGTGAGTAGTCATGAAGTAAGGATAGCCTTACCTAATCTGAGCATCGACCGTGAGCGAGCTCTCGCTGCCTTTTTCGTGTGCGGAAGGAGGGACTTGAACCCTCACGCTCGAAAGCACAGGAACCTAAATCCTGCGTGTCTGCCAATTTCACCACTCCCGCGATAGCTCAAGTCTAAATCGCGTGACGCCCCCGACGATTCGCGATGTGTGGGGATAACTGGTGCGCATCGAGCACTTCGCCATCAGAATCTGTCGATGACATCAGCGAACTCTGTCGACGCACTCGTGCGAGCTGCTCGACAAAACCTGACTGGCCACTCCGCACTGACACCGGACTCCATTGATCGCGCGCTCGCCGAAGAAGTAGGTAAGCGCATCGACACGGGTGAGGTCACGGCTCAGAGCGAAAGCGAATTACTCCGGCACGTGCGCGCCGAGATCAGCGGCTTCGGGCCAGTGCAGCCACTACTCGACGATCCGACCATCGAAGAAATCTGGATCAACTCACCACACGAAGTTTTTGTGGCTCGCTCGGGAGTATCAGAGCGAACGAATCTTTCACTCGAGCCGGGGCAAGTCCGCGAGCTAGTGGAGCGCATGCTGCGCACAACACATCGGCGAGTTGACCTATCGACTCCATTTGTCGATGCGTCTCTACCTGATGGCTCTCGACTCCACGTCGTCATTCCCGACATCACTCGTCGTCATTGGTCGGTGAACATTCGAAAGTTCTCGCAATCGATCGTGTCGATGGCCAACTTGGTGGAGCGGGAGTCGTTGACGATGCAGGCGGCGGAATTCATTCGCATGTGTGTCTTGGCGCGCGCGAACATCCTCGTCTCCGGGGCAACCCAGGCCGGAAAGACGACGTTGCTGAATGCACTGCTGTCGTGCGCGCGTGAGCGGGAAAGAATCGTCACCGTCGAAGAAACGTTTGAGTTGGATGTGCGTGTCGACGATGTCGTCTCGATGCAGTGCCGCCAGCCAAACCTCGAGGGCACCGGAGACGTCAGTTTGCGCCGACTCATCAAAGAGGCACTGCGTATGCGCCCCGATCGGCTTGTCGTCGGTGAGGTTCGGGAAGCGGAGAGCCTCGATCTGCTGATTGCACTGAACAGCGGGTTACCGGGGGCGTGTTCCATTCACGCGAACAGTGCATCCGACGCGCTGACGAAGCTGTGCACACTGCCGCTGTTGGCCGGTCGCAACATCGACGCGGCATTCGTTCAACCCACTGTCGCCGGCTGCATCGATGTTGTGGTTCATTGTGAACTCGACCGATTTGGCTCACGGCGAGTTCGCGAGATTGTGATGCCGTCTGGACGCATCGTCGATGGAGTCGTCGACGTCGTCCGAATCTTTGAACGACGCGACGGGGCGCTGGTGTGGTCGGGTCTCAATGTTCCTCGGCTGGATCGCTTTGAGCTTGCCGGTCTCGACCCTCGCGTGGTTTTGAATGATGGTTCTGCATGAAGCACCTGTCAATCGATGAAATTGCTGCCGTCATTTCTCTCGCAACCGGAATTGGAGTGTTTCTCTTCGGGTCTCACTTTCTCTGGCCTCACTCGACACGGGGGGATGCCCACGGCGTTCGACCTCGTCCGCTCAGCACTTTGTTTCGTCGCCTGCGCGAACTATTGGATGCCGCAGGATTTGCCAGGGTTGCACCGGGCTCTTTCATTGCCGGGTCGATGGCCTTTTCTCTAGGACTCGGAGTGATGTTGCTCCTCATCACGCCGGTAACCGCTCTCGCTGTATGCGCCGGCATAGTTGGCGCACTCGCACCACTCGGCTTTCTTTCGGTGCGGCGGAGTCGTCTCTCCCGTGCCCGAGCATCGCTGTGGCCCGACGTGGTTGACACGCTGATTTCATCCATTCGTTCGGGGTGCACCATCGTGGAAGCGGTTGTTCATCTTGGATCTGTGATGCCACCAACGATTTCGTCGGCGGCCATGCGATTTGGCGACAGAGTGTCGACGTCGGCACATGTTGGTCTCTGTCTCGACGAGCTGAAGGGGGACTGGTCCGACGCGGCCGGAGATCGAATTGTCGAGGCCCTGAAGGTAACGCGTGATCTCGGTGGTACTCGGTTGACAGCGGTCTTACGAGAGCTGTCGTCAAGCCTTCGAAAGAATCTCGCCGTCACGAGAGAGATTGAAGCGCGTCAGAGTTGGATTCGGGTGGCAGCTGGCATCGGTGCGGCAGCACCGTGGGTTGTGGTGCTTCTCCTTTCGACCCGACCCGAAGCGGCCCAGGCCTACCAGAGCCCCGCCGGCGCGGTCATCATTTTTGGCGGACTGGCCGTTACTGCCATTGCCTATCCCGCCATGACCCGCATCGGCAAGGTCTCGATCGAACGGAGATGGTTCGCATGACCATCGGATTGGTCGCAGTGCTCTGTGGACTCGGGCTGGGTGTCGGGACGTGGTTGATGTGGCAGTCGGCGCGTCTTCCGAGAAGAGCGATGTCGCTTCGCATCGCTCCCTACATCTCTGACCTTTCTGCTGACGCGCATCACCTGGCAACGAACCTGCAGCAAAACATTGGCACGACGTGGCGGGGTCGGGTGCGCCGATCGCGAATTGCGCATGTCAATACAGGTGTCACTGACCTGATTCGGCGATCCGGCTCATCGGTTGAAGCAACCGAGTGGCAATTGCGGCGAGTCTTGTTTGCCGCGGGCGGCGCTCTAGCCGGACTCTTCGCAGGTGGGGCGTACGGGTTCGCGATCCAGTCGCTCTCGCCAACCTTTGGCTTCGTGGTCTTGGGAGGCGCCGCAGGCTGGGCAATGCCCCTCTGGTCTCTTCACCGACGAGTGCGACTTCGTGCCCGGCAGCTCGAAGAAGAAATGACCGCGGCACTCGAGATGTTGAGCTTGTGCGCATCGGCCGGTGAAGATCTTGTCTCTGCTCTGACACGTGTCAGTGCCCTCGGCGCAGGTCCATTTAGCGTTTCGATGCGGGATGCACTCTCCCAGATTGCTCTGGGAATACCCGTCACGACCGCTCTCGAAAACTGCGCTCGAAATGCCGGGGTGCCGTCATTCACCCGAGTAATTGAACACCTCACGGCAACCGTGGAGCGGGGAACGCCCA
>CAEZTD010000003.1_pt1 | contig 26063 bp, 18 predicted proteins | sample 7264131 | NCBI WGS metagenome assembly CAEZTD01 (sample SAMEA6813795, study PRJEB35770) | uncultured Actinomycetes bacterium | biome: Freshwater; feature: Freshwater reservoir; material: water | place: Czech Republic | collected 2015-06-16 | depth 0.5m m
CATCTCCGCCTTGGAGGCGGCCGGATCCGGCGTGGAGTCCCAGTACTGCAGGATCATCGGGGTGGCCATGTCGCCGGGGCAGATGCAGTTGCAGCGGATGCCCGCCTGGGCGTAAGTCGGATCGACACCAATCGCGCGTGTGAGCCCCAGCACACCGTGCTTGGAGGCGGTGTAGGCCGAGAGGTAAGGATCCGCGCTCAGGGACAGCGCCGATGCGGTGTTCACGATGCTACCTCCGCCGGTCTCGAGCATGGCACGAACAGCCTGACGGCATCCGTTGAAGACGCCTGTGAGGTTGATGTCCAGAACGCGCTGCCATTCCTCGTTCGACGTCTCATGCAGGGGCTTCTCGAGTTGAATTCCCGCGTTGTTGTGGATGAAGTTGAACCCTCCGAATTCCGAACGCGAGAGGTCAATCGCCGAATCGATGTCGGCGACCTTCGAGACGTCGACCCGCAGGCTGACAGCCTTGCCGCCTGCCGCTCGAACGAGATCGACTGTGTCATCGGCGCCACTGACATTAACGTCGACGCAAACGACGGCGGCTCCCGCGGCGGCGAGTGCCAGAGCGCTCTCTCGGCCGAGGCCCTGCGCTGCGCCGGTTACGACGCCAAAACGACCGTCAAGTTCCATGGTGATGTCTCTCTTTCAATTGGGTGCCGCTGGATGTGATGTGAGTTGATAAACAAAAGGAGTTGCGAACTATCTGTGTTCACATTGCGGTTGTGCCACCGTCGACCGAGATTGTCGATCCGGTTGCGAAGGGCATGGAGACCGCGACGAACACGATCGTCTCGGCGATCTCTTCGGGAGTGGCGAAACGCTTCATCGGAACGCGCTCAATCGCACCCTTGCGGGTTGCGACCGGGTCAGGAAACCACTCCAGCTCGGCGTCCATCATCGGGGTGTCAATTGGGCCAGGGCACACTGCGTTCACGCGGATGCGAGGAGCCAGCTCCATCGCCAACGCCTTCGTCATGCCGATGACACCGAACTTTGACGCGCAGTAGTGAACAAAAAGCCCCATGCCGAGGAAGGAAAGCTCTGAGCCGAGGTTCACGATGGAGCCACCGTCTGCCATGACGAGAGCCGTCTCGCGAGCAACGTAGAAGCTGCCGGAGAGATTGACCGCAATCTGCTCGTTCCACACGTCAGGAGTGAGGTCGTTCAGCGCGACCGGGCCGTCGATGCCGGCCGCATTGACGAGAAGTGTCGGTGCACCATGTTTGGTCACCACATCGGCCACAGCCTTAGCAACTTGCACCGGGTCAGAGACGTCGACCACATGCACTGACGATTGATCCGGGAAACCCGATACCGCCTTGCGCAACGGTTCTTCGCGGCGCCCGAATGCGGCAACCGTGGCACCCCGTTTGGCCAACAGCGCCGCTGTCGCGGCGCCAACGCCGGATCCTGCGCCGGTGACGATGGCGATGTGTCCTGAGAGATCCATGAGCACCCGTTTCGAGAAATCGTGATCCGCGAGTAACCGGGGATATCCGGTATTACCGGTAGGATAGGTTAGGTCAACCGATACCGCAAGTCTCGGCTCTTCTTCGTCGAGACTCTTTCCTGACAAGCGAGGTCCCATGCCCATCTCGATCGACAACTATGGCGTCACTCACGACGGCCGTCCTGTTCAGCGAATTGAGCTGACCGCCGGTTCTACACGAGCGGTCGTGCTCGACCTTGGGGCCCGGTTGCTGGAGATGTGGGTGCCGGATCGAGACGGTAATGTCGCTGACATCGTGCTCGGTTACCCGGATGTTCCGGCTCATGAAGCGGGCACCGCCTACTTTGGTGCGACATGTGGACGATTCGGCAACCGCATTCGGCGCGGTCGCTTCGAGCTCGAGGGCACGGTTCATCAGCTCACGGTCAATGAGGGGCTCAATCATCTTCACGGAGGCACGGTCGGATTCGACCGGCACATCTGGACAGTCATCGAGACCCAGGAGAACTCGGTGCGCATGCGACTGGAGCTACCCGATGGCGACCAGGGTTTCCCTGGGGCGTTGGTCGCAGAGATGCAGCTGACGGTTGGCGAGGGCAGTCTCGACATCGTGATGACCGCGACGACTGATCGCACCACCATCATCAACATGGTGCACCACAGCTATTGGAATCTCGCGGGCGCCTCGTCAGGAAATGTACTCGAGCAGGAGTTGCAGATCGACTCAGACTTCTACACGCCGGTCGACGACGAGCTCCTGCCAACGGGCGAAATTCGCCTCGTCGCGGGGACGCCATTTGATTTCCGTCGCCCCACTCCAATCGGGCAGGCCATTCGTGACGTCGATCACGCCGGCGCAGGGCGTTCGGCCCCCGCCGGATACGCCGGATACGACCACAACTGGATCCTGCGCAAGCCTGCCGGCGAGATGGGGCCGTGCGTCTGGGCCCGCGATCCGAAGTCGGGTCGGCAGATGACCTTGCGCACTAATGAGCCAGCGGTGCAGTTTTATCCCGGCGGATACCTCTCGGACGAGGTAACTGGCAAGCACGGTGGTAGCTACGCGCCCTTTCAAGGATTCACGTTGGAAACCCAACGATTCCCCGACGGCCCGAACTTCGCACACTTTCCGTCGTGCAAGCTCAGCCCGGGTGAGGTCTACGAGCACGTGATGGAGTTCCGTTTCACCGCCGAGTAGTTTCGTCCATGTTGAGGCAAGAATGAGGAGAAGCCACGTCGGGTCAGTGGCCCGAATCTCTCGAGAGGATCGTGCAAAGAATGACGACTGAATCCCATCAGGATGATTTGAGGCTCCTTCGCACCAACCTCGAATGGGTGAGCCGTCAGCTCGCGCTGGCCGGAGAGCCGTTCGTCGGTCTTGCCGAGGCCACGGCCATTGCCGATCAGGAGTCGGCAGATCTGGCCGCAATCTCCGCCGTTCTCGCCGACCACGTGATCATGAGCGTCGAGCTCGACCGTTCGGGGTTCGCGCGGTCGACGGAGTCCAAGAAGCGGGTCGAGACGGTGACCGGCGGATGGTCACACTATCTCGTCGAGGTTCTCAACCCGACCTCGGCGGTGGGAAGGTTGTGGTCGAACCTCCCGGATGGATTGGCGTTCATGACCGCACGTGAGAGCCACGCCATCGTGCCCGCACTGTACGACATGCTCGACAATGCGCCGATGATCCGCGGCGAAGGCGTGATGTTCGAGATCGTAGGCGATCAAGTCCTCACGGGTGCCCGCCGGCAGTTCGTGCTCGTTGCAATCTTCACTCGGGATGAGGGCCCGGCGACGACCTACCTCGCCATCAGCGCGGGCGACGGGTTTTTCGGCTTTCACGTCGGGCATCAGGGCGCGTCGTTTGAGCTCGAGGCGCGTGCGTCGATCCCCGTCACGCTCGAGGTGCGCGATACCAATGGCGCGTCGTGCACGTTCCGATTGACGATCAAGGATGGTGCGGGCCGCGTCTTCCCACCGCGCAAAATGCGCATCGCCCCCGACATGTTTTTTCACGATCACATTTACCGCTCCACCGGGGAGGTGGTGTTCCTGCCGCCCGGCACCTACACGGCGACCGTCACACGCGGACCTGAGTACCTCTGCCAACAGATTGAGTTTGTCGTGGCCGATACGCCCCGCTCGCTCGAGGCGACGCTGATCCGGTGGGTGACTCCGTCGGATGACTCGTATTACTCCGGCGACATGCACATTCACGCGGCCGGGTGCTCTCACTACAGTCTTCCGACGGAGGGTGTCTCTCCCGAGACGATCATTCGCCACGTGCGCGGTGAGGCGATCGATGTGGGCGGCGTTCTCAACTGGGGCCCGTGCTATCACTACCAGAAGCAGTTCTTCACCGGCTCCAGTATCAGTCCCTTCGCCGGCCTTGAGCATCCTTCCCTCCAAGAGGCGAACGGGGTGCGCTGGGAGGCCACGGCCACGGATCGGGATGCCGAGTCGGTGCTCCGATACGATCTCGAGGTTTCTGGCTTCCCATCTGGCCATTCGGGGCATCCGGTGCTACTCGGCCTGACCGATCCCGAGTATCCGTCAACGTCCTCGCCCAAGGACTGGCCCAGCTGGAACCTCCCGATTATGCAGTGGGCGCGAGCCCAAGGCGCGATTACTGGCTACGCGCACTGCGGTATCGGCATGGGTGTCGAGAGCGACGACCTACCCAACTGGGAGATTCCGGGCTTCGCGAGCGTCGGCTTGAACGAAGCACTGGTCGATGTCGTGCACGGCGCTATCGACTTCATCGGCTCGGCACAGGAGTATCCCGTGTACGAGCTGAACTCCTGGTACCACATCCTCAATGCAGGATTCGATCTGATCATGATGGGCGAGACCGACTATCCCTGCCTGTTCGATGAGCGTGTTGGCGTCGGCAGAACCTATGTGCCGTCGGGTACTGCACCGCGCGGTGACCGAGGCGCGGAGATCTACCTCGCCGGCATCCGGGACCCTCGCACCTACTTCGGCGACGGGCGATCCCATTTTTCGCAGATTCAGCTCAATGCGAAGCAGTCGGCCTCGGGATGGTCGATTGCCAAGGGCGAATCGCTTCGCGTCAGCGCCGTGGTGAGAGCGTGGATCGATGAAGATCCTGCCTCAGAGGTAGCCTCGATTCGGCACCTCCCGCCGTACGCCGGCCCGGCGTGGCACATCGAGCGCGCTCGCGTGGGGGATTCCCGCCACGTCACTGTTGAACTGATCGAGAACGGGCTGCCGATCGCGCAGACCACGGTTCTCGCGAACGGCCAGCCGCAGGCAATCACGTTTGATGTCGAGCTCAGCGAGTCGGGGTGGCTGGCGTTACGAATCCTTCCCTCCGCGCACACTCAGGCCTTTCACATCACGGTGGCCGATGCCCCCGCCCGACCGATCCGGACCAGCGCGGAGTGGTGCGCCAATGCGGTGGATCGCCTCTGGGCCGAAGTGGGCAAGTTCATCGCGCAGCACGAGCGCGAGGAAGCCAAGATCGCTTACGCACAAGCCTCCGACGAGTATCGGCGCCGAGCGGCGGAGGGTCGCTGATGGCTGACCACGTGCACCACAGCGGTAACCACTCCGCCAGCAATCGCGCAGAGCTCTTCGTCGGAGTCGCGCACGACTGTTGTATCGTCGCACCGGATGTGCAGGTGCACATCGCCGTCGGAATCAGCGCGGAGGACCGGGTGAGTGCGATTCCCCGTCATCGCCGGGAAGTGTTCGCCGGATCATCCGGGGCACTCTTGCTCGAGATTCAGAACAACGGCTTCGTGACCTCGCCCCTCGCGATCGACATTGAATCTGATAACCCCGACTTCCACTTTGTCGTGGATCCCACGCCCCTGACCGGTGAGCTTCTCGAGCGCCGTGAACTGGCTTTTCATAGTTCGGGACCGGGCTGGACGTCGCTGGCGTTGAGGTTTCGCACGACGTCGCTGGTTGGCGATCTGGCCGATCGTGATCGCGTGGACATGATGATTGTCTGTGAATGAAGGGTGAGTCAATGTCAGGGCGAAGGAGTAGAGATATGAAGGTGCGGGCAGTTCTCCTACCCCACAGCCATTGGGATCGGGAATGGTACGAGCCGTTCTCCGTCTTTCGTGAGAAGCTCGTCGATCTGATTGACGGTGTGCTGCACGGACTCGCCCACGAGCCCGGATTCACTCACTTCCATCTCGATGGCCAGGCAATCATGCTCGACGACTATCTCGCCGTACGCCCCGAGCGTGAGTCCGAGGTTCGCGCGCTGGTTAAAGCCGGCCGCCTGTCTGTTGGCCCGTTCTACACACTCACCGACGAGTTCCTCGTGTCGGGGGAGAGCATCTATCGCAATCTCGAGTGGGGAATGTCGCGCGCACAGCAGTGGGGTGCCCCCTCGCCGACTGACGGCCCGTGGGCGGGCTACATGCCCGACCAGTTCGGTCACATCGGCCAGTTTCCTCAAATCTTGCGGGCGTTCGGCATCCAACACGCAGTCATTCTTCGTGGTGTACCGGCGTCGATCGGCACATCCGTTTTCCGATGGCGCGCACCGGACGGCAGCGAGGTGCTGACTGAGTATCTGATTCATGGGTACTACCCGGGCGCGGATATCGATCTTCCGTTGACGGTCGAGGACCGTGCTCAAGAAATGCGCACAGCCATTGATCTCGTGGCCTCGGTCTCACCGCGGTCCACAGTGTTGCTCCCCGTGGGTGCCGACCACTGGGCCCCTGTGCCTGGCATGTTTGAGCGAGCGATCGAGACGAGCGCTCTCGTCGACGCAGACGTTGAAATTGGGTCGTTGGCGAGATTCCTTTCGGTGGCAGAGACCCCCGCAGACCTCCCCGTCTGGCAAGGAGAACTCCGGGCTGCATCAACGTGGATTCTTCTGCCGAACACCATCGCGACCCGGGCGTATCAGAAGCGACGGCGCGGAATCTTGGAGACTCGGCTCGAGCGGTATGCGGAACCTCTGTCCGCTCTCGTTCCCGGAGTCGAGTGGCCAGCCCACGACCTGGAGCGCGCGTGGGATCTCATGCTGCAGAACACCGCGCACGACTCTGCCTATGGGGCCGGGGGAGATGCCACCGCCCGTGACGTCGACGCCCGGTTCGATACGGTGCAGCAGATTGTCGACCCGCTCATCACCCAAGGCATGCAAACTCTGGCGAAGCAGAGTTCGATCCCGGGAGTGCTGCGATTCAACCCGTCACCGTTCCGCCGACAGGCCGTCGACGGACTGTCGTGGTCGGTCGATCGACCCGAAGACGTGGCTCGGTTCGAGCCGCGCCCGGTCGAGTTGTCGGTAACAGGACACACGATCACCCTGCCCAACGGAGTGGCCATTCGATTCACCGACGAGGATGACGAGGGTGACCTGTTCACTTTCTCACCCGCGGGCGAGGCGCGGTCGCCGGCGGTGACCTCTGACGGCGCATCAACTCGCGTGATGTTCCTCGGTGTTTTGATCGACGTCAGCGCCACGTTGGCCGAGGGCGAGGAGCACGTTCGACTGCACCTGCGGATCGAGAACCAACGCGAAAACCATCGGTTGCGCCTGCGAGTGACACTCCCGAGCGCTCCGATGGGCTCTGCTGCGCTCGTGCCGTTCGAGATCGTGCACCGTGAACTCGTGGGCGAAGGCTATGAATCCGAGGTTGGGTCGGTGACGTGGCCCGCAAGCGGTGCGGTGCTCGCGGCCGGCACGGCACTTCTTGGCGAGGGCGTTTTCGAGTACGAGGTGGATGGCGCTGAACTCGCGGTGACGTTGCTCCGCTCCGCCGGGCAGATTGCCAAGCCGAGCGTGGCAACCCGTCCAATTTGGGCGGGTCCCTCGATCGACGCTCCCGAGGGCCAATGTCTCGGGGTCAGCGAAGTCGTATTCGGAGTGCGGACCGACTGCGCTGTCGACGAGCTCGTCGCAGCTTGGGAGGCCTTCGCTCTGCCCCTCCTCTCCGTTCCCACACCAGGCGCGGGGGATGCTCTGCCCGGTGCCCTCGCGTCCATCGAGGGTGCGCAGCTGTCGAGCGTGCGACAGCTTGATGGCCGCACCACCGTTCGAGTGTGGAATGACCACTTGACGCAATCCCGGCTTGCCAGGGTAGACGGTACTGAGGTCACGCTGGGGCCGGCCGAGATCCGACAGATTGCCCTGCCATCCGATGAATGACGCCGAGCGGATTGAGGCGCCAAGCATAGAGCTGCCCCGAAGTGACCTCATCCGCGCGATTCGCGGGGCGGCTGAGGTCGTCGACGAGGCTGGCGTGCTTACTCCGCTGAGGCTGCCCCAATGGGTTCGGGCCCAGCAGTTCGACACCATCATCGAGACCATGGCGTCCGCCTCGGCGGGCGTAAGGATTGTTCTGGAGGGCTCGGCATCCGCGGTCGAACTGGAACTGGATATCGAGCGCTTGTCTCGAGACGATCAGGAGCCATGGCCCGCGTCAATCGTCGCGACGGTCGGGGGCGTCGTCGTGGACACCCGCACCGTTGACGATGCAATCGGGGCACGAGTGATGCTCGACCTGGCAAGCGATGCAGCGCGCGGGCTCGACGGGCGCCTCGAGATCTGGCTGCCTCATACCGCCCGGGTCGGGCTTCGGCGGCTGTGGTCTAACGGCCCCCTTTCGGTGCCGAATCAAAAGGCGGACCGTCGCTGGCTGCACCATGGCAGTTCGATTAGTCACAGCCTGGAGGCTGACGGGCCGGTCACCCGTTGGACGGCTCAGGTCGCGCGCGGTCAGAATCTCAGCCTGATTGACATGGGGTTTGCCGGCGAAGCGATGCTCGACCCATTCGTCGCGCGCGTGATTGCCGCCAGCGATGCTGATGTCATCACCCTCAAGCTCGGAATCAACATCGTCAATGCGGGAGGGATGATTCCGAGAACGTTCGGGCCGGCCCTGCACGGATTCCTTGACATCATCCGCGAGGGGCACCCGCACACGCCTGTCATAGTCATCTCGCCGATTATTTGTCCGCCGCATGAGCACAACCCGGGACCGACCCTTGTGGGCAGCTCGGGGTTCTACGGTCGCAGTCCCGACCCTGACGAGGACGCCCTGGATCTTGTTCGGGTGAGGGAGATCATCGCCGACGTCGTTCGAACCCGAGCTGCCTCCGATGGCCACCTGAGTTATCTCGACGGGCGAGAACTTCTGGGCGTCGACCCCGGCGACGCAGCCCTTCTGCCGGACTTGTTGCACCCCGACCAGGCGGGCATGAACCTCATGGCCGCGCGGTTCAGCGTGATACTTGGCGAACTGCTGCGTGGCGGTTAGCCCCGGCGCTTCGTCAAGAGTCGCACGACCGGAGCAAGTGCTTCCTGGCGAGCGGCCCACGAACCCAGCTTGCCGAGCTGTGGATGCTGCATCACGCGGTGTGCCAGGGGCGCACCGCCGACACGCAGAGAGGTGCTCGAGCTCCGCTGAGGAGTCCATCCGCCTGCGGCACGGTCGGCGATGATGGCGTGGGCGGCGTTTCTGCCGGGGGCACCGATGACGCCGCCGCCGGGGTGCGCTCCGGAACCGCAGAGGTAGAGGCCTCGGATCGGTGACCGATACGATCCCACTCCGGGAACAGGTCGCGATCCAAACAGCTGCCCGGCGCTCAACGCGCCGTGGAAGATGTTTCCGCCCGCCATGCCGTACTCACGTTCGAGGTCGAGTGGGGTGATTGTGTAGGTGGCCTCGACTGTGCTGCTCAGTCCCGGCGAGAAGTCGTCGAGACGCTTGACAACACTTGCCGTGAACTCATCTCGGTAGTCGTCCCACGTGCCACCAGCAAGTTCATAAGGTAGCTGCTGGATGCCCGTGCTGATGAGGTGCTTGCCGGCCGGGCCCATCGCGGGATCGTGCACCGTCTGGATGATGAACTCAATCGGGAAGCGGGTCGGCAATACGCCATCTCGCTGCGCGTCTGCCGCACGCTCGAACGCGCTCGTCTCGGCGCCGAGCAGCGTGAGTCCCCGGTGTTCCGGGCCTTCTCCGGTGCTGGATCCGATGAACTGGGGAAGCTTGTCGACAGCGAGGAAAACGCGGGCCATCGACCCACGGGTGTCGAAAGTAGAAATCGCCTTGACGAAGTCGTCCGGCAATGCCTTCGGATCGGTCAGGTGGCGATAGGTCGTGACCGGGTCGGCGTTCGAGGCGACAATGTTTGCGCGCAGCTCCGTACCGTCGGCCAATACGACCCCGCGAGCCTCACCGCGTTCGATGATGACGCTAGCCACCGAGCTGTTCGTGAGAATCTCGACGCCCTTCGAGCGAGCGCGTGCTGCGAGAGCCTCCGCGATGGATCCCATGCCACCGCGCGCGAAAGCGAACGCTCCCATCTGGCCGTTAACCTCGCCGATGGCGTGGTGTCCGTAGACGAACGCCCATCCTGGCGTGCTGGGCCCGCCGTACACCGATACGACGCCGAGGAACGTCATCAGTCCCGAAAGAATGTCGCTCGAGACATAGCGGTCGAGCAGGTCCCTAATCGACAGGTTGAAGAACTCGTCGAACAACCGTGCCTCGCCGCTCTCCTCGAAAATCTGCATCACCGTGGACATCGACGGCGGCTCGCTGCTGAGGATAATCTCACGGGTGAGCTGTGCAAAGCGTTCCAGTCGGAGGCCGAACTGGAGGAATCCGTCACTAGCGCCGGGGGAGACGCGTTCGATTTCTTTCAGCGCCTTTGCCAGTTCCCTATAGAGGTGAAGGTGCCTTCCGTCTTCCAGGATGCTGGAGGTGCCCATGTCAGTTTGGTAAAGCTCGAGGCCGAAGTTCGACAACTGCAGGTCCTTGAGGATGACGGGGTGAAGCAGCCCCGAAACATACGAGCACGACGACATGCGGTAGCCGGGAATGAGCTCCTCGGTCACCGTAGCGCCACCGACAACTTCGCGTCGCTCGAGAACGAGCGTCTTCAGGCCAGCATCGGCGAGGTAGTTCGCCGCGATGAGGCCGTTGTGGCCGGCACCAATAACGATTGCATCCCATGACATGGTCTTCACTGTAAAGCCTTTCCTCGTTGGCAACTTTATCGTTCCACCTGCTGTGGTGCAGATGACTTTTTTTGTTTGCGCGCTATGCCGGTCCCGGTGCGAGGCGGGTCAGCGCCCGCTCAAACGCCCCCGCGGTGAACTCGACATCTTGAGCCGAGTGTGACGCCGAGATGAAGATCAGGCCACGGCTGGTCGTGCGAACTCCCTCGTGCTGAAGCTCCTGCAGGAGCGAACCGAGTCGAACAGGATCCGCGGCCGTGGAGAAGGACGATCCATCGGTGATTTCGGTCTCGGGTCCGAATCGGAGCTGCAACAGACCATCGACGGCGGTCACGTGCAGATCGACCGAGGCAGACGCGACGACATCGCGCAATGCCGTCGCGAGTTGCTGAGTTCGGGCGGCTATCGCGGGGTATGGGTCGTTGTCGCGCAGCTCTCGTACTGTGGCCACGGCGGCTGCCATCTGAGCGACTCCCGTGTTATAGGTACCGGAATGGTTGACCTGTCCGGTGCCGACGGCAGCGAGCAGATCGGCACGTCCGCCGAGCACGGCTACCGGGTAGCCCGCAGCAATCGCTTTGGCATAGACCGTCAAATCTCCGTGCACGCCGTACCGTTCTTGTGCGCCTCCGAGTGCCACTCGGAATCCCGTGATTACTTCGTCGACGACGAACACGATCCCATAGCGTCGGCACAGCGCAGCCACCTTCTCGAGGTAGCCCGGCAGTGGTTCGATCAGTCCGGTGTTGCACATGATCGGCTCCATCAAGAGAGCTGCGATTGAGTCGTGGTGCTGATCGAGCAATTGCTCGAGGGCATTCAGATCGTTCCAACGGCACAGAAGCACGTCTTCGGCTGCCGAGACAGACTGTCCAGGCGTGAGCGCAGGTTCTGTAACGTCAAGACGAGCGGGATCGACAAACAGAGGGTCGAGCCAGCCGTGATAGTGACCCACGAAGCGCACGACGTGCTGTCGACCCGTGGCCGCGCGTGCGACACGCACGGCGAGCAACGCCATTTCGGTTCCGGAGGTTCCGATACGAAGCTGTTCGACCCACGGGGCCGCACCGCTGATCAGTTCTGCAAGCTCAAGCTCTTCATCGCACTGGCCGGCGAACAGTTGGCCACGTTCGAGCGATTCTCGAACAGCATCGACGACGACTCTCGGAGCGTGGCCCAGAATGTGCGGGCCCATACCCATTGCGTAATCGACATACTCGTTGCCGTCCACATCCCAGATGTGTGAACCGACGGCGCGAGAGTAGGTCAGTGGCGTCGGGAATCCGCGGAGGCGAACATTCGAGTTGACTCCCCCGGGGATTACGGCTTTTCTGCGCTCGTGCGCACTCACTGATCCGCGCGTCACATCTTCGCTGGTCGATTGGGTTGAGCTCGACATACATAACCGCTTTCTCTTGACACATCCGGTGCGCAGCGTTGACAATATCGCAAACAGGTTTATCGTTCAATTCATTTTCAGCTTCACTGTCGCTGTGTCACCGGATTCGGCTTGACGCACGGCCCGTCGGCTGGCATGATTGAAGTGGTAATACCAATCTTACCACTTGATCAAGGACGATGATGACCTCGACGATTGCCCTCTCGCCCCTTCTCTCAGTGAGCGCGGCTATGGCAATTAACGGCGAGTACGTCTTCGATTTGGGGTCGGTGCCCTGGAGTCGGCGGGGTGCCTACATGGCGATCACGACGAACGTGGCAACGATGGATCACCCCGGTCGCAATCACGAAATCGAGCCTGGCATCTACCTGACTGATGTTTCGGGGAGTCGTCTGTGGCGCTGGAACGGCGTGTTTCGCATCGAGTTGACGAAGAACGGAAGCGTCGTCAAGCCAACCTCAATCGAGGGGCGACCGGGGCATCTGCACATCGTCAGCGAAGACGGCGAGATAGAAGCGACCTGGGATGGAACCGACACCATTCGGTTCAGCGGACACGGAATCGGCATTCGTTTTGTTCAGAGCGTGATTGACCCGATGGATTCCGCACTCGCGTTTCCGATCGGTGAATCGGAGTTTCGCCTGCAGATGGGGGAGGACGCGCACTATTCGATTTCTCGAATTGCCGGCGACCTCACCGTTGACGCGCCTCGGGTTCGCACCGGCGCATCCGACACCGTTGATCGCAAAGTTGTCGACGCGAGCGCGCCGGGGGATGGTCGTTTTGAAATTGCCCTCACTCAATACGAGAGTGGATACGCGGCGCCCGAAAAGTTCCGGCCGTTCGCCGAGGCTCTCCAAGACACCAGGGACGACATCTCAGCTTGGTGGTCGGCCTTCCGCCCGAGCGAGACGGGAATCACGGAAGCTGCGGCATACCTCACGTGGTCGACAATCGTGGCCGCACGGGGAATTTCGGCTCGGCCCGCAATGTTGATGTCAAAGAACTGGATGAACGCTGTCTGGAGTTGGGACCACTGCTTCAATGCCCTTGGTCTGGCCCGATCGCACCCAGACTTGGCTTGGGATCAATTCATGCTCCCCTTCGATCAGCAGCACGCCCAAGGTGCGCTACCTGACTTGATGCACGACAACGGACGGATGTGGGGGTTCGTCAAGCCCCCGGTTCACGGCTGGACACTGAACCACCTCATCAATCTCGGGGTTGCGACTCGGGAGCGGATTGCCGACGTCTATCCCCGATTGGTCGCGTGGACGAACTGGTGGCTTGCCTATCGTGACCTCAACGGCGACGGACTGCCTGTCTACTTCCACGGCTGCGATAGCGGGCAGGATAACTCGACCGCGTTCGACGCAGAAGGATTCCCGTCGACGAGTCCTGACCTCGCAGCCTTCTTCGCTCTTCAACTGCGGTGCTTGAGTCGTGTCGCAACAATGCTCGGCTTGAACGACGATGCGAGCCGGTGGACAGAACTCGAAAATCAGACCATTCAGTCGATGGTTTCGAAGTTGTGGGGTCCCGATGGTTTCTCGCCTCGAGGTTCCATCAACAACGAGCAGCTCAGGGGGGCATCGACAAGCCAGGTCGTCTTCCTACCCCTTCTGCTGGGCGATGCGCTCCCCGACGACGTGCGCGAGTCACTGGTCGAAAGATTCTTGTCCAGCGGGCTGCTCACGGCACACGGCGTAGCCAGTGAAAGTCCGGACAGTCCTTCCTATGAGCCGGACGGTTACTGGCGTGGGCCAATTTGGGCGCCCACCACCTTATTGATCGCGGATGGCCTTGCTCGATGCGGGCGCCCCGACCTCACGGAGGTCATCGCCCAAGGCTTTCTCGCAAACTGCGACATCAACGGCTTCGCTGAGAACTACGACGCAGTCACGGGGAGAGGCTTGCGCGATCGCGCCTATAGCTGGTCCGCCAGCGTGTACAGCGTCTTCTCAGAGCAGTCAGAAATCTTTCGAGAACCACCCGGCTCTCGAACATAGACGAAGTGTCACCAAAGGCACTTCGCTCGGTCTCCCTGAGGCTGAGCACCATTCACACCAAGAAAAATGAAAGGTAGAACATGTTCGCATCACTTCGCAAGAAAGTGGGCGTAGCGGTCGCCGTGGCCGGGGCCTTGGCCCTGAGCGCGTGTGCCGCGCCCGCGCCCGAAGTTTCGGGAAAGTTAACTGTTTGGACCGAGGACTACTACGTCGCGATTTTTGAGCCATTGGCTCAGGAATGGGCGGCTGAGGTGGGCATCGAGATCGAGTTCGTCACAAAGGACTTCTTCGAGATGACCAACCAGTTCATCGCCGCTGTTCCTGCCGGCGAGGGCCCCGACCTATTCATCGGAGGTATGGCCACTACTCTGCTCGTCGGCAACGGCGTTGTTGCGCCCGTAGAGCTCGGTGACAAGGCCAATCTCTTCAGTGCCAACGCTCTTGCTGCCGGCCAGTTGGACGGTGTTCAGTATGGCATTCCGTTCTCGATTGAGAACGTCGCCGTCTACCGCAACACTGACCTCGCACCTGAGCCCGCGGCTACGTTCGACGACGCGATTGCAACCGGAAACGAACTGGTCGCCGCCGGCAGTGCCGACTCGCCGTTCGCGGTGGGTGTCGGACCCGACGGTAACTCTTACCTCCTGATGGGATTGCAGTCGTCATTCGGCAGCACTCTCTTCGACGGCGAGGAGCTCACGATCGATGACCAGGCTGGTCAGGATTTTGCTGCAGCACTGGCCGACTGGGGCGCGAGTGGAGCCATCAACCCTGACATGACTCTGGACATCGCTCTGACCCAGTTCAAGGAGGGTCGCACTCCTTACTTGATCACCGGTCCGTGGGACTTGAACGGCATCAAGGAGTCAGGCGTGCCCTACGCAATCGACCCGATTCCTTCGGCAGGTGGCGAAGTTGCAGCTCCGTTCGCGGGCAACTACGCCGTGTACCAGAGCTCCGAGGCGACGAACCCGCTCGCCGCTTCGCTCTTCCTCACCGACTTCATGACGAGGACAGCGACAGCCGTTGGCATCTTCGAAGGCAACAAGACGCTGCCTGCGCTGATTCCCGCCCAAGAAGAGGTCTCTACTGACCCCGACGTGAAGGCCTTCGCCGAAATCGGAGCCACCGCCGTATCCATCCCGGGACTCGCCGCGATGGACCAGGTATGGGGCCCATGGGGCGAGACCGAGATGGCGATCCTCCGCGGGCAGGCAGCTGACCCCGTGCAGGCGTGGATCGACATGGGCGTCAGAATCCGTGAGGCTATTGCCGCCGGGTAGTTAACTGAATCGGTGTCCCCGGGGGAAACCCCGGGGACACTTTTCCCCCAAGTAACCAAAAGAGGACAAGCAAATGGTGCGTCTATCGACTACTAAGCCAGCCAGTGTCGGTTCGGCACTTCGACCGAAGGCAAGCATTTTCGGATTGACGGTCAAGATCATCCTTATCGGACTGGTCGACGCATTCGGCCTGTTTATGGTGTCGCAGTTCTTTCTCGTCGATCAGATCGGACTGGCCGCGGTAGCGATTCTCGGCCTCGTCGTCATCAATGTGATCTATTGGCGACGCGGGGGGCTTGCCGCCAAGTACCTCACGCCGGGACTGGTGTTTCTTCTTGTTTTCCAGGTCTTCGTGATCATCTATACGGTCATCATCTCTTTCACCAACTCCGGAACTGGGCACAACGTATCCAAAGACTCGGCGATCGAGTCCATCATCAACAACTCCATCGTTCGCGTTGAAGACTCGCCGACATACGACGTACGCGTCCTTGAACAGGGTGGCAACTTGTTTCTGTTGGCAACGTCGCCCGACGGTGATTTTTTTCTCGGAGGACAAGACGAGCCGCTGAAACCCGTGGTGCCTAGCAAGACGGCCAGTGGGATCGCAACAGAAGTCACTGGGTACAACACCCTCAAGCTTGCGCAGATCTTCGCAGTTCAAGAAGAACTCGCTGAACTCACCGTTCCTCTCGACGACAATCCGGCAGACGGATACCTTCGATCAGCGGACGGGTCAACGGCCTTTGTATTCTCTGCGAACCTGGTGTACGACGCGTCGAACGATACCTTCGTCGACCCGAGCACCGGCAACACTTTCGTCGACAACGGCGCGGGAAACTTCGTTGATTCGAATGGCGAGGAGTTGCAACCCGGCTGGAACACTGCCATCGGCTTCGCCAATTATGCGAAGGCTCTCGGGGCCTCGGCCCAGGTCGAGCTGTTGGGAGTGTTCGTCTGGACGCTCACGTATGCGGTTTCGTCCGTCGCTCTCACCTTTGGACTGGGTCTTTTTCTCGCCATCACGATCAACGGTCTTCGAGGAACGCGGCTCTATCGGTCGCTCCTCATCCTGCCGTACGCGTTTCCCGTCTTCCTGTCCGGCTTGATTTGGTCAGGGTTGCTCAACGAGACATTTGGATTTGTCAATCAAGTGTTGCTCGGCGGCGCGAGCGTTCCGTGGCTGCAGGATCCGATTTTGGCCAAAATCAGCGTCATTCTTGTGAGCGTCTGGTTTGGATTTCCGTACTTCTTCCTGGTGTGCTTGGGTGCTCTGCAATCGGTGCCACCGGAGCTGGCGGAAGCCGCGCGCGTAGATGGCGCCAAGCCGAGTCAAGTCTTCTCCAAAATCACGTTGCCGTTGGTTCTGGTTGCAACGTCACCGCTGCTTGTTGCGGGTTTTGCCTTCAGTTTCAACGACTTCAACACAATCTTTGTGCTGACCGGCGGTGGTCCGATCAACATCGACTCGTCGATCAGCGCCGGCGCGACTGACATCCTCATCACTCTGGTGTACAAGCAAGCATTCGTGAACACCACCGTGGATTACGGCCTGGCGAGCGCCTTTGCGGTCATCATCTTCTTGGTCATCACGATCATGTCCATTTTTCTGTTCCGTCGCACGCGATCACTTGAGGAGGTCTACTGATGACCACCATGTCTTCATTTTTCTCGTGGGTTGCGCAGCGCGGCTGGAGACACCTGGTCGCCATCGTGATGTGTGTATTCGCGATATTCCCATTGCTTTACGTCGTTTCTGCGTCGTTCGCCTCGTCAGGAACACTGACCGCATCGAATCAGCTCTTCGCGAGCTTCACATTCGACAACTACGTCGACCTGCTTTCTGATCCTGATCGCCCGTATCTAACGTGGTGGTTCAACACCTTGATCATCGCCGCATCGGCTGCCACAATTGCGTTGCTTTTCGGATCCCTCGCCGCTTATGCGTTTTCTCGACTGAGATTCCGAGGGCGCCGGATTGGTCTTGGCGCGTTGGTGTTGACCCAGCTGTTTCCTCAATTCCTCGGGGTTGTTGCCATCTTCTTGCTGGTGCGTACGCTGGGGGATGCAGTTCCAGCACTTGGCCTCAACACGCACACGGGATTGATTGCGGTGTATTTGGGTGGAGCGCTCGGCATCAACACCTATCTCATGTACGGGTATTTCAATACCGTTCCACGGGAGATCGACGAGGCAGCCAAAATTGACGGTGCGTCGCACGTTCGAACGTTCTTCACCATCATCCTTCCCCTCGTGGCGCCGATCTTGGTGATCGTGTGGATGATCACCTACATCGCGGTAGCCGGAGACTATGTGATTGCCTCGGCCATACTCTCTGATCCCAACATGCAGACGGCGACCGTGGGACTCTTCACCCTGATCAACACCTTCCGGAGTGACAACTGGGGAGCTTTCTCCGCTGGCGCAATACTTTCTGCACTCCCTGTCGTTCTCATGTTCCTCTACGGCCAGAAGTACATCATCGGCGGGCTCTCCGCGGGCAGCGTCAAGTAGTCGGTTTTTCGACTTTGCAAATAAATGGAAGGCAAATCAGTTGTTCGAGATGACCCGCACGGGAGTCGTGCTCAACCTGCCCGGCGAGACCGTTCGCATCGACAGTTGGGGTGATTCCACATTTCGAGTGAGGGCGGGCACGATGCCCGTCACGTCATTCGACCTCGCGCTCGCGGACGGCGCGGTTGCAACGGCCCCCACGGCAGTGCAGGAGCTCGACGACCGCATTGTGTTGCACTCGGGCGACGTGAGCGTTTCCTTGGAGCTGTCGGGGCGCATCTCTTTCTTCAGAGGGACTGAGCCCCTCGTCGCGGAGCCGCCCTTTGATCCGCGTGAACCACCGTTGTTGCCCCATCGCCGGTTTCATCGTTCGGCATCTGGCCTTCTTGAGACGACCATGACATTCGATGCGTACGACGGTGAAAGCTTCTACGGACTCGGTCAGCATTCTCTGCCGCACCTCGATCTCCGGGGATGCGTCGTCGAACTCGTGCACCGCAACACTCAAGTCTCGATTCCCGCTGTCATCTCTTCCCGCGGCTACGGGATGCTCTGGAACACACCATCCGTGGGCCAGGTCGAGTTCGCGGCGAACCACACCAGATGGCACGCGCGAGCCGCGCGTGAGATTGACTATTTCGTGTACTCCGGAAGCACGCCAGCCCAGGTACTTGGTCGGTACCATACGCTCACCGGATTCGCGCCGAAATTCCCTCACTGGGCGACGGGTTACTGGCAGAGCAAGAGCTACTACGAATCTCAGGAGGAGCTCATGGCCGTTGCCCGCGAGCACCTCTCGCGCGGGTTACCCCTGACGGCAATCTTCGTCGACTACATGCACTGGACCCACATGGGCAACTGGGATTGGGATAGCGAGCTGTGGCCCGACCCGGCCGCAATGGTCGCCGAGCTCGCCGAGAACGGCGTGCGCCTGCTCGTCTCCGTGTGGCCGCACGTGAGTCCGCTCAGCGAGAATCACGCTCCGCTCGAGGCTGACGGTCAGCTCGTTCTCGCGACGGGAACCGAGTCGCCAGCGGTGTTCTCCTACGCCGACCGCGGGTCTCCCGGGGGGCTCGACCTGAGCCTGTTGGACCTAACGAACAGCGATGCGCGAGGGTTCCTCTGGGACCGCCTGCGACGGAGCTACAGTTCGATCGGGATCTCATCCTTTTGGCTCGATGCGTGCGAGCCCGAAATCAGAGAATCGACCACCCAGTTTCGCGAAGAGACAATGGCATTCAGTTCGGGCCCGGGCGTGGAGGTGTCCGGTTCATTTCCGTTGCACTTTGCTCAGGCCGTTCGAGACGGGCTCACCGCCGATGGTCTCGACGACGGGATGATTCTGATCCGCTCGGCGTGGGCGGGTAGCCAGCGCTATGGGGCAGCCGTCTGGTCCGGCGACATCCAGTCGACCTGGGAGGCACTTCAAGGTCAGCTCAGCGCCGGCTTGGGAATGATGGTAAGCGGAATCCCCTGGTGGACCAGCGACATCGGTGGTTTCTTCGATTCGGACATCGAGAGCCCGTACTTTCGAGAGCTTGTCGTGCGCTGGTTCCAATTCGCTGTTCTCTGGCCCGTCTTCAGACTCCACGGCAACCGGCACGCCGACTTCTACAACTCGGGCCTTTTCTCGACCGGAGACCCCAACGAAGTTTGGTCCTTCGGTGACGAGGCCTACGACGTTATCCGGGGCCTCCTCGCGTTCCGGGAGCGGATTCGCCCCTATCTGCAAGAGCAGATGGATCTCGCGACCTCGGACGGACTGCCTCCGATTCGTCCACTCTGGTTCGCGTACCCGGATGACGAAGCCGCACGGGCCATCGACGACCAATTCCTCCTCGGTCGAGACCTGCTCGCCGCGCCGATTGTGCACGCGGGCGAGATCGAGCGCACGGTCTACTTTCCGGCGGGTGATTCCTGGCGTGACGTCTGGAGTGACACGGTCTTTGCTGGAGGATCGTTCGCCGAGGTTGTCGCACCGATCGACCGGTTCCCACTGTTCGAGAGAGTGGGGAGTGTGCTGGGTGTAACAGGCGACTGGTTTGACGCCAGCCAGAGTTCGACGCGAGAAGCATGATCGAGGGTGTCAGCATCGAGGTCGGCCTGATGGTCTCCGGCTTTCGAGTGCTCAACGCGTGATTCCGAGTCGTTGCGACGAGTCGGCGACTATTCATGCTGGTCGGACAGGTACAGTGAAGTGAACCTTTTGGGAGTGCTGTGAGTAGTCCATTGCGTAAGTCAGAGATCATCCGACGATTGGAACTTCGAATTGTTGGGGGCGAGTTCGCCTCTGGTGAGAAGCTTCCGTCGGAGCGAGAGCTGGCCGAAGAATATGGCGTGAGTCGACCCGTGATCCGGGAGGGGCTCTCCGGACTTGTCGAGCGTGGGCTGGTCGATATTCAGGCGGGACGCGGAACGTTCGTTCGCGAGGTAGCGGTCGACGAGCTCTCGAAGTCGCTCAACCGCGTTGCGGCCCGCACGGGCATTACGACACGACATCTCGTCGAGGCGCGACTGATGGTCGAGGTCACGGCAGCTCGTTATGCGGCAATGTCACCAGAGCGTGACATGACGGCACTGGACGATGTTCTCCTCCGACACGAGGAGGCCCAGTCCCTGGTGGATCGGGCCTCGACAGACCTCCAGTTCCACGAGGCGATTGCGACCGCCTCCGGTAATCCGGTGATTGCGTTGATGTTCGGCTCGATCCGCGCTCAGGTGTACTCGCTCATGCTGAGAAGCCACAGTGATTCTCACGTGCGGGAGATTGGCGATCCCCAGCACCGCAAGCTCGCCGAAGCCATTCGCGCCGGCAACACCGACCTCGCGGGCGAGCTCATGGCAGACCACCTCAGTCTCGCCCTTTCTCTGTTCGGCGACGACGTTGATCGACCCATCTCGGAGATGTTGGAAAGCCGAGGCATCTCGGGCGCGCCGCCTCTCGGGATCTAGGGTCGTGCGGCCGCGATGCCGCCGTGATATTGTTTCGGGGTTGGACTGTCCGGTAATACCAGCTCCGTGAGGAACTCATGAATAACCCCACCCCCCTTCGCCTGACCTCCGAGTTCTCCGATGTTGTGGTGACCGTCGATTCCCACAGCGGAGCACCTCTTGGGCTCGAGACAGGAGGGCGCGAGTTTCTCAGTCCCACCGTGCTCACGGTGACCACGGGAGGCGACGAAGTGCGCGGCGCAATGGGCGGGCTGGTTTACGAGGGGTCTGTCGCAACCGCCGTCATACCTGCCGAACCGGCGACACATCTCACCAGTCTGGGCGAAGGCCACCGCATCCACCGCGTCACGACCTCGGTCACCGGTCCTTTCGCTCTCGAGTGGACCTACCGGTTCCAGAGCGCATTTCCTCGAGTGTCGGTCTCCGTCGACGTCGTTGCCACACGCGAGGCGACAGTTCGAAATGTGCAACTCGATCTGCAGCTCGAACCCTCAACTGCGTCGCACTGGCGACTCCAGGCTCCAGGTGGAAAGTACAGATCCAACCTCGAAATCCACGACATCTCTCAGCGCCTCTACGTGTCACCGGTAGGCGGAGTTAACGGTTCCACCGGCCTGCTTGCGTTTGAAGACACCGACAACCCCCTCACCTGGGTGTTCTGGCCGATTCAGACGGACACCATCGGGGACATTTGGTTCGAACCAGACGGTGCTGGTTTTCACTTGCATTGGCTGGCGGATGTCGCAGGTGTCCTCGTTCCGGGCGCGCGGTTGAGCGTGGACGCCCTTCACCTCGACCTCGTACCGTCAACCTTCACCGAGGTGCTTGATGAGGTTCCGGATGCTCTCGCCCGCAACTCCATCGCCGCTCACGGTGATGCCCCGGAGTGGGGAGCGGCCGCGAACCTCTACGAGGTTCAGATCGGGTTCTCGGTGTTCCATAACGGATACACGTACTCGCCGTATCCGACCGTTCGAGACTTGATCAACGACCTCGATCGCATTAACGCCTTGGGGTTCACGGCCCTGCAGATCATGCCACGGCATCCGTTCCCGAGCTACAACGTCGCCGACTACGACGACATCACGGTCTCGTACGGTGAAGAGAGTGACCTGAAGGAGCTCATCGAGCTCTGCCACAAACGAGGCATGAGGGTGATTCTCGACATTCTTCTTCACGGCGTGATTGACGGCGAGATCGTGGCGACCGCGGTCGAGTCGATCAAGGCCGGAGCATTCGGTCACCGAATGGATGAGACGATCGACGACATCACCGTGCTCGAAGAGGACGAGTTTGAGCCATACTCGATCGCCTGGGCGCGCCACGTGCTCGACTTCTCACCCCATTGGACCGCCGGTTCGCCGCACGTGCATCCTCTTCGGCTTGAGCATCCCGAATGGTTCTGCGAAGACAGTGCGGGAAAGCCGATTGGCATCTACACCAACGCCTTTGATACGGCGCATCCCGGATGGCAGGCGTACTTCGTCAACGTCTGCCTCGACCTCCTCGCGAGACTGAACGCCGACGGATTCCGGTTTGATGCACCGTCGTACAACTACTTCATGAACTGGAGCGAACGCACGAGGTCATCGGCGCACGTCTCGATGCTCGGATCGGTTCCACTGTTCGCGATGTTGCGAACGGCGATTCGCGATGCGAGACCTGACGCACTGCTGTACACCGAGCCGTCAGGGGCGTTGTTCCGTCGTGACATGGACCTCACCTATAACTACGACGAACAATGGCTTGTTCGCGCGATCACCGCCACGGAGAATCGCCGGGATCACTGGATTCGCAACGCACGCGAGTTGGTGGAATGGCTCGCGCACCGTGACCGCAGTCTGCCCTTCAATGCCATGACCGCGCACCACATCGACAGTCATGACACCTTCTGGTGGCCGAGTCCCGGTCGAAAGTGGCGCCGGAATCAGCACGGCGAGTCGCGCACGGCGGCGCTCATGGCCATCTTCGCTCTGCGTGGCGAACCGTACATGACCTTCGTCGGTGGCGAGGAGGGAATTGAGGCCGAGGTCACCGCGGTCAACTCCGCACGCCTGAAGTACCCAGTGCTCGCAACCGGTCGAGTAATCCACGACGCTCTCGATGTCTCGGATGACCGCATCTACGCAATCCTGCTTCGGAGTGGGGAACACGAGGCGATTATCGCGGTGAACACCGCTGACGACCCGATCAAGGTCACTATCGAGACATCCGACGGCAATTCGTTCGCCGAAGTCGTGCTGGACGCTCCGGCCTGGCGTTCTCAGGGCGACGCAATCACCAGCGGGCGTTCCGTGGCAGCGGAGCTCACGGGCGCCGGCGTGAGAATTTTTCTTCGGGATGTATAGGCTCCCCATATCCCGCCGAGAACACAGTGAGTGCCTGCTGGCAAAAACCGTTGGGCGCGCCCAACGAGCGAGTTGGTCGAGAGTGGTGAAAATCCGATGACCGAGCCCAAGACTCGTTTAGGTGGCGTGAGTCGCCCCAGTCGCGAAATCGCGATGTTGGTTGCCGCGAGTTTTGTGCTGTCGTTGAATGAGACGGTCATCGCCGTTGCAATCCCGAGAATTATGTCGGACCTGACGATTGACTCGGCTTCGGCTCAGTGGGTCTCCTCCTCCTTCATGCTGGCGATGGCCATCGTCATTCCGACGACGGGCTTTCTGCTGCAACGGCTTTCGGCGCGAGTGGTCTTCGCAATCTCGATGAGCCTCTTCACACTGGGTACCGCTATCGGAACCCTCGCGTTTGAATTGGTCGGGCTCATCGCCGCACGCTCCCTCCAGGGCGCGGGATCTGCGATCATGTTTCCTCTCCTACTCACGACGGTGATGAGAACGGTGCCAGCCAATCGGCGTGGTCGTACTCTGGGAAATCTCGCTGTTGTCATGGCCGTGGCGCCGGCACTTGGGCCAGCCCTCGGGGGCACCATCATCCAGGTTCTTGATTGGCGATTCCTCTTTATCTTGATTTTGCCGGTCGCCATCGTCGCACTTGCCCTGACATCACGAGTGCGCGCAACCAGCGCAGACCAATCGGCGCGGCTCGACGTCGTCTCCGTAGTCCTCTCGATCCCCGCCTTCGCCGGGCTTGTTCTTGCCCTCTCCGTGTTCGGGTCATCCGCCGGCAGACCGGTTCCCATTGAGGCATGGGTGCTTCTCGGGTGTGGCACGGTCGCCCTGACCACATTCGTGCTTCGACAACGACATCTTCGGAGACATTCGACGCCCTTTCTCGACCTGTCGGTGTTCACCTCACGTGCCTTCTCTATCTCCGTAATCCTGATTGTGCTCGTCATGGGGGCAGCGTTTGGGGTGGGACTCCTGCTGCCGATCTACACTCAGTCTGTGCTGGGGATGAGCCCGGCTCTCAGCGGACTCTTGCTGGTTCCCGGCGCAATCTTGATGGGACTGGCGGCGCCTCTCGTCGGTCGCATCGTCGACCGCGTCGGCGCTCGCCCGGCCGTGGTGCCGGGGATTGTTATCGTCGGCGCAACTCTGTGGGCAATGACCCGTCTCTCCGCTACGACCCCGTGGGAACTTGTGCTTGCAGCGGATGTCGCGCTCAGTGTGGGGCTCGCGGCGATCTTCACCCCAATCAACGCCACAGCAATGCGTTCGATATCTTCTCGGCTCTACGGTCAAGCAAGTTCCACAATCGGCATCGTTCAGCAGTTGGGTGGCGTGGCGGGCTCCGCATTGTTCGTCGGAATCTTTTCGGCTGCCTCGGCGGCCGCGGCCCTCCAAGGGGTGGCAGAAAGGGAAGCACTCGTCGAGGGTGTGCGGGCGGCCTTCGGCGTCGGGGCGCTCGTGTCAATCGGGGCTCTGGTTGTGGCCTTCTTTATCCCGCGTGTCAGCAAGGTCGATCAGGTCGATCAGGCGGATTAGCAGTGTCGTCGTGCCGGCTATCTTCTTGCGGGCGCGAGTTCGACGAGAACTTCGTTGCGGCGCAGAAAAGGTGGCGTCCACGGCGGGTCGTAGCGAGCCCAACTCGGCAATCCCACGGCGGTGAGACCGTCGCGGGCCAGATTCGCGATGAGGTCGGCGGCGTTGTCGTCGAACTTTCGTTGAGTCCAACGCCCGATATAGGTGCGGGCCGCCATTTCTCGTGCGGCTACGGCACGCGTCGAGACGCGCGCATCCCGAGGCCGTGGAATGTCATCGATTGACACGTCCTGAGGAAGCACGAAACTGATGACGTGATGAGAGGATGTAGACGACTCCTGCAACACTGGCGATGTCATCGCCATGCGACGGCCGGGCATGTTGTCTCCGCTGATGTAACGCACGAGGGGACCGAAGCCCATGCTTCCTGCCGACTGCGAATCACCGGTCACGGTCACCTGAACGAGAATCGCGGGGTCGTAGCGTCGAAGCTCGTATCCATCTCGCTTCGCCACCACGGTGTACGGCATTTGTTCGGTCATGCGCTCATGCTATGCCTCTCGTCTGCGCGGAGCATGGCAACGTGACTCACTCTCGCGCCGTGTCCTCCGCGGCACTTATGCAACGCGACTTTCCCACGACGGGCATGCGTGCGCTCGCCGCTTCAAAAACAATGTGTTTTCGGTTTTCGTCAAGAAAGAGCACGTAGGCTTGGCGGATGTTCGTCTCCCTCTCGCGCACTCTCGAGGTGCTCGGCGCCGGATTGATCGCCCTCGCGGCCCCGGCACTTTTTGTTGCGCGTGGCACAAGCGTGTGGCCGTGGCTCGGCTACCTCGCGTTGGCCGGCGGGCTCGCACTCGCGTTCTCAGTCAATCGTTCACTCGGACGCGACCTCACGCTCATCGCGGTTCCACTCGTAATGATCAGCCTCATCTCGGTCGAGGCCAATCTCGAGTGGGGCAACGTGGCGCTGATGGGAACCGTGCTCTCTGCTGCCGTTGTTTTTCCGTATGCGATGAGCCGGTGGGTTTTTCGGGAGCACGCGGTTCGATTCCCCGGGAGACCCGGCGAGCCGTGGTCGCGTGGTGAGTGGGCGTGGCTCGGCGCCGTGCTGTTGCTCGGGTACGCCATCCTGCCCGTCTATTTCATTACATCGGGGAGCTACCAGAACTGGCCGGCCGTTGAGACACCGAGCGAAATTGCCCGGTTGTTCGTTGGTGTGGGCTTTGTCGGCATTTGGGACGAACTCTTCTTTATCTGCGTCATCTTCGCTCTGCTGCGCCGTCACTTCTCGTTCTGGATCGCAAACGCACTTCAGGCAATCGTTTTCGTCTCGTTCTTGTGGGAACTCGGCTACCGATCGTGGGGACCGCTGCTGACGCTGCCGTTCGCATTGATTCAAGGCTGGATATTCGAGAAGAGCCGGTCGGTGTGGTACATCATCACCGTGCATTTGCTCTTTGACGTCGTGGTCTTTCTCGTGCTCGTGTATGCCCACCACCCCGAGTGGGTGCCCATCTTCTTGGTTCCGGCGCCGACGCCTGTGGATAACCTTGTGGACAGATTTTATACTTATGTTTACCCAATGTTTACCTTGGAATAGG
>CAEZTD010000004.1_pt1 | contig 24075 bp, 16 predicted proteins | sample 7264131 | NCBI WGS metagenome assembly CAEZTD01 (sample SAMEA6813795, study PRJEB35770) | uncultured Actinomycetes bacterium | biome: Freshwater; feature: Freshwater reservoir; material: water | place: Czech Republic | collected 2015-06-16 | depth 0.5m m
CCCACCATCGCGGACGATGCGGACACCGGCATCGTACTTCGTGGAATTCGCATGCGTGATGTTCGGGCACTCGACCGCGAACTTATGATCAACCGATCGTGGCTTCGCACGTGGGAGGCAACGAACCCGAACGGATTCGCTTTTGGTGACCCGAGAGGCTTGGTTCGCACCCTGCTCTCTCACGCGCGATCGAGTTCGGCAGTTCCCCTCGTCATCGAGGTCGACGGCGAACTCGTCGGTCAGCTCAACGTGTCGTCGCTGGCTTATGGGTCGCTGTCGTCGGGCCAGATTGGCTACTGGGTTGCCGAACGCGTCGCGGGTCGGGGCGTCACCCCCACGGCGGTGGCGATGGCGACGGACTACTGCTTTCACGCTCTTGGTCTTCACCGGGTTGAGATCGCCATCCGACCCGAGAACACTGCCTCGCTCCGAGTGGTTGAGAAGCTGGGCTTTCGTTACGAGGGTCTTCGGCGTCGGTACATCCACATCAACGGTGACTGGCGCGATCACTTCACGTTCGCGCTTGTTCGAGAAGATGCTCCCGACGGCGTTCTTGCTCGCTGGCGTGCCGGACTCGCCCCCGCAAGCGCAGCTCTGATTCCCGATGCAGACATGGAGTCAGCTGATCGGGATCCTCGTGCGGACTCACGTTCGAACACACCGCGCTGATATCCCTCGCGAGTAGTCCACCGGCTCGTACCGTGGAAGTCGTGAACGGTGAATTCTTGGGCGGGGGCATTGTGCTCGCAATCACCGCCGTTCTCTGGATGGTTTACCTCGTACCGACGCTGTGGCGACGCCACACCTTTGACGCCACAGAACGCAACGCTGTGCGCATGAATCAGACCATCCGGGCTCTCGTTGCCACTACCGAAGTGCCTCAGGAATTCCGCGTCGAAGCAACGGCGCGTGGCGTCGCAGAACAGCGACGAGTGCTTCGCAAAGCAGAGACCGAAGCTCGACACCAACTTCGTGCAGCGACCATTCGTTCGTTGGCTCCGGAGGTTCAGGCCGCGCGTGCACTCCAGCAGCGCAAAAGAGAGCGGCGCTGGGCCAGCGTGCTCATGCTCGCGTCGCTTCTCGTTGCCGGCTGGGGAGTCGTCGGGTTGACTAGCAGCGGAGAGTGGGGCTTTCTCGTTGGCGGGAGCATCGGCTTCGGGGCATCCATTCTGATTCTGCGCAATGCGGCACCCGGCCGCGGACGAGAGTTCGTCGCTCGCGAAAGTGACGTTCAGGTTCGTCGCAACATTCCGGCAACTGCGCCACGGCAACGCGCCGGTTGGGCTCCGACTCAGATTCCCGCGCCGCTCACCGCACAGGCTGGTTCGCTGGCACGAACGACGGTGGATGCGCAACGCGCCCGCGAACAGCTTCTCCGCAGCGCCGCCATCGATGCCGCGGTGGCCGCTCAAACTCAGGCTCGGCCGAGTGTCGCACCGCAGGCCGCACCGCAGGCGCCCGCGGCGAGCACTCCTGCCGCAACCGCCGCGGCAACCGAACGCGCGCGCTTTGCGTCGATGGGTGTCGTCGGCGACACGGGTGACGTCGACCTCGACCTCACGGAAGTGCTTCGCCGCCGCCGCACTGGCTCGTAGCATTGCCGCGGAGAAGGTTCACGACGTGGCAGAGGATTCGCAGGGAAACAGATGCAAGAGTTAACCGAAATCGAAATTGATCGCAAGCTCGGCCGCTGGTGGCTTGGCCGCCACATCGAGGTTGTCACGGCCGTGCTCTTGGGCTTTGTCTCGTGCATGACGGCGTACGCCGGGTTCCAATCCGCTCTCTATGAGTCCACTATGGCCGCTGCGTTTTCCCGGGCGCAGGTGTTGTCCACTCAAGCCGAATCGCTGTATCTCGCGGCAAACCAGGACTACACGCAAGAAGCTCAACTGTGGGGCACTCTGAGCGAATTGGCTCTCGACATGGAGAGCGCTGATCCCGCTACGGCCGCGCGCGCAACGTCGAGGTACAACACATTGTGGGCAGACGTTGTTACCGACAATTTTGCTGCTGCGATTGAGCGCGCCAACGCGACGAACGAGGCAAACCCCGATGACTACGTGAATCCGCTCGACGATGAGATTTATCTCGACACCCTATTCGGGCCATCCAATGAGAAGGCCGATAAGGCGGTAGCGCAGACGGCGATTGGCGACCGAGCCAATTCCCTGGGCGATCAACTCGGGCTCTACACGGTGCTGATGACCATCTCATTGTTCTTGCTCGGTGTCGCCGCCGTCGTCAAGCGCAACCTCATCAAGTTTCTGCTCGTCGGCTTCTCGGTGAGTGTCTTCGTTGTCGCCACAATCTTGACGCTCACCGTGCCATTCATCGCGTTGAGCTAGGCGAGCGACTCTCGCCACGCGGCGTGCAACGTTGCGAACTTTCCCGCGCCGGAGATGAGTTCGGCGGGCGTCCCGTCTTCGATGATTTCGCCGTGTTCCATGACGATCACGCGGTCGGCGATGGCAACCGTCGAGAGTCGGTGAGCAATGATGATCGCGGTGCGGTCAGCGAGCAGAGTCTTGAGACCGTGCTGAACGAGTCGTTCACTGGGGATGTCGAGTGACGCGGTTGCTTCGTCGAGAATCAGCACACGCGGGTCAGCGAGGAATGCCCGAGCGAAGGAGAGCAGTTGGCGCTGGCCCGACGAGAGGCGCCCACCGCGCTTGTTGACGTCGGTGTCGTATCCATCGGGAAGAGACATGATGAACTCGTGCGCGCCGACGGCTCGCGCGGCACTCTCGATTTCGTCGAGGTTCGCATCCGGCTTGCCAATGCGCATGTTCTCAATGACAGTGCCCGAGAAAAGGTACGCCTCCTGGGTGACCATGACGACTGCCCGGCGCAGATCCTCGTTGCTGAGTTCGCGCAGGTCGACACCATCGAGTTGGACTCGCCCGGCATCCGGGTCATAGAAGCGAGCGATGAGCTTGGCGAGCGTCGACTTGCCCGCACCTGTCGTTCCCACCAACGCGACAATCTGCCCGGCGGGAATGTGTAAGTCGAGATTCGGGAGTACCGGGCGGCCATGGACATAGCTAAACGAGACCTGGTCAAAGTCGAGTGCCCCGGCCACGCGAGGAAGCGCAACGGGTGTCTCGGCCGAGCGAACACGCGGCTCCTCTTCGAGAACGCCAGAGATCTTTTCGAGCGCGCTGGTTGCGGATTGCAACGAGTTGTAGAACATGGCGAGGTCGTTGACCGGGTCGTAGATGCGTCGCACGTAGAGAACGGCCGCAAGCAAGATGCCGACCTCCATCGCGCCCTCGAGTACTCGGAATGCCCCGAGCAACAACACGATTGCCATGACGATGTTTGCCATGAGCTTAAGACCGGGGTCAAAGATTCCGAAGAGAGAGATGACCTTTTGGTTTGCATAGCGGTAGTTGTCGACCTGAGCGCCATAGGTCTGCTCGTTGTGATCTTCGCGTCGAAACGCCTTCACGGCACGAATGCCGGTCATGGTCTCAACGAACTGCACGATTAGGCGGGCCGAGTACACACGCGAGATTCGAAACGCGCGCTTGGAGCTGTTGGAGAACCACCACGCGAAGAAGAACACCGGCACGAATGACACGAGCACCGGAATCATGCTTTGCGGGTCGAGCACGATCAACGCAATCGCAGTGAAGGCCATGTACAGCACACCGCTGACGAGTTTCTCAATTCCCGAGTCGAGAAACTCTCGCAGAGTGTCTAGGTCGCTCGTCTGGCGAGCGATGATTTTGCCCGAGGTGTACGACTCGTGGAACGACATGCTGAGTTTTTGCGTGTGACGAAAGACGCGCATGCGAAGCGTGAACAAAATAGCTTGGCTCAGCTTGGCGGAACTGCGCATGTACGCCGAGATCAAGACGCCACCGAGAACCCCGCTCGTAATGTATGCGCCAACCACGAGCAGCGTTGGCAACCAGTCGCGGTCGGGGCCACTCAGCGCGGGGAGCGCTTGGTCGATGCCCACGGCCAACAGTGCAGGTCCGGCGACCGACGTCATCGTTCCGAGCACGACCAGAACACCCGTCAGTGCAATGCGCCACCGCACTGGCTTGGTGAGTTCGCCAAACAGGCGAAGGCTGCGCTGGCGAAGTCGACGGTTTTCGGCGCGCGTAAAGTCACTGCGCTCTTCGGAGGCAACGCCCGACACGTTTGGTTCCGGTTGCTTGCTCATGAGGTAATCACCTCGATTTCGGGCAGGATGCGCGGCGCATCCCCCTCGCTCGAAATGATGTGTCGGTAGAGGGCCGACCGTGCGAGTAGCTCGGCGTGCGTTCCCACGTCAGCGATGACGCCGTCGTTGAGCACCGCAACGCGGTCTGCGAGCATGACGGTCGACGGACGGTGCGCAACAACTAACGCGGTCGTCGTGGCCAGCACGCGTCGAAGGGCCGCTTCAACCTGCGCCTCGGTCGTCACATCGAGCGCCGAGAGCGGGTCATCGAGCACGAGCACTGCTGGCGCGGTGACAATCGCACGGGCGAGTGCGAGCCGCTGACGTTGCCCGCCCGACAAGCTCAATCCCTCTTCGCCGATCTTGGTGTCGAGGCCATTCGGCAAGGCGTAGACGAAATCTGCTTGGGCGATGTCGAGCGCTTGGGCCAAGAGCGTTTCGGCGCGGTCGCGTGCGACCTCGTCGATGGGGTCACTCAAGTCGGGGCGACCCAACAGCACGTTTTCGCGCACAGTGACGGAGAAAAGCGTGGCGTCTTCGAACGCCATTGACACGCGCTCACGCAACTCGGTCAGGCGCACGTCGCGAATGTCAATGCCATCAATCAAGATGCGGCCGCGAGTGACGTCATACAGGCGAGTTGTCAGCGCAGTGAGTGTCGTCTTGCCGCTGCCGGTCAAACCAACGATGGCCATCGTCTCTCCGGGCCGAACCTCAAGATTCACCCCACGAAACAGGTCGGGGCTCTCGGTCGAGCTCTCGGCAAAACGAAAGTGCACGTTCTCAAACGTGAGTGCGCCCGACTGTGCTGGCAGAGCGACCGGATTCTCCGCCTCGTTCACGACAACGGGCTCACTCATCACTTCGAAGAAGCGATCGAGAGCACTGCGCGCATCAATCGTCAACTGCATCAAGAATCCGATGGAATCAATCGGCCAGCGCAAGACGGCGACGGTCGTGAAGAACGCAAACATCGTGCCGACGGTGATCGCGCCCGTCGATGCGAGATAGATGCCAACAAACAGCGAGGCACCGTAGGCAACGGCCTGAGATGCCCCCAGGCTCAGCGCCAGGTTTCCGCTCGCACGTCCCTTGTTGAGTTCCGTTTCACGAAGCCGATCGGCCCGGTCGAAGAACCCGTCCAATGCGAAAGCGCTACGCCCGAAAGCCTTGAGCACTCGGATTCCGTGCACCGATTCTTCGACGGATGTTGCCACGTCGCCGGACTGATCTTGGCTCGCGCGGGCCAGGATGCGATAGCGAAACTGAAAGCGAACGCCGAAGTAGAACATTGGCAGTGAAAGCAGGGTGAACACGGCGCCGAGCACCGGGTTCCATACGAACAGCATCGTGAAGCCGATCACAATCGTGATGACGTTCACCGTGAGCATGACAAACCCGAACGAAATCCAACGTCGAATTGTGCTGATGTCGCTCATCGCTCGTGAGAGCAACTGTCCGCTCTGCCACTTGTCGTGGAACGCGACGGGCAGTCGTTGCAGGTGATTGTGAATGGCGGTGCGCATCTTGCCGTCGACGTGAGTACCCGGCTTGAGCACGAGCCATCGGCGAATGGCAACGAGCCCGGCTTCGAAAACTCCGAGGGCAGCGATGAGCGCGACAGCCATCACAACCTGCTCGGGGTCGCCCGTCGCGAGTGGCACGTCAACAATCCACGACAGAACAACGGGAATCGACATCGTGACCAACGCACCAATGATCGAACCGACAATGCCCAGAATGAGACGTGTGTACGAGCCCTTGACGTACGGATGCACGCGCGCGAGCGCTGCAATTGTGCGAGGTCTCGAATTAGTCATTGTCGTTTGTCACCACCTTTGAGGCTATCGTGAAGGCATGAACTCGCGTGTCGCTGTTGTCACCGGAGCAAGCTCGGGAATCGGCGCAGCAACGGTGCGACTCCTCTCTTCACACGGTTGGACGGTGATTGCAGCTGCGCGCCGAGCCGACAAGCTCGCAACACTCAGCGCAGAGACGGGCTGCCTTGTCGTTGAGGCCGACCTGACCACCGCCGACGGTGTCGACAAGCTGCGCGCCACGGTCGACTCGACGGGACCGCTGAGCGCCCTGGTAAACAATGCGGGCGGAGCATTTGGTGGTGCCGCGAGCGTCGAGGAGAGCGACGCAGAAGATTGGCTGCGCATGTTCGAGGTGAACGTCTTGTCGACGAAGCGGGTGACCTCGGCCCTGTTGCCAGCACTGCGGCTCGCCGCGGTGCGCGACGGTGGCGCATCCATCGTGTCGACGGGTTCGACCGCGGGGCTTGTCAGTTATGAAGGCGGTGGTGGCTATAACGCGGCGAAGTTCGCGCTGCACGCGCTGATGCTTGCTTTACGCCTCGAGCTTGCCGGTGAGCCAATTCGCGTCATGGAAGTTGCCCCGGGCATGGTCAAGACCGACGAGTTTGCGCTCACGCGCTTTGGCGGCGACCAATCGAAGGTGGATGCTCTGTATTCAGATGTTCCGGATCCGCTCGTTGCCGACGACGTGGCCGAGGCGATTGTTCATCTTCTCGAGTTGCCCGCACACGTCAATGTTGACCACATGATTGTTCGCCCGACTGCTCAGGCTGCACAACACAAGCTCATTCGCGGAGACCTCAAGGTGAAGCAATGACGTTGAGATGGAACCCGAACGAAGTCATCGCAGAAGTCGAGGCGCAAGAACGCGAACTGATTCTGGATTCGCTGGACCACGATGACGTGTGGGACCTCGGCAACCTGGTCGCCGGAATCGGGCGCATGCGCGAATTGCCGATCGCGGTCGCAATCGACCTGAACGGTCAGCGTGCATTTCAGGCGGGCCTCCCCGGATCCACCGATGAGAACGATTCGTGGATCAACCGCAAAGTACGAACGGTTCGTGAATTTCACGAAAGCTCGTTTCTCGTTGGGCGCCGCTTCGAAGCCCGTGGAGAATCTCCCGACGCGGAGCTCGATGTTTCGTTGTATGCCGGCCACGGTGGCGGATTTCCACTTCGGGTTCGACAGGGTGACGGCGAACCGGTGCTCGCCGGAGTTCTCGTCATCAGTGGTTTGCCTCAAGAGGATGACCACGCACTCGCTGTCGAGTGCCTCCGCCTATTCACAAACAACCGCCAGGGAGAGCAATGACCACCGTTCAAATCGCCGCGATCGTCGCCGTAATTCTCTTTTCCTTGCTCGCTCTTTTCCAGATCGCACTGCTGCTCGGTGCACCCTGGGGTGAATACGCCTGGGGCGGTCAGCAGAAGAAACTTGCACCTCAGCGGCGCGCCGGCAGCGCCGTCAACATCGTGTTGTATGGCCTGATGTCGCTCTTTCTGCTGACCAAGGCCGGCTACATGTCAAGCCCTGCCATCGAGCGAATCTTGCCGTTCGTTCTGTGGTTCATGGTTGCCTTCGCCGCGGTGGGCGTTCTGCTCAACGCCATCACGCGCAGTCGCAAAGAGCGCGCGGTCATGTTGCCCACGGCAATCGTGCTGTTCATCTGCCAACTCATCGTGGCGTTGGGCTAGTAGACGTGACAAACTCGCCCACACCCGAGTCGCTCGGTCGCCACACTGATTACGGTCACGATGGGCTGATCGAGAGCGACATCACCGGCCATCCACTCGACCATTTCGCCCAGTGGATTCGCGAAGCAGAGGCAGCCGAAATTTTCGAGCCGAACGCCATGGTGTTGAGCACGATTGATCCGGATGGCCGACCGTCAAGCCGAACGGTGTTGCTCAAGGGGCTCGAAACCGGTTCCACGCCCGAGCATCCGTTTGGCGCCCTCGAGTTCGTCACGAACTACGAGTCGCGCAAGGGTCGGGCGTTGCTGAAGAACCCCCAGGCCAGTGTGCTTTTTCCGTGGTACGCCATGAAGCGTCAGATAATCATCACGGGCGTTGTCGAACCCACCGAACCCGTCTTGTCGGATTCGTACTTTGATCGACGACCCCACGGGGCTCGGCTTGCGGCCATTGCGAGCGATCAGTCGCAGCCGGTCGACACTCGCGATGAGCTCGACGTGCGCATGGCTCGACTGGAGGCCGACTTTCCCGACGGCACGCACATCCCTCGACCAGAAAAGTGGGGCGGCTTTCGCTTGATTCCCGCCACGATTGAGTTCTGGCAGGGCCGCTCCATGCGCTTCCACGACCGACTCTTCTTTACCCGTCAGCCCGACGGCACGTGGACAAGAGAGAGACTCCAGCCATGACCACCTCACCCACGAGCCCGTTCGAGACGCTCACCCTCGAGCAGTTGCGCACGCGCACGAGTGCCAAGTGGCGTTTCTTCGAGCCTGACGTGTTGCCCCTGTGGGTGGCCGAGATGGATGTTCCCCTCGCCGAGTGCGTCATCGACGCCGTTGAGCGTGCCATGCGAAATGGCGACACGGGCTACCCGGCCAACAACCCCTATGGCGAAGCGCATGCCGACTTTGCGGCCGAACGGTTTGGGTGGAACCTCGACCCGACCTTCAGCTACGCCATCACCGATGTGATGTCGGGTGTAGACGATCTCATCACCACGCTCAGCGAACCGGGAGCGCCCGTCGTCACGACACCTCCGGTCTACGGCCCGTTCGATCAGCACGTCAAGCGCCTGGGCCGCCCGCAGGTGTTCGCTCAGCTCAACGACGCCGGTCGCGTCGACATGGCATCCCTCGAAGAGGCGTTCACCCAGGTGAAGGCTGGTGGCAAAGGCGGCGTCTTTCTGCTCTCGAACCCGCACAACCCGACCGGCGTTTCGCACACGCGCGACGAACTGCAGTCGATGGTCGACCTCGCCAACACATTCGGCGTGCACATCGTGAGTGACGAGATTCACGCGTCGCTTCAGATGCCCGGACACACGTTCACGCCGATTCTCACGCTGGAGGGTGCGGAGAACGCATTCGCGTTGACGAGCGCATCCAAAGCGTTCAATCTCGCGGGCATCAAGGCCGCCCTCATCATCGCCGGCTCAAACCAAAAGCGGTTGCTCACACGCATGAAGGCAAACAACGTTGCCTGGACCAGTCACTTGGGCGTCATCGCTCACACGGCCGCCTATCGTCACGGCGGTGAGTGGCTGGATGCCGTGCTCGCCGGTCTCGACTCGAACCGACAGTTCTTTGCCGAGCAGGTCGCGACACTCATGCCGAAAGCCAAGTTCCTCGTGCCCGAGGCCACGTACCTCGGTTGGCTCGATCTTCGTGGCTACGGGGTTCCCAACGACCCGGCTCCGCTGTTGCGAGAAAAGGGTCGCGTGGCTTTCAGCCCCGCGGAGTTCTTCGGCCTCGGGTCTGACGGCCACGTGCGCGTCAACCTTGCGACGAATCACGCGATACTGCGCGAGGCGGCGGAGCGAACCGCCGCCGTCGTCACCGCCCTCTAGCTTCGGCTACTTCTTCGACGCTGACGTAGCCCGCTTTGCGGCGGTCTTCGAGGTCGACTTCGCGGCCGGGGCTGTGCCGCGCGATCGCCGCACCAGCGCAACCACAATGGCGAACACAACGGCGCCGATGACGGCGAGGAGCAGAATCCACGGAAGGGCAAATCCGAGCCCGACGATGAGCGCAGCTCCGGCGACGGCAAGTGAATTCCAACCGGCCACGAGTCCGTCCCAGAAGGACTGGTTCGTCGGCGTGCTGCCGACGGCCCCCGAAATCGTCACACCGATGGTCGACATGCCCACCTGGTCGTTGAGATACGTCTGTTGCGCAACCAAGCTGTCGAGTTCTGCCTGGCGTTGTGCGATGGCCGCCTCGACCGTGATGAGGTCGCTCACATTGGTGGCTTGACTCTGGAGTGCGAGCAGGTCATCGAGCGAGGACTGCAAGCTGGCGATACGAGTGTTGAGGTCAGTTACCTGAAGGGTCACGTCGCTTTGTGACCGCGACAACGAGTCGACGGTTCCGAGGGTGCCCAGCGCCGTCAGTACGACGTCAATGGAGTCGGCAGGAACGCGAACGGTGAGATAGGCGATTTCGGGAGAGTACTCGTTAGCCGGGCTCCACGAGGAGTCCTGAACAAATCCGCCAGCTTGGGCGACCAACTCGCCGGCCTTCAGGGCTGCGTCTTGTGGCGCCGATGAGGTCAGCGACAGGTACGCGGTCTCAATCGTCGATCGTTCCACGGTCGGTGAACCACTGACGCTCGAATCGAGTCCAATGCCGCTCCCCATGCCGATTGCCGCGTCACTGACGGCTCCGTCGGGAGCCATCATCGACATCGAGTCTTTTTCGAGTGATGACATCGAGTCGGTTGAGGTGCAACCAGAGAGTCCGAGGGTCACGCCAAGTGCCAATGCGATGGATGCGGCGCCAAACGCCGGAGCAAATCTCTTGTTCATGCCACTCACGCTACGCCACCACACATCCAAGAAACCCTGAGAATGCGGTAACAACTCGGTGACGACAGGTGTACGAACGACTCAGCTGACGACGTCGACGGAGTCGGTGTCGGGGATCGGACTCACGTTGCCATGTTTGAGGTCGGGCATCCAGCGATACCCGACATAGGAGGCAATGGCGCCAGCCACGGCGAACAGCCCGGCGACCAGAAGAGCGGACTGTGACCCGAAGTTATCGATGCATATTCCGGCAATCGCCGAACCACCGGCGACACCGATGAGTTGACCCGTACCCATCCAGCCGAATGCTTCGGCGGTGTCACTGAACTTGACCGTTGCCGAGACAGCAGTGAAGAGCGCGGCCAATGCCGGCGCAACGCCGAGGCCAGCAAAAAAGAGAACACCGCAGAGCCACCAAAAGTCGAGCGAAAGAGGAACCACGATCATTCCGATCGCGACGATGGTCATGCGTAGCGCAAGGGACAACCGGCCGAGTGGTCGATGTCCGATGACGAGCCCCCCGATCAACGACGACACTGAGAAAACCGCCAGCACGATGCCGGCGTTCGGCGAACCGTCGCCGTAAATCGACACGATTCCCGCTTCGACGGCGCCGAATGCGGCGACGAGGAGCAAGCCAACGAATGTCGTCATCAGCACGGTGCTGTTCTTGAGCACGTAGCCGATTCGGCGTCGGCTCCGAGGTATGGCTACCCGGCCGACAATCGGCGACGTGACAAACCAGAGCCCACCAACGAAGAAGAAAGCGACGGACGCGAGAATGGCGACCACCGGACTCACTTGGATTGCGAGCACAGCGGCCAGCACCGGCCCACCTATCCAAATGAGCTCTTGTGCCGCGGCATCGAGCGAGAACAATGCCGTGAGTTTGGAGGCGGGCACCATTTTTGGGTAGATCGTGCGCACGGCCGGCTGAATCGGTGGTGTCGAGAGCCCCTCGATAACCATCAGGGGCAGGAGCAACCACACCGGAGGCACGGCAAAGGCAATGTAGGCGTTCGTCGCGCACACCACGATGACCGAGATTGTGACAACGGGGCGAATTCCAAATCGTCCGAGCAAGCGACTGGTGAAGGGACCGGCAACGGCTTGCCCAATACTTGCCGCACCGATCGCGAGCCCCGCGATTGTGTACGAGCCGTAGTTCTGCTCGACGAAGACGAGATACGCGATGGCCAGCATCCCGAACGGAAAACGAGCCACGAGTTGTGAGGCGACCACTCGTGCAGTACCAGGCTCACGGAGGAGGTCGAAATAAGTCTTCACAGTTTGTTCAGTCTAGGTGGGAAGCGTCAGCGGCTCGGTGTCGGCGGGTTGGCGTTGACTAGTGCCACATCCGATGTTTGGAGCCGCTTCGGCCGGTGAATTGGTGGCGAACAGGGTGTGAATATGTGTACAAACCTGCTCAACTTATCCACAATTGTGCACGACACGCCCACAATATGTAGGGATTCACATTCGGTTTATCCCCCTTATATAGTGGTCAGACGCCAGTGCCGAAGAAAGAAGAAAATCGTGACCATCACCGTTGTTAAGCGCAATGGAACGCGCGTCCCCTACGACGCCAACCAGATCAACCTTGCCATCGAAGCGGCCTGCACGGGCCTCGGTGATGCGGCAGCGTGGGTGACTCAGATCGCGACTGAGCTTGAAATCACGCTGTTTGACGGAATCACGACGCAACAGCTTGATGAAGCCGTCATCCAGGTTGCGCTTCAGAACGTTAAGGACGACCCCGACTTCGACGTCGTGGCAGCTCGTCTTCTGCTCAAGACCATCTACAAGAGTGTGCTCGGTGACTACGACACGGAGGCAGAGCTTCTGGCGCTGCACCGCGACAACTTTGGCCCGAATGTTCTTCGTGGAGTGGCGGAAGGCCTGCTCGACCCTCGCCTCGGCGAACTTTTTGATCTGGATGCGCTCGCCGCCGAGCTCATTCCCGCCAACGATGGCCTGCTCAAGTACATCGGTGTTGTCACGCTCAACAACCGCTACGGCATCAAGGGCCGAAACGGCGACCCGCTCGAGGTTCCACAGTACTTCTGGATGCGCATCTCGATGGGCCTCTCGCTCAACGAGGCCAACCCCACCGAGCACGCAATCGGCTTCTACAAGAAGATGAGCTCGCTCGAGTACCTCGCCGCGGGTTCGACGCTCGTTAATGCTGGAACGATTTCGCCCCAGCTCGCTAACTGTTTCGTTCTCGAAATGCAGGACGACATGGAGCACATTGCGAAGACCACGCGCGACGTCATGTGGCTTACCAAGGGAACCGGTGGCATCGGCCTCTCGGTCACCAAGCTTCGCGCGCAGGGTTCGCCCATTCGTTCGAACAACACCACGTCGACCGGGCCGATCCCGTTCATGCACACCATCGACTCGATCCTTCGTGCGGTGAGCCGCGGCGGCAAGAAGTTTGGCGCCCTGTGCTTCTACATGGAGAACTGGCACATGGACTTCCCGGAGTTCCTCGACCTTCGTCAGAACTCGGGTGACCCCTACCGCCGTACCCGCACGGCCAACACCGCCGTGTGGATCAGCGATGAGTTCATGAAGCGCGTGCAGAACGACGACGACTGGTACCTCTTCGACCCACTCGAGGTCACCGACCTCAACGAGCTGTACGGCAAGGCATTCAGCGAGCGTTACAACCACTACGTGGCTGAGGCTGAGGCTGGCCGCATGAACCTCTTCAAGAAGATCGGTGCACGTGAGCAGTTCAAGTCGATCCTCATCTCGCTCCAGACCACCAGCCACCCGTGGCTGACCTGGAAAGACACAATCAACCTTCGTGCGCTCAACAACAACACCGGCACGATTCACTCGTCCAACCTCTGCACCGAGATCACTCTCCCGCAGGATGAAGACAACGTGTCGGTTTGTAACCTCGCGTCGATCAACCTGTCGCGTCACATCACCGACGACGGCAAGGTGGACTTCGCCAAGCTGCACGAGAGTGCAAAGAGCGCGATTCGTCAGCTCGACAACCTCATCGACATCACCCGTTCGTCGGTCGCCGAAGCAGACTTCTCCAACTCGCAGAACCGCGCCGTTGGACTCGGTCTCATGGGCTACACCGACATCGTCGAGCGTCTTGGCTTCAGCTACGAGTCGCCTGAGGCGTTCGATCTCATTGACGAAATCACCGAGCACATCTCGTACGCCGCTATCGAGGCGAGTGTTGAGCTCGCGAAGGAGCGTGGCGCGTACACGAACTTCGAAGGTTCGCGTTGGTCGCAGGGACTCGTTCCGTTCGACAGCATCGACCTCGCTCAAGCCGACCGCGGAGTCCCCATCACGGTCAACCGCCGCACAACGCTCGACTGGGATGCTCTGCGGGCCAAGGTCAAGGGCGGAATGCGCAACGCGACGCTCATGGCAATCGCGCCCACCGCATCCATCGGACTGGTCGCCGGAACCACGCCGGGTCTCGACCCTCAGTTCTCGCAGATCTTTAGCCGTTCCACCAGCTCGGGCAAGTTCCTCGAGGTCAACCGCAATCTCGTGACAGACCTGCAGAAGCTCGGTCTGTGGGAGTCGGTTCGCGAGGACATCCTGCGTAGCCAGGGCGACATCCAGTCGATTCCGTCGATTCCCGACCACATCAAAGAGGTGTACAAGACGAGCTTCCAGCTTTCGCCGTATGCGTTCCTCGAGGTGGCTGCTCGGGCTCAGAAGTGGATTGACCAGGCGATTAGCCGCAACATGTACCTCGAGACGCGTGACATCGGCGACATGATGGAGATCTACTCGGAAGCCTGGAACTTGGGCGTCAAGACCACCTACTACCTGCACATGAAGCCACGTCACACGGCTGAGCAGTCGACGGTCAAGGTCAACAAGTCCGAGGACATCAACGCGGGCGCCACTGCCTCGTCGGCAGCTCCGAAGAAGGGCTTCGGTTTCGCGGCTCCATCCGGCGCACCGGCCGAACCGCAGACCGTGACGGCAGGCGCTTCGGCGGAACCCGCTGTTGCAGCTCCCGCTCGCAAGGGCTTCGGCTTTGGCGCAGCAACCACAACCGACTAATTCATAACTTATCTAGGAACAAAAGCATGAACGAGAACGTTTCAATTGCTGGCGAGCAGTACATCGTCCCCATCGACCCGATGGATGACCTGTACTGCGACTCCTGCCAGTAACCACCACCCCCGTAAACCTGAAAGCGAGAAAACACAATGGGAATTCTTGGCACCGGAGTGCAAGAAGGATTGATGCTCAAGCCCGTCAAGTACAAGTGGGCGATGGACCTTTACGACCAGGCTGTAGCTAACACCTGGTTCCCCAACGAAATTCAGCTCGGCGAAGACATCGCCGATTTCAAGAAGATGACGGATGAAGAACGTCACGCCATCACCTTCTTGATGAGCTACTTCAACCCGAACGAGCTGCTCGTGAACAAGGCGCTTGCATTCGGCGTCTACCCCTACGTCAACGCGCCCGAGTGCCACCTGTACCTCGCGAAGCAGATGTGGGAAGAAGCAAACCACTGCATGTCGTTCGAGTACGTTCTCGAAACCTTCCCGATTGACCGCGAAGAGGCCTACGGATCGCACGTCAACGTGCCATCGATGGCTCGCAAGGAAGAGTTCGAAGTTAACTTCATCAAGCGCATGACCGAGCAGACGCTCGACATCACCACGACCGAGGGCAAGAAGGACTTCGTTCGCAACCTCGTTGCGTACAACGTGATTCTTGAGGGCATCTGGTTCTACTCGGGCTTCATGGTTGCCCTGTCGTTCCGTCAGCGCAACCTGTTGCGCAACTTCGGTTCGCTCATGGACTGGGTCGTTCGCGACGAGTCGCTGCACCTCAAGTTCGGCATCAACCTGATTCTCACGGTGCTCGAAGAGAACGAAGACCTGCAGACGCCCGAGTTCGCTGCCGAAATCAAGCAGATGATCCTCGACGCTGTGGAGATGGAGTCCGACTACAACCGCGACTTGCTGCCCAACGGCATCCTCGGATTGAACTCGAACTACATCAACCAGTACGTGCGCTACCTCGCTGACCGTCGCCTCGAAGAACTCGGTTTCGAAGCCGAGTACAAGGTGTCGAACCCAGCGAAGTGGATGGCTACCGCCAACGACACGCTGCAGTTGGTCAACTTCTTCGAGTCAACCAACACGAGCTACGAGTCGAACGCATCGGCCGCTACCTCGAAGTAGCTCTTGACCTCGCTGGCTGAGGCCGGCTCGAAATGCCCCGGTCGCCCTTGTGGCGGTCGGGGCATTGTCGTTAAGTGGTGGCTCTACGCGAGCATTTTCTTGATGCGCTGAAGTGACACGGGCTCGGCCGTGCCCAGGTGTTGGGCGAACAGGCTGACGCGAAGTTCTTCGAGCGCCCAGCGTGCTCGAGCAATCGGGTTCGCGGGGCTGGCCGCCGCGAGAGCTGCGGTATCGAGCGCGGACGCGAGCTCGGGCAGCGGGATGCGCCCACCGGCGGACTCGAAGAGGGCGAGTGCCGCATCCAACTCGTTTGCCACCGTGCGGTCACGCCCCGGGTCGTCGGCCATTCGGGTGACGCGCTCGGTGATGGCGCGCACGTAAATCAGAATGCGGGGGAGTCGGTCGAGCCCTGCGCGGGAGATGAACCGCGAGCAAACCAGGTCGGCGAGGTGTTGCTTTTCGCCGGCCAGAACGGCCATGAACGCGAGCGCATTTGTGTTGGCAATTGCCTTGTCGGCTTCGCGAACGGCAGCAAGAATGCGCACGACTAGGGCCGTGGTGTCGAAGAGGGAATCCATCAGCTGCGACTGCACGCGGTCGCGCAGGGTCTCGAATTCGTGCTTGCTGAAGATGAGCCCGTCGGGGCGCATCGCAAAAAGAACCCGGTCGATCGCTGCGTCGATGGCATCGTCCACGAGTTCGGTCGAGTTCTTGTATGGCGCCGCCGCGAGGGCGAGGCGCTCGTTCTGAGTGAGGTGCTCGAGCACGTACTTGGCCGGCGATGCAATCGTTGCGCGAATGAGAGCGCGCACGCCGAGCGGATGAACGGCAAGCTGCTGCTCGGCCGTGGCAAGAATGCGAACGCTCGCCACCGCGCCACTGCTCTTGCCCATACTGTTGCCAGTGGCACCATTACTCGTGTTGCCAACGCCAAGCAAGCTTGCGGGCACAACAGCCGGGAACCCTCGAACAGTATTCGCCCCGATTGACGTGTCAATTGTGCGGGGGAGCTCGTCGAAGTCCCAGCTGACGAGGTCTCGCTCGAGACCGCCACCTGTGCCGTCATTATGCGTACGCGATTGCGTACGCATAAGTGCATTGTCGGAGGGTCGCTCGGTTGCCTGACCGGCGGTTGTGCGCCCGGTGCCACCAACCGAGTCACCGGCGAGAACGCCCGCCACCGCATCCCGAGATTCGCTGGCGAATTTTTCTTGCAGAAACGACAACACCGGCCCGGCGCCGAGTCGTGTGCCACGCGAGTCGATGACGCGGAACGTCACGCGCAGGTGGTCGGGCACGCGCTCGATGTCGAAGTCACCCGCGACGATTCGGGTGTACGACGCCTTCGTGAGTTCGGCAGCCAGAGCATCGAGAAAGTCAGTGGTGTCGCCAGCGACCACGGGAGGTTCGTCGGACATTCCCGCCAACGCCTTGTCGGCGAAGTCGGCTGCCGGCACGACATGTCGCCGCAGTGCCTTCGGCAGAGTCTTGATGAGCGCGGTGGCCAATTCTGCGCGCAGGCCAGAAACCTGCCACGTGAACGGCGCGGGACGAAGTGCGGGCAAAACGGAGGCAGGAACGTCCACACTGACACCGTCATCGGGATGCCCGGGCTCGAATCGATAGTGCAGCGCGAGTTTGTGGTCACCCCATGCCCACTCGTGTGGAAAGAGTGACTCGTCGAGATCGCCCGACTCTTCTTCGCCCAGAAGATCTTCGCGACGCATGGTGAGCAGATCGGGGTCGACCGTGCGCGCCTCACGCCACCACCCCTCGAACGTGCGGGTCGAAAATACGTCGACCGGAATGCGTGCGTTGTAGAAGGCGAACACGTTCTCGTCATCGAACAGCAGGTCACGACGTCGGGTTCGCTCTTCGAGGTCGGCGAGTTCGGCCCGAAGGTCTTGGTTCGCGCGATCGAACGCCTGCGGGGAATCCCACTCACCCTCGACGAGTGCGTGGCGGATGAACAGCTCGCGCGCATAGGCGGGGTCGACCTTCGAGTACTGGAATCGACGCTTCGCCACTATGGGCACACCGAACAGCGTCACGCGCTCATGTGCGACGACAGAACCCTGCGCGCGCTCCCAGTGCGGTTCGCTGAACGAGCGCTTACACAGGTCACCAGCCAGCGCCTCGGCCCACTCGGGCTGGATGGCTGCGTTCATGCGCGCGAACAGCCGGCTTGTTTCGACGAGCTCAGCACTCATCACCGCAGCCGGTGGCTTCTTTGCCAGCGTCGACCCGGGAAAGAGAACGAACTTCGCCGTGCGCGACCCGAGGTACTCGACAGACACGCGCTTGGCGTTCGAGCCACTCGTCGACTTTGCGCCGGGTCGACTCGGCGCATCCTTGTCTTGGCGAATGCCAATGTGCGACAGTAGCCCGGCGAGCAGCGCGCGGTGAATGCCGTCGGGGTTCACTTGGGGTGCTCCTGGGCGGATGCCCATCGGCTTGGCGATGGAGGTGAGCTGGCGGTATACGTCGGCCCACTCGCGCACGCGCAGGTAGTTTAGAAACTCCGACTTGCACATGCGACGGAACGCACTCGACGACAGCTCTGCTCGCTTCTCTTCGAGGTAGTTCCACAGATTGACGAGCGAGAGAAAGTCACTCGTGGGGTCGGCGAATCGCGCGTGCAGCGTGTCGGCCTGCGGGCGCTTCTCGACCGGGCGTTCCCGTGGATCTTGTACCGCCAGACCGGCGACGATTGCGAGCACTTCGCGTTCGACGCCGAGACGCCGAGACTCAACAACCATGCGGGCAAACCGCGGTTCGATCGGAAGCTTTGCCAGGTCGCGCCCGACCTTCGTCAGTTTGGGTACGCCGTGGGCGGAGGCCACAACCGCGCCGAGCTCGCGCAACAAGTCGACGCCGTCTTTCACTCCCTTCGCATCGGGCGGTTGAATGAACGGAAACTCGGCGATGTCGGCGATGCCCAGCGACGCAGCCTGCAGAATGACCGACGCGAGGTTCGTGCGCAGAATCTCGGGGTCAGTGAACTCGGGACGCTTGGCGAAATCTTCTTCGCTGTACAGGCGAATCGCGATGCCGTCACTCGTTCGACCACACCTACCCGAGCGTTGGTTCGCACTTGCTTGTGAGATCGCCTCGATGGGGAGTCGCTGAACTTTCGCGCGCGAGCTGTACCGCGAGATGCGCGCGAGCCCGGTGTCAATGACGTAGCGGATGCCCGGCACGGTCAAACTCGTTTCGGCCACGTTCGTCGCCAGAATCACCCGTCGTCGCATGCCGGGCATGGTCGAGCGTTCGAAAACGCGGTGCTGCTCGGCGGACGAGAGTCGGCCGTACAGCGGGAGTACCTCTGTTCCTGAGAGCGCACCGCTTTCGATGCGTGCGGTGATGGCATCTTGCGCATCCCGAATCTCGTTCTCACCGGAGAGAAAGACGAGCACGTCACCGGGAGCTTCTCGTGCGAGCTCGTCGAGTGCCGCAACGATTCCGTCGATGTAGTCGGTCACCTCCGGCGTAGCTTGCCCGCCGGATGCTTCGTCGGGGTCATCCGGGTCTTCGCTCGTCATCTTCTCGGCAACGAGTGACCGATAACGCAGCTCAATCGGATACGTGCGCCCACTCACCTCGATGATGGGTGCGCCGTCGAAGTGCGCTGAGAAACTCTCGGGGTCAATTGTCGCGCTGGTGATGATCACCTTGAGGTCGGGCCGTTTGGGCAGGATGCGCTTCAGATAGCCGAGCAGAAAGTCGATGTTGAGGCTGCGCTCGTGCGCCTCGTCGATGATGATCGTGTCGAACGCGCGCAAGTCGGGGTCGCGGTGAATCGCGTTGAGCAAAATGCCGTCGGTCATCACCGTGATGAGTGATGTGTCGGATGACTGATCGGTGAAACGAACGCGGTAACCGACTTCTTTGCCCAGTTCGACACCGAGCTCCTCGGCAACCCGCTCTGCGACGGCCCGAGCGGCAATTCGTCGCGGCTGTGTGTGGGCGATGCGTTCCCGCCCGAGCGCGAGCGCCATCTTGGGTAGCTGTGTCGTTTTGCCGGAGCCGGTGGCGCCGGCGACGATGACAACCTGGTGGTCGCGAATCGCCTGCTCGATGTCATTTCGACGTTCTGACACCGGTAGGTTAGGCGGGAATTCAATCTGCACGCCTCACCTCTTTCCTCCTGGGCGCCACGCTCTCGGTAGGATGAACTGTTGTTCCACCCTGATCACGGAAGTTGGCTTCTCATGGCACGTCCCTCGTCGACTGTAACTGTGCCAGAAAAAGGATTTCGACGCGGCGCCGTCATCGTGCTCGGCATGCTCGGTGCGATTCAGGTGGCAGACCCCCTCGTGTCGTCGTTGTCGCTGGTCAAGGCCTCTGATGAATTGAACTTCACGGCGTCAATGCAATCGCTCGCCGCGGGCATCTCGACCCTCGCCCTCGCTGCCTTCGCAATCACGGGCGGGATGCTCGCCGACCGACTCGGTCGTCGCGGCATTCTCTTTGCGTCCCTCCTCGTTTCCTCGGCCGGTCAAGTACTCACCGCAGTGAGCCAAGACCCCGCCATGTACCTGTCCGGTCGCATCATCACCGGAATGGCGCTGGGTATCACGTTCGGTTCGGCCTATGCCATGTTGCGAGCGGTGTCGAGCGAGAAGTCTCTGGGCGGCGCGATGGCCATGTTCAACATTCTCAACGGCGTCGTTCCCGTCGTCGTCATGGTTGTCACCGGTGTGCTGCTCGGCGTCAGCTGGCGACTCACCTATCTGCTTCTGCCGGCGGTGGCTCTCATCATGATCTGGTTCATCCCCGCGATCTTGCCGAAGATGCCTCGCGTCGGTTCGGGTCGAGTGGATGTGGTCGGACTCATCTTTGTCGGTGTAGGTCTGGCCACCCTGCTCGCCGGAATCAGCAATGCGAGCAAGGGCTTTGTATCAGTCGACTTCCTGGCGCCCATGGCCATCGGTGTTTTGTCGCTCGCAATCTTCGCGTGGAATGAATCACGGGTGAAGAACCCGGCCTTCCCGATCAAGCTCCTCACTCATCCGGCATTTATCGGTGCCGTCATCATGGGCATCTTCTGGAACTTCGCTGCCGGTGGGCTGAGCCAGATGTTGCCAAACATGTGGCAGTACGTCACGCACATCACCCCGTCGCTGATCGGAATTGCGCAGCTACCAATGTCGGCTGCCGGAATCGTCGGTTCGCTGGTCGCCGGTGCGCTACTGTCGCGGGGTGTCGCGTCCCGCTTCATCTCCGTCACCGGTTACGGGTTTCTCGTTCTGGCGTTCATCGAGCTCGCGATTGTGGGTCCAACCTCCAGTTACATCGTCTTCGTCTTCGGCATGGTTCTCGCCGGTTTGGGCTACATGATGAACGCAACGACGCAGGGCAATCTCTTTCTCAAGCTCGCACCGGCAAAGTTTTATGGCGCCGTCACCTCGAGCAAGATGGCCGTCGGCCAGTTCGGATACGCACTCGGTCTCACCGGTACGTCGACCGCAATCAGCATTCTTACGCTCAATCGAGTGAACGAAATTTCTCAGGGTACGGTCACGGGTGAAGAAAACTGGGATGCGATCACGAGCTATATGGCAACCGGCACCACGTCGAACTCCGCTCTGTCTGCGATTCCCGTGGCCCAGATTGAGGGTGCGTACGCCTACGCGTTCAACATGACGTCGGCCGGTGCAGCCGTGCTCATCTTGATTGCGGGCATCCTGATGTTTGTGGCACTGAGTCGCAAGAACGCATCAGTGCCCGTTGACACCTTCATTGAGCGCTAGCACTCGATGACGTTGACGGCGAGGCCGCCTTCGCTGGTCTCCTTGTATTTGGTGTTCATGTCGAGACCCGTCTGACGCATGGTCTCGATGACGGCGTCGAGTGAGACGAGGTGGGTTCCGTCGCCGTGCAGAGCAAGTCGGGCGGCACTGACCGCGGTGGTCGACGCGATGGCATTGCGTTCGATGCACGGCACCTGAACGAGACCGCCAATCGGATCACACGTGAGACCGAGGTGGTGCTCCATCGCGATTTCGGCGGCGTTCTCAATCTGCCGCGGGGTTCCGCCGAGCAACGCGCAGAGGCCGGCAGCGGCCATTGCGCAGGCGGGGCCGACCTCGCCCTGGCATCCCGCTTCAGCCCCAGAGATGCTCGCATTCGCCTTGAACAGAGAACCAATCGCCGTCGCCGTCAAGAGGTAGGTACGCAGGTGCGTCGCCGTCACACCGGGAACGAAGCGCAGGGCATACATCGCCACAGCGGGCACGATGCCGGCAGCGCCATTCGTCGGTGCGGTCACAACGCGCCCACCGGCCGCGTTCTCCTCATTGACCGCGAGGGCAAAAGCGTGAAGCCACTCCGTGGTCGTGTCATGATCGGGGCTTGTTACTGCCTCAAGATTCGCTCGCAGTTGAGCGGCCCGCCGCTGAACGTGCAGCCCACCGGGAAGTTCTCCATGACCTGCCAGGCCGGCAGTTACGCAGTCGTGCATGGTCGACCAAATGAGGTCCAGGCGCTCGTTCAGGTCGTCGAGGGAATGTTGTGCGAGTTCGTTCGCCAAGGCGACCTCTGCGATAGAAATCCCGTGCTGGTCGCAGAGCGCGATCATCGCCTCGGAATTAGTGAAGGGCATCGGCCAACCGATCCCTCCGGCTTCCGAATGTGAGTCACCGTCTCGCCGAATAAACCCACCGCCAATGGAGAAGTACGTTTCCTCGGCGATGGTCTTGCCGTGCGCATCCGTCGCGGTGAGCGTCAAGGCGTTGGCGTGACCGGGTAGTCGTGTGCGTGGCTGAAATTCGATGTCGTCGCGCTCAAAAGTGATGCTGTGTTCGCCCGCCAGATTCAGAGTCGGATCCTCGTCAAGCCGTTCCCACGCGCCCCGCACGTCGTGAGGGTCGGCAGTCTCAGGCGAAAAGCCGGTGAGTCCGGCCACGATGGCACTCGGTGTGCCGTGACCGATTCCGGTCGAGCCCAGAGACCCGAACAAAACGCAGTGAACGCGCGCGACCGGGTCATCGTCCGCGAGACGACCGGAACGCTGCAAGCGAGCTGCGAAGTCTGCGGCAGCGCGCATCGGACCGACGGTATGCGAGCTTGAGGGGCCCAACCCGAGAGAGAAGAGGTCAAAAGCTGAGACGTACGCTGTCACACTTCCTGAGCCTAGAACTAAACCCAGCTCGGAATCCACATATGTGCTTGCCAAAACCAAAATGGTGTTTGCATGCCGGTCCAGATGGGAAAGAAGAAGATGCTGATCATGATGCTGAGAAGGGTGAAAAGGGCGACGAAACGCACGCCGCTGTCTCGGCGGTAGCGAGGGGCATCCCTGCTGCCCAAGATCTTCTGAAACGCAAACACGAGCGCGAGAATCAGAAACGGTTCGAAGACGATCGAGTAGAATTGGAACACCGTGCGGTTGAGATACATCAGCCAGGGCAGGTAGCCGGCTGCGACGCCCAGCAAGACGACTCCGTATTCCCACTTGCGCGAGCGAATAAATGCGACGAGCAACCAGACGAGCGCGATGATTGCCGCGTACCAGATGAGCGGGTTGGGAATCGGCGTGATGGCCGAAGCGCACTCGCTGTAACCGCATCCGTTCTCACCGAGCTTCGAACTCTCGAAGAACATGCTGGTGGGGCGCGTCATGGCGAGCCAGGTCAGTGGGTTTGCCTGATACGGATGCGATGCCACAAGCCCGACGTGAAACTCATAGGCCTGGCGGTGAAAGTCCCACAGCGACTGAAACCACTCCGGAACCCAGGTAAGCAACCCACCCCAACGCTCATCGACGTGAGTGGCGAACCAATCGCGGGCGTAGCCACCCGAGGTCATAATCCACCCGGTCCACGACGCGATGTACACCGCGGCGGCGGTCGGCACCATCAGAGCGAAGGCAATCAGCGCGCGGGGCACGGCTGGCGTTGGCCACCACTTCAGTCCGAGGGCGCGACGGTCGACGATATCCATGACGACGACCCACAGACCGAAGGCGGCCAGAAAGTACAGACCCGACCACTTGATGCTGCACGCGGCACCGAACGCGAGGCCGGTGGCAAGCAGCCACGGTCGCCATGCGGGCGCGTGGTTGCGCGCTCGAATCCACTCGCGGTCGCGCAGAAGAAAGTAGAAGGCCGCCAAAATGACCGCCATGAGCAGGCCGTCGAGAATCGAGACCCGCGACAAGACGATCGCCTGTCCGTCGATGGCCAGAAAGAGTCCGGCGAGCACGCCCATGAGCGTGGAGCCGGTCAGCCGTCGGGCAATCAAAACGAGCAAGAAGACGGCGAGCGTGCCGGCCAGCGCAACCGCAATGCGCCAGCCCACGGGGTCAACGCCGGCAGACGGCGCCATTCCGAGCGCGATCAGCCACTTGCCGAGTGGGGGATGAACGACAAACGACCCAATCGTGTTGAAC
>CAEZTD010000005.1_pt1 | contig 23482 bp, 26 predicted proteins | sample 7264131 | NCBI WGS metagenome assembly CAEZTD01 (sample SAMEA6813795, study PRJEB35770) | uncultured Actinomycetes bacterium | biome: Freshwater; feature: Freshwater reservoir; material: water | place: Czech Republic | collected 2015-06-16 | depth 0.5m m
CGATACGGCTCATTCCATGTGTTGGCCGAAGAAGCCGAGAAGGCCGTGCGCGACATCATCACCGGCATCGGGGATGCGGGCGAAGGCAGTGTGGAACGCAAAGTTGGTGATCTGTACGCAAGCTTCATGGCCGTTGACGCGATCGAAAGCATGGGTCTAGCGCCCATCGAAAGCCAGCTCGCCGTGGCAGCCAACGTGGCATCGGTAAGTCAGCTACTCGACACCGTTGCCCGGCTCGAGCGCCAGGGAGTTGGCGGCTTTATCGACCTCTTTGTAGACAACGACCCAGGTCAACCGGATCGCTATCTCGTATTCACCGAACAGGGCGGCATCAACCTTCCCGACGAGAGCTATTACCGCGACGAGAAATTCGCTTCCGTGCGAGCGGCGTATGTGTCACACATTCAGCGCATGTTCGAACTCCTCGACGAGGCCCTGCCCGCATTCGCCGCCGGCGTCTCGGCTGCCGTTCGAGCTCAGCGCGCGTTCGATCTCGAGACCGCGCTCGCCGCTGCACACTGGGACAACGTGCGCACGCGCGATGCTCAGGCCACGTACAACTTGCTCAACTGGAGCGACGTTCGCCATCAGGTTTCTGCCGCCGCGACCGCCGCGATTGAGGCCGAGTCGCTGGTGAATCCTGATGCAGCTGAGCATCCCGCCGCAGACCTGGACGTGTGGCTGACGGCACTCAATGTTCCCGCCGGTTCGTTCGATGTGCTCGTGGTGCGCGAGCCGAGCTTTCTTGACGGCCTGGGTTCCTTGCTCATCGACTCGAAGCTGGATGAGTGGCGCGACTGGCTAGTGTGGCAGGTCGTTCACTCCGCAGCCCCCTTCTTGCCGGTTGCCTTCGTGGACGAAAACTTTGATTTTTACGGGCGCACGCTGTCGGGAACCCCCGAACAACGCGAACGCTGGAAACGCGGCGTCTCCGTTGTTGAGGGCTCGTTGGGCGAAGCCGTTGGGCGCATTTATGTGGATCGCCATTTTCCAGAAGACTCAAAGAGACACATGGACGTTCTGGTCGCGAACCTGATTGAGGCGTACCGCCAATCCATTAGCGAACTCGAATGGATGTCTCCGGGCACGCGCAAGCGGGCGCTGGAGAAGCTCGAGAAGTTCACGCCCAAGATCGGCTACCCCGTGAAGTGGCGGGACTACGCCGCACTAGAAATCTCGGCAGACGACCTCATGGGTAACGTGCGACGCATCGCGGAGTTTGAACTCGCACGTGAGTTGGGCAAGGTAGGGAAGCCCATCGATCGCGATGAGTGGTTCATGACGCCGCAGACGGTCAACGCGTATTACAACCCCGGCTTCAACGAAATCGTGTTCCCGGCCGCCATCCTTCAACCGCCGTTCTTTGACGCTGACTGGGACGACGCCGCAAACTACGGTTCGATTGGCGCAGTAATCGGTCACGAAATCGGACACGGTTTTGACGATCAGGGTTCGCGGTTTGACGGCGACGGACGACTCATCGACTGGTGGACGGACGAGGACCGCGAACGGTTTGACGAACGCACGGCCTCGCTCATCGATCAATACAACGCGTTGTCACCGGAGGGCGCTGACGGCCAGACGGTCAACGGCGAGCTAACCATCGGCGAGAACATCGGCGACTTGGGTGGATTGGGCATCGCGTGGAAGGCCTATTTGATTTCATTAGGTGGCGCCGAACCTCCGGTCATCGACGGACTGACCGCAGCGCAACGTTTCTTCATCTCGTGGGCGAACTCATGGCAGCAGAAGAGTCGCCCTGAGGAGACCATCCGGTTGCTGGCGATTGACCCGCATTCACCACCGGAATTCCGCTGTAACCAGATCGTGCGAAACATTGATGCCTTCTATGACGCCTTTGACGTCACGAGCACCGATGAGGCGTGGCTGGAACCGGCTCGTCGAGTGACCATCTGGTAGGCGGGTAGGATTTTTCGCTATGGCACCCACCTCGAAACTTGACGCCGTTGTCGCCCTCGCTCAGCATCGAGGTTTTGTCTTTCAGGCCGGTGAAATCTATGGCGGGTCTCGCTCCGCGTGGGACTACGGTCCCCTTGGCACCGCGCTGAAAGAGAACATCAAGCGTCAGTGGTGGAACTACATGGTTCAGCGACGTGACGATGTCGTCGGTCTTGACTCGTCAGTCATCCTCCCGAGGCAGGTGTGGGAAGCATCGGGTCACGTCGAAGTGTTTAGCGACCCTCTCGTGGAGTGCACCAGCTGCCACAAGCGCTTTCGCGAGGACCACCTTCTCGAAGAATTTGAAGAGCGAAAGGGACGCGCGCCCGAAGGCGGCCTCGCTGGAGTCCCCTGCCCGAACTGCGGAAACAAGGGGCAGTTCACCGAACCACGTGCGTTCTCGGGGCTGTTGAAGACATTCCTCGGGCCGGTCGACGACGAAGCCGGCATGCACTACCTTCGCCCCGAGACGGCCCAAGGAATATTCGTGAACTTCGCCAATGTGTTGCAGGCGGCGCGCATGAAGCCCCCATTTGGAATCGGCCAGATTGGCAAGAGTTTCCGCAACGAAATCACCCCCGGCAACTTCATTTTTCGCACGCGCGAGTTTGAGCAGATGGAGATGGAGTTTTTCGTCGAGCCAGGCACGGACGAAGAGTGGCACCAGTACTGGATTGACCACCGCATGGCGTGGTATGTCGACCTTGGGATCAAGCCCGAAAACCTGCGCCTGTATGAACACGCGAAAGAGAAGCTGTCGCACTATTCAAAGCGCACCGTCGACATCGAGTATCGTTTCGGATTCAGCGGCAGCGAATTTGGTGAGCTTGAGGGCATCGCAAACCGCACAGACTTCGACCTAAAGACACACTCTGAGCACAGCGGCAAAGACCTCAGCTTCTTCGATCAGACAAAAAACGAGCGCTGGACGCCGTTCGTCATTGAGCCCGCGGCCGGCCTCACGCGGTCTCTCATGGCATTCCTCGTGGACGCCTATGACGAAGAAACCGTGACAACAGCCAAGGGAGATACCGACACTCGCACAGTGCTTCGTCTCGACCCGCGCTTGGCTCCCATCAAGGCCGCAATCTTGCCGTTGTCTCGCAATGAGCAACTTTCCCCACTCGCACGAGAGCTTGCGGATGATTTGCGCAAGTACTGGAACGTGGACTTCGACGATGCGGGCGCGATTGGACGACGCTACCGTCGCCAAGATGAAATCGGCACCCCGTTCTGCGTCACCGTGGATTTCGATTCCCTCGACGACAAGGCCGTGACAGTGCGCCACCGCGATTCAATGGAGCAGGAGCGCATCCCGCTCGATTCGGTCGTCTCGTTCTTGTCACAACGACTCCTCGGCGCATAGCGGGGCTCAGTCGTGGTGAGTCGGCGCGCTGCCGCGAAGCGGGAGGAGTTCCCTGACGGCTCCTTCGATGTCGTCATTCGTGGCCAAGGTCTTGCCGCGGTGATTGCGGCCGTCGATTGCGCGCGCATCGGACTCCGAACCGTTGTCGTCTCGCCGAGCGATTGGATCGAGACCCGAAACAGCGCATCTGCCCGCGCAGGAGTGATGGAGGAGTTGTGCGCGGAGTTCGGAATTGAATTCGAAACCGTTCGCCCGCGAAAAGGGGATGAGAGCGTGCTCGGAATCCCGGCGTCTCCGTTCTCTCGCGCGGTTCGACAGGCATGTGGTTGGGGAGGCGCGTGGCGGGTTTACCTTGACCGCGTGCGCCCGCTGCTCGCCATTGGCGAAGAACGAAATTTGGCCAGGCTTGTGACATCGCGCCTTGGCGCGACGGCTCTCGACAAGCTTGTTCGCCCGCACACCGAGGCCGTCTTGGGTTGTGCGCCCGAAGACGTTGACATCGTTGATTGCGTGCCCGAGTTGTTGCCAGCTCTGAGTCGCGTCGGGTCGCTGACTCTCGGAGTTGTTGAGTTGCTGGCAACCGACGAGAGGTTCACCAGCATGATTGCGCCGAGAGGCGGAATAAGGGCTCTGGAGACTGCCGCTATCGCGCGCGCGGACCACTTTGCCGTTACCCGAACTGCTCCTGATCGGCAGCAGGTCTCGGGACACACGACACTCGACCTCTCAGCGCCGTTGTTCACGCAGGCGCTTGACCGGGCGATTCCCATTGCCAGGGAGCTGGCGCGGGATGCACGGCGAAGCGTTTTGGCCGATCCTGACTATCGTCCGATAGGACCGGTCGATTTAGAGAGGTAGGCTAAATCCGGCTTTATATTCCACATTTGACATATAGGGAGAGTGCGATGGGCGGCAAGGTACTTTTCGTCGTTGGCCTCGGTATCGGCTACCTTCTCGGTACTCGTGCGGGTCGTCGACGTTACGAACAAATCAAGGCAACGGCACGAAACATCTGGGAGTCTCAGCCGGTGCAGTGGGGAGTCTCGCAGGTGCAGGAAGCGGCAGGTGACCTCGCCGACCAAGCGTTCACCGCGGCGAAGTCGGCAGTGGCTCAAGCGCAAGGCAAGCCAGCACCTCGAAAAAAGGCCCCGGCCGGATCCACGAAGCCCCGGGCAACCGCGTCGCCCTCGTCGGCAAGCTCGACAGCTAAGGCGACAACCGAGAAGCGCGCCCAAACTCGGCCGCAACCGAAGCCCGCAACGCCCATGTCGGAGCCGAGCGCGCGCAGCGGAGTGGCCACGGGAGCAATTCCGATTATCCGACCCAACTCAGCGGCTGAGTAATGTCAACATCGTCACCGACACCCGGCGCGCAAGCTGCTCGGGGCAACAAGCCAGAGCCCGCGGACGACCCCCGCTCGTTCATGCAACTGATTCGTGACCTGCCGGGAATTGGACTCGAACTGCTGCGTGCGGAGTTCGAGCGCTTCAAGCGGGAGATGAGCCGCAAGGCAAAGAACATCGGCATGGGTTCGCTTCTGTTTATGGCGGCTGGAGGCACAGGACTTTTCGTTCTCGGGGCACTCGTGCTCGCAGCCGTATATGCGCTGTCGATGGTTGTACCCACGTGGGCTGCCGCTCTCATCGTGTCCGGCGGACTGCTCATCGTCACAATTATTCTTGTCCTCGCCGGGCTCGATCAGTTCAAGAAGTCCCAGGGCATGATGCCAACTGAGACCATGGATGGCATCGTCGAGGACGCACACGCAGTGAAGGGAGAGGGACGCTTTGACATCTAGCCTTTCGTCCAATTCGAGCGCATCGCCAATCAAGGCCGGTCGCCCGAAAGCCCCCACCGTGGCCAAGCCCGTTGATGCGCTGACGGCCCGGGAACTTGACGCGCATGTTGAGGCCGTGCGGGCACGCCTCGCCGGCACGCTCGACGCTCTCGAAGAGAAAGCGAATGTTCCTAAGCAGTTCAAGAAGCGCGCCGACAAGCGGGCCGAACAGTTGCGCGAACTACGCCGCGAAAAGCCCGCGGTCTTTGCCGCCGTTGTCGTCGGAGGGCTCGCGCTCTCGGTCGGAATCATCGCTCTAGTTGTAAAGAGCGCGACAAAGCGGTAATTTCTTTTCGCTATACCCGTCAATGACGACACGGCCACTCTTCAATCGCATTCCGCGAGACGAATCGAGTTCGCACGCAAGTTCGTAGGGTAATTTGCGCGAGTTCGCTGCGGGGATGAGCCGTGTCACAACAAGGAACTCGATGACTCTCACCGCACCAACAGACGCGAAGCCCCTCGGGGGCTTGCGCGTTCTTGTGCCGCGCGGTGGACCCTGGGGCGACTCCGTTGCGTCAGCGCTGCGGGCCAAGGGCGCGACCGCCGTCATCTCTCCGATGACGAATTTTGTGACCGCACCGGACACGGATGACCTCGCCTCAGCATTTGAGGCCTTGGCCGCCGGTGAGTTCGACTGGATTACGCTCACCAGCTCGACCACGGTTGACGTGTTGTCGGCATATCGAGCCACAATTCCTGCTTCGACTCGAATTGCTGCGGTGGGCGAAACCACGGCAAGCGCGCTCGCCGCGATTGGCTATAAGGCCGATTTGAGCCCCAGCGAAGAGAACACGGCGCGCGGCCTCCTCGAGGAGTGGGAGTCGGCTACAGGCGGGGTTGTGCCGCTGCGCATCCTGACCCTTCGTTCTGAAGTCGCGGTCCCCGTGTTGACCGAAGGACTCAAGCGCATTGGCCACTCGGTTCGGTCGGTCATTGCCTATCGCACGATTGGCGTGCCGGTAGACGACGACGTGATTGCGCAAGTTCGCAACGGCGAGTTCGCCGCGGTGCTCGTAACTTCAGGCAGCGTCGCAGAGCAGGTGGCTCTGCAGCTCGGCGATATCCCAGACGAAACGTTTGTTGTTGCCCTCGGGCCCCGTACGGCAGCGGATGCTCGATATGCGGGCGTTCGAGTTGACGCGACGACCGCAAACGGTGATGTCGACTCGCTGATCGACGTGTTGATTAGCCGACGGTAACCGTGCGGTGCTCGGAGCACCCGGGTTGTTCGAGCTCACACTCGCCACAGCACACAAAACGTTTGCGGCAGGCCTGGTCACAGCAGTTCGCCATGTGGCTCGTTGCTTCTCCGCACACGAGGCACGAGCTCAGTTGAGCTGCGCCAGGGGCGAAGTCGACTGCGATTCGGCCGTCAAAGACGTAGAGCGACCCCTCCCACAGCCCGCTATTGCGTTTAGCCTCGCCATAGCGAACAATGCCGCCATCGATTTGGTAAATCTCGTTGAAGCCGCGAGCCTTCATCAGTGGAGTGAGAACCTCGCAACGAATGCCGCCGGTGCAGTACGTGACGACGGTCTTGTTCTTGAGGTCGTCATACTTTCCACTCTCGAGTTCTCGAATGAAGTCTCGGGTTGTTTCGACGTCGGGAACCACCGCATTCTTGAATCGCCCGATCTCGGCTTCGAAGGCGTTTCGTCCGTCGAAAAACACGACGTCGTCACCTCGTTCGGCGACCAATGCGTCAACTTCGTCGGGTGTGAGCTTGATGCCACCTCCGACAATCCCGTGCTCGTCGACCTGAATCTCCTCGGGAACACCAAAACTCACGATTTCAGCACGCGCCTTCACGCTCAGGCGCGGAAAATCGGTGATCAATCCGTCGGTGTCGAACGCGGTGCCGTCGCTCCATTTAACGTCGAGGCGAGCGAAGCCAGCGTATTGCTTGGTTTTGCGCACATACTTCTTGACGTTCTCGACAGTGCCACCCACCGTGCCGTTTATGCCGTGACGGGAAATGATGATCCGACCACGCAGATTCAGGGACTCGCAGAGATCGCGCTGCCAGAGCCGCACGGCTTCGGGGTCGGCGAGTGGCGCAAAGGCGTAGTACAACGCAATCTTGGGAATGGCCACGTATAGATGTTACGCGCCATCTTCAGGCATGCCACGATTTCCTAATTGACAATGATTCTCAATAGACATAGGCTCGCGCCATGACCACTTCACGATCGGCGCGCTTCCGAATTCCGGCAATCGTTGTTGCCGCCATAGGGATTTCATCCGGCTTAGTCGGATGCTCAACTGCAGACGACACCACATTCCGCATTGTGACGACAACCACGCACGTCACGGACTTCACGAGAAACATCGTTGGCGACGCGAGTGCGGTGTATCCGCTCTTGCAGGCGAATCAATCGGCGCACAGTTTCGACCCTTCCGCGAAGGACCTTCTTGAGCTCAGTGCAGCGGACGTGCTCGTCATTAGTGGAGCCGAACTCGAACCGTGGGTTGACGATGCCCTGACTGCCGCAAACTTCAACGGCGAAATCATCGATGCGTCGACGGGGATCACTCTGCTGCAGTCAGGTGAGACCGAAGCGGAACATGACCATGCCGCGGAAGAAGCCGCGGCGGAAGAAGCTCCAGCCGACGAGCATGACCATCTGCACGCCGACGGAGACCCGCACATTTGGACCTCTCCTGCGAACGCAGAGCTGATGGTGACGAATATCACGGACGGGCTTGTGGCTGCGGATCCGGAAAACGCGTCGATTTACACGGAAAACGCTGATTCCTACATTGGTCAACTCGCCGTTCTTGACGAGTGGGTTACCGAAAACATTGAGCAGGTTGCGACCGCCGAGCGGTTGCTCGTCACGAATCACGATGCCTTCACCTATTTCGTCTCTGAGTACGGCATCACTTTCGTCGGTTCGATCATCCCGGAGTTTGATGACAACGCGGAACCCAGTGCTGCCGACATCGATGCGCTGGTTGAAAAAATCCGAGAGACGGGTGTGCGAGCCATTTTTGCAGAGAGTTCCATTTCGTCGAAGCTCGCCGAAGCCGTCGCCGCACAGGCGGATATTGAGGTCTTCGCGGGCGATGAGTCGCTGTATTCCGATACGCTCGGCGCAACGGGGAGTGGCGCAGAAACCTACATCTCTGCCACGATTCACAACGTTCGGCTTCTCGATAAGGCTTGGGGGGTCGAACCGCTTCCAGTACCGGAGGAAATCGAAAATGCCTAGCCCGCTCATCGAAGTCATTGATGGTTTCTTCGGATACGACAAGTCCGTTGCCGTGGGAGACGTGAACCTCGCCGTCAGAAGCGGGGAAGCACTCGCGCTCATTGGATCGAACGGTTCGGGCAAGTCCACCATTCTCCGCGGCATAGCTGGCCTGCATCCCATGCTGAGCGGACGGATGCTCTTTGACGGGGCCCCCCGGAGCGCGGACACTGCGACGCAGATCGGGTATATGCCGCAGGCAGAAACCTATGACGCGTCGTTTCCGGTAACCCTTCGGCAAGCGGTTGAAATGGGCCGTTATCGACGACTGGGTTGGTGGCGTCGAATGAAACAGGTCGATCGAGTGGCCGTGTCGGCCGCGCTCCAGGTCACCGACCTGACGGATGTCGCCGAAACCATTTTTTCTAACCTGAGTGGCGGTCAGCAGAAGCGAGCGATCCTTGCACGGGCACTGGCCAATCAACCGCGAATTCTGCTTCTCGACGAGCCATTCAACGGACTCGACAAACCCAACCGCGACTCGTTGAAACGCACCCTCATCCGACTGAAGAAGTCTGGTGCTGCTGTGGTCCTGACCACACATGACCTCGACCTCGCGCGAGACGTGTGTGACACAGCGGCGCTTCTTCACGACGGCAAAGTCGAAGCATACGGTTCTGTTGCGCAAACACTCACGATGAAGCATCTGGCGAATGTCTTTCCGAGTATTGAACTCGACGCCGACGCGAGCACGGTTATCTTGTCTAGCCATCACGGGCATTGACGTGGAGGCCGTTCAACTTCTCTTCGAGAGTTTTCGTTTCCCGTTCATTCAGAATGCACTCGCTGTGATTATCCCCTTGGCACTGGTCACGGGGCTTGTCGCTGTCTTCATTAACCTTCGCGGACTGGAGTTTGTCTCTGATGGCTTGACGCACGCCGTCTTTCCCGGCTTGGCGGCAGGTTTTGTTGTCGCGGGTAGTCCCGGTTTGCTTCCCGGAGCGCTCATCGCCGCCGTGATCGCAACACTCGCCCTGACGTACTTTGCCGGGGTAGGACTCGCATCCGATACGGCAACGGCCATCACGTTGACCGGCATGTTCGCAATCGGTGTCCTCATCGTTTCAACCCCGGGCGGAGGTTCCACATCGATTGAAAGCCTGCTGTTCGGGCACCTCTTCACTGTCACGTCGATGGAAGCCGGCCTGGCCGCGCTTGCCGCCGGACTAGCTGCGACACTCGTGCTCGTCACATACCGGGCTCAAGTCTTTGCAGCGTTTGACGAGGACGGCGCGCGAGGCGCAGGGTTTCGCACACTGTCGGTCAACATCACGTTGAACCTCGCAATCGCCCTTGTCGTGGTTTCTGCATCCCTTGCCGTAGGAAACCTGCTTGTGCTCGCCTTGCTCATCGTGCCGGGAGCGACCGCACGCCTGGTTGCCCGCAAGTTCACCAGCATGGTTGTAGTTTCTGTGGCTGTCGCTGTCGGTGCCAGCATCACGGGAGTCTTGCTTGCCGTGGTGCTCTCGTTTACCGTGGACGTTCCCGTTCCGGGAGGCGCCACGGTTGCGTTGATGTTCGTGGCCGTCTATCTCGTCACGCTTGTTCTGCGAGTGCGCCGATGAGTTACTTTGACCGCGCGTTACTCGCCATCTCGTTGGCCGGGGCTCTTTCTGGGCTTGCCGGAACCTTCATCATTTTGCGCCGTCGCGTGTTGCTCGTTCAGGCACTCACTCATGCAACCTTTCCGGGCGCCGTTGTCGCGGTTCTGATTGGACTCACCGTTCAAGTTGGGGCACTCTTGGCGAGCGTCGCGATCCTCGCAGCCTTGCTTGTCATTGGACGCCTGCGCCCCGCCATCCTGCAGGCTTCGACGGGAGTTTTGCTCACGGCGGGATTTGCCCTGGGAATCTTGCTTCAAGCAATCAATCCCGAGGTTCCTCTGCGTCTCGAGGCGTATCTCTTCGGCTCGGTACTGGCAAGCACGAATACGGACGTCGCGGTTCTCATCGCCGTGCTCGCTGCTGTCGTTGTGACGCTCACGGTTTTTGGTCGCCGCCTCAACTTTTACCTCTTTGATTCTGTCGGTTACCAAGCGAGTGGGTTGCGTCCCTGGTTCGCGGAGTTTGTCTTGCTTGCTCTCACGGTGGCAACGGTCGTTGCGACAATGCCGGCCCTCGGCGCGCTTCTGTCGATAAGCCTTGTGGCGGCACCGGCGGCGGCGGCGCGGGAACTCACTCGAACGGTACGGGGAATGCTTGTGGTCGCGCCGATTCTGGCGGTGGGTTCGGGCCTGTTGGGGTTACTCCTGTCACGTTGGCTTGGTCTTGCAGCCGGCGCTGCCGTGGCGCTCGTCGCGGTTGCTGTTTACGTCATTGCCGCCGTCATTGGTCGACTATTGCGCAGGTCGGCATGAGCGAACCGTTAAAGCGAATGACGCGACAAAAGACGCAGGTTCGGGATGCCTTGGAAGCACACGAGACATTTGTGGGCGCACAGGCGCTTCACACATGGCTGGTTTCTCAGGGAGCCACACTCGGCCTTGCCACGGTGTATCGCGCCCTGAATGAACTCGCCGAGTCGGGCCTCGCTGACTCACTTCAGTCGCCCACGGGCGAAACGCTGTTCCGTGGATGCGCGACCAGCGACCATCACCATCACCTGATTTGCCGGCAATGCGGCCGTACTGTTGAGGTTCACTCCGACGTCGTCGAAGACTGGGCGCGGCGCGCTGCGTCGGAGAACGGATTCTCGCAAGTCGGTCACGTCCTAGATATCTACGGCACGTGCGCTGATTGCAAGTAATCACCTGAGCCGTTTTTGCCGATGCACCACGAAGACGATTCGCGCTGGGAGCCGTTTGCCGGGTACTCTTGGACACTGGCTGTGCAAAATTCCTTGTGCAGTCGCGGGCCTTCCCGACGTGAGTCGACGAAGGGCTGCAGACAAGAAATCTTGGGTGGCGTTCAGGCGCCACGGTAGGAGGAAACAGACATGGCTGCGACCTGTCAAGTGACCGGAGCCATTCCCGGCTTTGGGCACAACATTTCACACTCGCACCGCCGCACGAAGCGCCGGTTCGACCCGAACATTCAGAAGAAGACGTACTACGTGCCTTCGCTTCGTCGGAATGTAACACTCACCCTTTCAGCTAAGGGGATCAAGGTAATTGATGCTCGCGGCATCGAATCGGTCGTTAAAGACCTGCTCGCTCGTGGGGAGAAGATCTAATGGCAAAGCAACAGGACGTCCGTCCCATCATCAAGTTGAAATCGACGGCTGGCACCGGTTACACCTACGTGACCCGCAAGAACCGTCGTAACACCCCTGACCGTCTCGTACTCAAGAAGTATGACCCCGTCGTGCGTAAGCACGTGGAATTCCGCGAGGAGCGCTAAATGGCAAAGAAAAGCAAGATTGCTCGGAATGAGCAGCGCAAAGTAATCGTCGAACGCTACGCAGCGAAGCGACTCGAACTCAAGAAGGCTCTGGTAGACCCGAAAGGCACCGACGAGAGTCGCGAAGCCGCACGCATCGGACTGCAGAAGCTTCCGCGTAATGCATCACCGGTTCGTGTGCGGAGCCGCGACGCGATTGACGGCCGTCCCCGCGGTGTACTCACGAAATTCGGCATCTCGCGTGTCCGATTCCGTGAAATGGCACACCACGGTGAATTGCCGGGTATTCGTAAGTCAAGCTGGTAACTTTTAGGGCAGGTCAGCCACCCGGTTGATCTGAGACGGGCCGTGAGGCTCCACTCGTTCCCATAAACAGGTCCAGGAGGACACCATGGCTCTCAACAAGTCTGAACTCGTTGCCGCAATTGCCGGCAAGACCAACCAGTCGCCGGCAACTGTCGGCGGCATCATTGACGCAATGTTCGAGGTTGTCTCCGCAGAGGTCGCCAAGGGCGAGAAGGTCAGCGTTCCCGGCTGGATCTCGTTCGAGCGCACCGCTCGCGCAGCACGCCAGGGTCGCAACCCACAGACGGGTGCAACCATTCAGATTGCCGCCAGCAACTCCGTCAAGGTTTCCGCTGGAAGCAAGCTGAAGGCAGCTGTCAAGAAGTAAGTCACTTACTCTGAACGAAAGCCGCCCCAATCGGGGCGGCTTTCGTCATTTAGCCGGTCTGCTCGTGTTCGCGTGGTGCGTAGGCTGGAACGCGTGAACATCGTCGCGCGCGTGGGCCTTCCCGTGCTTCTGCTTGCGACGGGAGCCGCTGGCTTAGCCGTCGCGTTTGCCGTCGGTGGTGCGTTGAACTACACCGCGGGCAACGTTGACGTTACGGTTTCGCTGTCGGTGTCCACCATGATTCTGTATTTGAGTGCTTCCGTTCTGATCGGGGCATTGACCGTCGCATTGTGGGCGATTCCTGCCAATACAGATGCCTACCGGCGTGCGCTAGACATTGCCGCTCTGGGCGGCGTCGTGGCAACGCTGAGCTCCGCATCGTCTGCCCTGCTCGTGTTCATGAACGTCAGCCAGAACCCCTTTGAAGCTAGTGATTCCTTCGGTCAGCAATTGGGCTTCTTCTTGACTCAAGTTGGGCTGGGGCAGGCGTGGCTCGTCGTTGTCTTGTGTGCGGCGAGCGCCACCGTGTTGGCCTTTGCCGTAACGAATCAAACAGCCCTGTTTTTTGTCGGACTGCTCTCGCTCGGCACCCTCGTCCCGCTGGCCTTGCAGGGTCATGCCGCGGGCAGCGCCGACCACGCCCTTGCAACGAACTCGCTGCTTCTGCACGTGGTTTTCGCGGCCGTGTGGCTCGGCGGTTTGATTGCGCTCACACTTGTGTCGTGGCGACTTGCTCCGGATGAGCGCCTCGCCGTGTTCCGCAGATACTCCACGCTCGCGTTGATTGCGTTTATCGTCGTGGCCGGTTCGGGGGCCATCAACGCCTGGGTTCGACTGGGTTCCTGGAGTGCCGTGGGAACACCATACGGAACCGTGGTCGTGCTCAAGGTGATTGCCCTGGGACTTCTTGGCCTATTCGGAGCATGGCAGCGCGGTTTCTTCCTCGCTGGAAAGCGGCGCTCATTCACCTGGTTCATAGCGCTCGAACTGGCCGTGATGGGCGCGGCGATGGGGCTCGCGGGGGGATTGTCGCGAACGCCCACGCCCGTTTCAGACGATGTGTCGGCGAATCCCACTCCGGCTCAGATTCTCACCGGGGAAGTTCTCCCACCGCCCCTGGACATGACCACGTACTTCACCATGGTGCGAATTGATCCCATTTGGCTGGCCGTTTGCTTGTTCGGCATATTCTTTTACCTTGCCGGCTACGTTCGGTTGCGCCGACGCGGCGACACATGGCCGATTTTGCGCGTGCTCTTTTGGGTGGTCGGCATGCTCGCCCTGTTGTGGATCACGAATGGTGCGGTCAACGCCTACGAACACGTGTTGTTCAGCCAACACATGCTCGCCCACATGGCACTAGGCATGATTGTGCCCATTCTGTTGGTACCCGCAGCGCCGGTTACGCTGGCGCTGCGTGCAATTGCGAAGCGCACAGATGGCAGCCGGGGCGCGCGCGAGTGGATTCTGATCGCCGTGCACTCGCGGTACGCGCGCCTGATTTCAAACCCGATTTTTGCGACCGTCAACTTCGTCGGCTCTCTCTGGCTCTTCTACTACACGGGCATACTCCGCTGGGCAATCACCGATCACATCGGGCACGAATGGATGATCGTCCACTTCTTGCTCGCTGGCTATCTTTTCGTGCAGAGCTTGATCGGAATCGACCCCGGGGTGAATCGGTTGCCGTACCCGTTCCGATTGGTTCAGCTTCTCATCGCGATGACGGTGCACGCGTTCTTCGGGCTCATTCTCATGAGCGGAACGGCTCTCCTCGTGGCGGACTGGTATGGCGCCATGGGGCGTACCTGGGGGCCAACTCCGCTGGAAGATCAGGCCAGCGGAGGAGCAATCGCCTGGAGCCTCGGGGAGATTCCGAACGCGATTCTCGCGACCGTAATCGGAATTCAGTGGAGCCGAAACGACGCAAAGGTGGCGAAACGCTTGGATCGCCAAGCAGACCGTTCAGACGACGCTGAGCTTGATGCGTACAACGAGATGCTGCAGAAGATTTCGCATAAATCCCGATAGTTAGCTGGACTCAGTGTCGATTCTCCGAATCAGTACCGCGATGTCTCCGGAGGCCGACAACCCGACAGTTCCGCCAATGGTGAGTGGAATATCTTCGTGGACACTTGTGACAGAGCCATCAAAGAGCGATTGGATTTCCGCATCGAACGTCACCGCCATCGTGGCTGGTGATATCTCCCAACCGGACTCACCGGCAACAAGAGAAACCTTCGGGTAGGCGCTGATGCCCCAGGTCGGCTCACCGACAACGCGGTTCTGAATGCTCACACCAAACACGCATCCCGATGGCAAGAGCACTTTCTGTTTTGCGCACTTGTCAAAGTAGTTGTCCACTTCTTTTTGAACGCGAGCATTGAAATCGGCCGTGGGAGAAGCCGTCAATGTGACGTCAGATTTCTGGCCGGGGAGCACGTCGACAATTTGCACCTCAGAGGTGAGCGCGCGTGAGTCGATTGCGAGCGAGTAGGAACTCGGCGCCAAGACAGGGAAAGAGTAAGCAGCTACGAAGTCGCTCGACGCGAGGGAATCATCTACGGAAACCACATCGATGGGCCCGAAGTCGTTGATGCTGAAGAACGTTGCATGCTCCGTGGTGACTCGGAGCTCACCTAGCGGCGACGACACAAACTCCCATTGAGCGAATGAGCCCATGAACGAGCTCGTCTCACGCACATCGAACCGAACCGGACCCGTCGCGAGGGATGTCGTGGCGGTCACTCGGTGAATGGGTGTCCCGGAGGAGCCCGGGAAAACCTCATCAGAAACGATGCGAAAAAGCGCAGCGGAGTTTTGCTCCGAGAGGGCGGATCCGGTGAGCAGCACCGCATCCGGCGACTGGAGGAAAGCCTCGCGGTCAACATTGGCGGGAAGAACACCCGGCATCGAGAGGGCAGAGGCGGCGTCTCTGCGCAGCAACGAATCGAGGTAACTCGACACAAAGCCTCGTGCACTGAAAACGTCGCGACTCAACGCCAAGCTGGCGGTGATGGCGGACCCCAACAGCAATGTCGCTATCGCAATAATCGCGACTAACTCGCGCGTCGATGGGCGACGGAATCGCTGCACCTCTTCACGGGGACTCACGAGCGCAATCTTATAGACCTTCACCGTGTGGACGGCGACTCCGTGACGCACCGCGCACTTACACTGGGTACTTCGCGCGCAGAACTGGAGGCCTGATGAAAGAGACGCTTTCACCAGAGCAGCAAGACCTGTTCGACCGCATGGAGAGCACAAATGCTCACATGTTCATCACCGGTCGCGCGGGTACGGGCAAATCGCACTTGCTGCGCTACTTCACGCAACACACCGAGAAGAAGGTTGCCGTGTGTGCCCCCACGGGCGTCGCCGCGTTGAACGTGGAAGGACAGACGATTCACTCGCTGTTCTTCTTGCCCATTGGGCTGATCGGAAAGCAGGATTTGACCATATCCGCGGTTCGACGCAAGATGATGCAGTCAATTGAGACACTCATCATCGATGAGATTTCCATGGTGAATGCCGATGTCATGGATGGCATCGATCGCGTGCTTCGCGAGGCCCGTCACCGCCGGCGGGAGCCATTCGGTGGCGTGCAAGTGCTCATGTTCGGCGACCCGTATCAGTTGGCTCCAGTGCCACCTCGAACCGTCGAAGAAAAGCAGTACTTTGCCGACCACTACCGGTCGACGTGGTTCTTTGATGCGAACGTGTGGAACGAGACGGCTCTGGCGAGCCACGAACTCAACGAGATTCATCGCCAACGTGACGACGAATTCAAGCGGATGCTCAACGCCGTTCGACACGGCCGTGTCGACGAGGAAATCGGTTCCTCATTGAATCAAGCCGGCCTTCGGCCCGTTTCTGACCCTGACATCATCACGCTGTGCACGACCAACGACATGGTGAACCGGATCAACGCAGAACGATTAGCGAAACTCGGTGGCCGCCCGTTGACGGCCGAAGCCGACATAAATGGGGATTTCAAGGCGAATTCGTTTCCGGCAGAGCCAAACCTTGTTCTGAAAGTTGGCGCCCGAGTTATGTTTTTGCGCAATGATTCTGAGCAGCGCTGGGTGAACGGCACGATGGGCACAGTCAGTCACCTGGGCGAAAAAATCAAGGTTATTGTCGAAGATCGATTCGGTGATGATCACGAATATGAGGTGGAGCCCGCAACGTGGGAGCAGTACCAATACGCCTATAACAACGAGACCAAAGAGCTGACCCGCGATGTTGTCGCGGAATTCACCCAATTCCCACTTCGATTGGCATGGGCCGTAACCATTCACAAGTCTCAGGGGCAGACCTACGACCAAGCGCTGATTGACTTGGGAGCCCGGTCGTTCGCCCCGGGCCAAACGTACGTCGCGTTGAGTCGCATCACCTCACTTGAGGGCCTTTACCTCACGCGGGGACTTCGACCATCCGACGTGATTGTTGACTCAGACGTTGAACGCTTCATGGCCGCGGTCACGGGTGAAGAATTCGTCAGCGTTCCGTCCGACGGGCTCCCGTTCTAGTCATCGACGATTACGAGGAGACCTCGGTACCGCGGGGCGTCTCAGTAGACTTATCGCCATGCTTCTCTCTGACCGCGATATTCGTGCCGAACTTGAATCAGGCCGCGTTGCTCTAGACCCGTTCGACGCGACGATGATTCAACCGTCCAGTATTGACGTTCGAATAGATCGATACTTTCGACTCTTTGACAATCACAAGTACCCGTTCATTGATCCTGCTGAAGACCAACCTGACTTGACTCGTCTGATCGAAGTTGCGCCCAATGAGCCATTCATTTTGCACCCGGGCGAGTTCGTGCTCGGAGCAACCTACGAACAGGTCACGCTGCCAGACGACGTGGCTGCGCGCCTTGAAGGAAAGAGTTCACTCGGTCGCCTCGGCCTTCTGACGCACTCCACTGCTGGTTTCATCGACCCGGGCTTCAGCGGCCACGTCACACTCGAACTTTCCAACATGGCGACCCTCCCAATCAAGCTGTGGCCGGGCATGAAGATTGGGCAACTCTGCTTCTTCAGGCTCTCCTCACCGTCGGAGAAGCCCTACGGGTCGGCGGAGTACAAGTCGCGCTACCACGGACAACGGGGGCCAACGGCATCCCGCTCGTTCTTGAACTTTCACCACACTGACGTCAGCGTGACGGACGCCGGGGCACTCGGCGGCTAAATCGCGTGGCGGGAGGTGCCCGCGCAACTCACTCTGAGTGAGCGATGAGCTCGCCTCGCGTCGCAAGGGCGGGCAATTGCAATGTCAGCCAGGGACTAAATGCCCACGGAGTTCGTTCGACGGCACTCAAGAGATCGTGTGCGTTCACCCACGCAAACTCGGCAACTTCGTCATCGGCCGGCGCCGGGGTGATCGACGTCGTCGCGAAGTAGACAGGGCAAATCTCGTTCTCGACGATTCCGGAGGCGTCGACGGCACGGTATCGAAAATCAGGAAGCACCTCGCGAAGTCCGCCCACGGAGATGCCCAGCTCGCGTTCGGCCCGACGAACCACGGCGTCAGCGATGTCCTCTCCGGGGCCGGGATGACCGCAAAACGAGTTGGTCCAAACGCCAGGCCACGCCTTCTTCGACAGCGCTCGCCGGGTGACGAGAAGCAGGCCGTCGTCGTTGAAAACGTGACACGAAAATGCCAAGTGCAGAGGGGTTTCCGTCGTGTGCACGGTGGCCTTGTCGTGGTGGCCGATGGGGGTTCCGTGGTCGTCAAGCAGAACGACATACTCGGTTGAGTCGGTGTTCATCGCTCGCGGGTAGTCCTTCACGGTTAGGGTGGGAATGTGCCTGTTCAGCCTACCTACGACGCCCGCGCATGAGTCGTCAGACAGACCTTTATGACCGCGTGGCTCAGGCGAGTGCAACCCTGGTCATTCGGGAGTATTCGACATCTTTTTCTATGGCTACCCGGCTGCTCGGACCAAATGTGCGCCAGGACGTGGAGAACGTCTATGGGCTCGTTCGAGTCGCTGACGAAATCGTCGACGGCGTAGCGTCCGACGCCGGGCTCGCTCCCGCTGAGGTGCGAGTGCAGCTGGATGCGCTTGAAGCAGACACCGAACAGGCGATGCTGTCGGGTTACAGCACGAACCTGATTGTGCACGCGTTTGCTCTCACGGCACGTCGGTGCGATATCTCTACCGATCTCACGCGGCCCTTCTTTGCCTCAATGCGGGCCGACGTGACCGAGTCAACGCACGATGCGCAGTCGTTCACTGATTACGTTTACGGGTCGGCCGAGGTCATCGGGTTGATGTGTCTCCAGGCCTTCGTGCGCGAGCTTTCTGTGACTCCGGATGCCCACGCAGAGTTTGTGCGAGGAGCACGCGCTCTGGGCGCCGCATTCCAGAAGGTGAACTTTCTTCGCGACCTGTCGGCGGATTTCGACCACCTCGGGCGAAGCTATTTTCCGGGGGTCAATCTCGAGAAGCTGACCGACGAAGACAAACTCGGTCTCGTGCGAGATATCGATGACGACCTCGAACTGGCGCGTTCCATTGTGCCGAATTTGCCGAGGTCGAGTCGCCGCGCTGTGGCACTCGCCCTGAGCCTATTTGCTCAGTTAAACCGCCAAATTGAACGCACGCCAGCTCGCGTGCTTCGCACGAAGCGCATCAGCGTTTCGGCGCCAACCAAGGTGTGGCTCGCGCTGCGCGCGATATGGGGTGGAATCTAACCATGAAGAAAGTAATTGTTATTGGCGGAGGAATCGCAGGGCTCGCTTCGTCAGCATTGCTCGCGCGTGACGGCTACGACGTCACACTGCTCGAAGCTAACCCCACCGTGGGTGGCCGAGCAGGTTCGTGGGAGAAGGATGGCTTTCGGTTCGACACCGGCCCATCGTGGTACCTGATGCCCGAGGTGTTTGACCACTTCTATCGACTCCTGGGCACGTCGAGCAACGACCAGATTTCGCTGTCAAAGCTGGATCCGGGATATCGCGTTCTCTTCGAAGAGGACAAAACGTTCCCCGCCACTCCGGTTGACATTCGCGCAGATCGCGAAGCCAATCTGGCGCTCTTTGAGCAGCTCGAACCGGGCAGCCGGCCCAAGATGGAGCGCTATCTGGAGTCGGCACGCGATACGTATGAAATCGCCAAGAGGCGCTTTCTTTACACGTCGTTCGCAAAGTTGACTCCGTTGCTTCGGGCTGACGTTCTGAGCCGAACGGGCAAGCTCACGCGACTTCTTCGTGAGTCGTTGGCTGACTTCGCGGGCCGCCATGTGCGCGACCCTCGACTGCGCCAGATTCTGGGATACCCCGCGGTTTTTCTCGGCTCATCACCGTTCATCACCCCGAGCATGTATCACCTGATGAGCTATCTCGACCTTGAGGACGGCGTGCTCTACGCACAGGGTGGTTTCCACCGCGTTATTGAGACGATCGAAGCCCTCGCTCGAGCCGAAGGGGTTGAGATCATCACGAGTGCGCCCGTTACGCGCATCCGCACGAGCGTGAATACGGCCAACAGCAAAATGCGCGCGAGTGCTGCGGGCGTCGACTACGACAAGGGCGGCAAGAAGCTGAGCATGGACGCAGACGTGGTCGTGTCTGCGGCGGATCTTCACTTTTCGGAGACGAAGCTGCTGCCCGAAAATCTGCAGACCTACAACCAGAAGTGGTGGGATAAGCGTGTTCCCGGACCGAGTGCTGTTCTCGTCTATCTCGGCGTGAAGGGCAAGCTCCCCGAACTCATCCACCACAACCTCTTGTTTACGAGCGACTGGAACGACAACTTCGGCCGCATCTTCAACGAGCCGACGTCGATCCCGGATCCGGCATCAATCTACGTATGTAAGCCGAGTGAGACCGATGCACAGGTCGCACCCGAGGGCGACGAGAACATCTTCATTCTTGTGCCTGTGCCCGCCGACCCCACCATCGGCCGCGGCGGCATCAATGGCAAGGGCGACAAGCGCGTTGAACAAGTTGCCGACTTGGTTATCGCGCAGATTGCTGAATGGGCCGGTATCCCTGACCTGGCTAAGCGCATCGTGGTTCGACGCACGGTTGGCCCTGCCGACTTCGCCTCGGACTTGAATGCGTGGCGGGGAACGGCCCTCGGGCCGAGCCACGTTCTCTCACAGAGCGCCTTCTTTCGCGCCGGGAACATCAGCAAGAAGGTCGCGGGGCTCTACTACGTAGGCGGGTCCACGATTCCCGGCATCGGCCTGCCCATGTGCCTCATCAGCGCGGAAGTACTCGTCAAGCGGCTGCGCGGTGACACGTCCACCGAGCCGCTACCCGAGCCGCTGTTCCCCACGGTCGACCGATGAGCTTTGGTTACCTGATTGCGCTCGGCATTTCACTCGCCGGCATGGTGATGCTCGATCGGCGTCACCGATTGAGTTTCTGGGCGGATGCGCGTCGCTCCTCCATCGTGCTCATCACGGGTGTGGCGTTTCTGTTCGTTTGGGACCTCGCCGGCGTTGCCAACGGCATCTTTTTCAGAGGAGAAACACCGTGGATGACCGGAGTGCTTGTCGCGCCGGAAGTCCCGCTTGAAGAGGTTTTCTTTTTGACGTTGTTGACCTATCTCACGCTCAACGTCTTTGGGGCAATTCGTCGCGGGCGAAAGGCAGCGCAATGAATTACGTCGCCCTGAACGCCATTTTTCTCTCCATTGTGGCGGTGCTGCTCATCGCGACAGTTCTCGTGGTCAAGCGCCGATTCCCGTGGCGAGCTTCCGTGCTCACGCTCGGCGTGGTGCTCGTGCTCACAGCAATTTTCGACAACGTGATGATTGGCGTCGGTCTTGTCGCCTACGACGAATCACTGTTGTCGGGTCTCTTCATTGGAATTGCCCCTCTTGAGGACTTCGCCTACACGCTGGCAATCGCCGCGATTGTTCCGTGCGTGTGGATGCTCACCGAGAGGCGTTCAAAATAGTGAAGCTGCTTCGCACGCTATTTGTGTCATCTCGCCCGCTCTCGTGGGTAAATACAGCGTTTCCTTTTGCGGCCGCCTACTTCATGACAACTCACACGGTGGACGCCGTGCTTGTCGTGGGCACGGTGTTCTTTCTCATTCCCTTCAACCTTGCGATGTATGGCATCAACGATGTTTTTGACTACGAGTCGGATCTGCGCAACCCGCGCAAAGGGGGTGTGGAGGGAGCGGTGCTTGCTCGGGAACTGCACAAGCCTGTTCTCTGGGCAGTCGCGATTACCACGATTCCGTTCATCGTGTATCTCGTTATTGTCGGCAATCCCCCGTCGTGGATTGTGCTGGCCGTCAGCCTGTTCAGCGTCGTCGCGTATTCGGCCAAGGGCTTTCGATTCAAGGAAGTGCCGTTTCTCGATTCAGTGACATCGAGCCTGCACTTTGTGAGCCCCGCGATTTACGGTCTGGTTCTCGCCGGTGCGACATTTACCCCGTCTCTGTGTCTTATTCTCGGCGCGTTCTTCTTGTGGGGTACGGCTTCGCACGCCTTCGGTGCAGTGCAAGACATTCGTGCGGATCGCGAAGGCGGACTTGCTTCCATCGCCACCGCGCTCGGTGCGCGGGCGACGACCCGCTTGGCTATTGCCGAGTATCTGGCAGCGGGACTCCTGCTGGCGCTGGCTGCTGCGTTTGCCGGAAGCGAATCCTGGCTGCTGCTGTACGCGGCCCTTTTCTGCCTGCCCTACGTCGCAATGTGTTGGCCATTCCGTTCGTTGCCCGACAGCGAGTGTGAACGCGCAAACGGGGGATGGCGCTTCTTTCTCGCTATCAACTTCGTCGTCGGTTTTGGCCTCTGCATGTTGATTCTGCAACGGACCGCGTAGCCAGCCAGCCAGCCAGCCAGCCAGCCGGCCGGCAGGGCAGCTAGCGCTTTGCGGTGAACTGCGGACGGATCGGAATCATCAACAACAGACCGATCAAAAGCACAAACACGATGGCCAAGATGCCGAATGCGTCTCCGCCGAGCAGCCCGGCCATGACCGCAAAGAGCAAGCCCGTGAGCCAGCTCAGTCCGCGCCCGGTGGTCGCGTAGAGCCCGTAGAGCTCGCCTTCCTTGCCCGGCTTGGTCAGACGACCCAAGAAGGACCTACTCGATGATTGGGTTGGGCCCACGAACAGGCTGAGAAGAAGTCCGCCAATCCAGAACGTGATTTGGCCCATGTCCCTAAAGAAGAAGACGAAGAGACCGGCGACAATGAGTCCGCACAGCGAGACCATGATGATGGCTTTCGGCCCGAACTTGTCTTCGAGTGCGCCACCAATGAACACACCGATTCCGCCCACGATGTTGGCGGCGATGCCGAAGAACATGATGCTGGTGAAGTCGAACCCAAAGACGGTGGCAGCGATAACAGCGCCCAGAGTGAAGACGGCCGCGAGGCCATCCCGAAAGATTGCACTTGCAATCAAGAAGCTGAACGTCGGCAGGTCTTCGCGGTACAGGCGCGCGATGTCTTTGAAGAGCTTGCCGTAGGAGGCAAAAATGCTCAGCTTCTTTCGCGCACTACCCGCAGGCTTCTTTGGCGCGATGAAGAAGGCGGGCAAAGCAAAGAGAATCGCCCAGACCCCAGCAAATGCGAAGGAGAGCCGCACGTTGAGGGCGTTGTCTGGGGTGATGCCGAGAAGCCCGGTCTCACCGCTGAGTCCGATGAACAACACGAGCACGACGAGGAGCGCCACGATTCCACCGATGTATCCGAGGCCCCAACCGAAACCGGAGACTCGACCGATGTTTTTCGATGTCGTGATTCGCACGAGCACGGTGTTGTAGTTCACGAAAGCAAACTCATAGAACACGTTCGCAACCACGTAGAGAATCAAGCCGATGATCCAGAACGAGGGGTTCGGCGCTATGGCCGCGAGACCAATCGTTGCCACCCCGACGACGACGGTGTTCGTCGCGAGCCAGGCGCGCAAACCACCCGACGCATCAGCGCGTTGACCGATGATGGGTGCGGCGATGGCAACGATAAAGCCAGCGACCACGAACGACCACTGGAAACCCGAAGAGAGGTCTCCTTCGGTGTTGGGGTATCCCGACTTGTTCAGAAACAGCTCGTTCACGATGTAGAGCGGGAACAC
>CAEZTD010000006.1_pt1 | contig 23479 bp, 22 predicted proteins | sample 7264131 | NCBI WGS metagenome assembly CAEZTD01 (sample SAMEA6813795, study PRJEB35770) | uncultured Actinomycetes bacterium | biome: Freshwater; feature: Freshwater reservoir; material: water | place: Czech Republic | collected 2015-06-16 | depth 0.5m m
CCGGGAATTCATCGTCCGCGCACGCTTCTCGGCGAGCGGCTCAATGCGCTCGTTCAGTCAACGCTCGGCGACGTTGACGTTATTGGCATGTGCTTTCCGGCCGACGAACCCGTCGGCCCTGGCGATCGTTTCATCAGTGAGCAGCTTGAGAACTTCCCTCGTGCAATCAAGGTGGCTGTGATCACTAAGGTCGACGTTGCGAGCAAACAACAGATTGCCGAACGTTTGTTGCAGGTGAACGAACTGCGCAACTGGTCGTCGCTCATCCCGATTTCGGCGACAGCTGGAGAACAGCTTGATGTGCTGACCGAAGAACTCATTGCCTTGCTTCCTCCGGGGCCGGCGTTCTATCCGACGGATGCGACCACGGATGACGACCAGTTCAAGCGGGTTTCCGAGCTCATCCGCGAGGCGATCCTGGAGGGCGTTGACGATGAGTTGCCGCACTCGCTCGCGGTGACGATTGACGACATCATGCAACGCGAAGACAAAGACCTCATCGACGTCTACGCGAACGTCTTCGTCGAGCGGGACAGCCAGAAGGGCATCATTATCGGTAAAGGCGGAGAGCGTCTGCGTGACATTGGTGCGCGATCGCGGGTCGAGATTGAAGCGTTGCTCGGACACCCGGTTTTTCTGTCACTTCGCGTCAAGGTTGCTAAGGACTGGCAGCGAGATCCGAAACTATTGCAACGCCTCGGCTTTTAGCGGTGTTAGCCTGTTGTCATGTCGGTAGGTCTGCTTCTTCTTAGTCGCCGCGACGGGGCGCAACTCTAGCCATCCTCGTCGCGGAGCTTTCGTTGGCTTCCCATCTTGACGAGCTAAGAGAGAACAGCATGAAAAACCAGCAAAAGCCGAGCGGAATGCCGGTGCACAAGTACCTCCCGTATCACGAGACACTCGGCATTGACTTGCCCGACCGAACGTGGCCCGGTAAGCGTATCGATAAGGCGCCGCGGTGGTGCGCTGTCGACCTGCGGGACGGCAACCAGGCACTCATTGATCCGATGAGCCCCGAACGCAAGCGCATCATGTTCGATTTGCTCGTGCGCATGGGCTACAAAGAAATCGAAGTTGGGTTCCCGTCCGCGAGCCAGACCGATTTTGATTTCGTGCGCTCACTCATTGACCAGAACGCGATTCCCGACGACGTCGTGATTCAGGTTCTCACACAAGCTCGTGACCACCTCATCGAGCGCACGTATGAATCCATCGCGGGAGCCAAGCAGGCTGTCGTTCACCTCTACAACTCGACGAGCATCCTTCAGCGCGAAGTGGTTTTTCGTGAAGAGAAGCAGGGCATCATCGACATCGCCCTGCACGGTGCACGTTTGTGTCGCGAGCTCGAGAAGACCATCCCCGAGACGACCGTCTACTACGAGTACTCGCCCGAAAGCTTCACGGGTACCGAGCTCGAATTTGCTGCTGAGATTTGCAACAAGGTCATTGAGGTCTTTGAGCCCACCGCAGATCGCAAGGTGATCATCAACCTGCCGGCGACCGTAGAGATGGCAACGCCCAACGTGTATGCCGACTCCATTGAGTGGATGAGCCGACACCTCATTCCGCGAGAGAACATCATCGTTTCGCTGCACCCGCACAATGACCGTGGAACCGCTGTCGCTGCGGCTGAGCTTGGTTACATGGCCGGCGCGGACCGCATCGAAGGCTGCCTCTTTGGTAACGGCGAACGCACCGGAAACGTTGACCTCGTGGCCTTGGGCATCAACTTGTTCACGCAGGGCATTGACCCGCAGATCGATTTCTCCAACCTTGACGAGGTGCGACGCACGGCGGAGTACTGCAATCAGCTCAAGGTGCACGAGCGCAGCCCGTGGGCCGGAGACCTCGTATACACAGCGTTCAGTGGTTCTCACCAAGATGCCATCAAGAAGGGCTTTGAAGCGATGGCGGCGGATGCGTCCGCGCAAGGCACCCACGTCGACAACTTGGTGTGGGCTGTTCCCTACCTGCCGGTTGACCCGAAGGACCTCGGTCGAACCTACGAAGCCGTGATTCGAGTGAACTCGCAGTCGGGCAAAGGCGGAGTGGCGTATCTGCTCAAGCAGGACCACGCGCTGGATCTTCCTCGTCGCTTGCAAATCGAGTTTTCCGCCGTCGTGCAAGCAAAGACCGACGCCGAGGGTGGCGAAGTCTCGAGTGACGACCTGTGGCGAATCTTTCAGGATGAGTATTTGCCATCTGAAAACTCGGCCGACAAGTGGGGGCGTTTTGAACTGCACGGGACCCGCACCGAAAGCGATTTCTCGGGCACGGTAAAGCTCAGTGTCGACCTGCGCGACGGCGACAACGTCTCACGTCAGGAATCCGAGGGTAACGGCCCGATTGATGCGTTCATCAAGATGATGAGCAATCACGGAATTGCGATCGAGCTCTTCGATTATGTCGAGCACACGCTGGCTGCGGGTGGAGACGCCCGCGCTGCTGCTTACGTCGAACTCAATGTCGACGGACAGCGGTTGTGGGGTGTTGGAATCGATTCCGACATTTCAACGGCAACGCTCAAAGCCGTCGTCTCCGCGATTAATCGCGCTGTGCGGAGCTAGCCTCGCGTGCGTGACTAAATCGACGTAGCCCGATGAGAACCACCGCCGCCAGGCCAACGCCGACAGTGATGAAGGTGACCATCGAGTCCTGCGACCCGAGTCCGCGGGCGGCCCCGTAAAGCAGTGAGAACAATCCGCCGAGCATGATTCCGTTCGCCATGACGCGGTTCTTGTCCTCGAGCAAAACGCTCAGAGCGAGAAAGATCACGGCCGCGATTGTCACGACGATGGAGACAATTCGATTGTGAGTCTGCTGTTGGAGTTGAAAGGCCTGCTCGAGAGCATTGATCGTGGCTAGCTCTTCGGCTGTCGGGGTCTTGCTTCCCAACATGGTCCACATGTCCTGAATGGCCTGAGGGTAAACCGGCTCGGGGTAGAAAGCATCAATTCCAAAGCCCACGAAGAATGCGACCAGCAAGCCAACAAAAACGACGAAGATGATTCTGAAAATTTGGTTCTCCATCTGGTCACCATAACCCACGCACATCCAATTCGCGTGATAGGAATTGACTCATGGATCCCATGGCAATAGAAGTTCCCTCGTGGGTTGACTTTGCGGCGGTTGGCATCGGGAGTCTGCAGGGCGCCATGTTCGCAGCCCAATTTCGAGACCGCCAACTCGATCTCCTCGGCGTTGCCATGATTGGCACCGCCACCGGTTTGGGTGGCGGATTTCTTCGAGACCTTTTGCTGCAACGCCCCCTGGTTGCGCTCAGCGCAGACTGGTATCTCAGCGTTGCGGTTCTTTTCGCATTGTTGGGAATGCTCCTCGCTCGCCTTGTGCGCAAAATTGATTGGGTAATCACGGTCGCTGACGCGCTCACCATCGGTCTCTTCGGCGCCATCGGTGTGGCTGCTGCGCTCGCTCAAGGGCTGCCGATCATCCCGTCAATCTTTGTCGGCACTGTGTCGGCTGTCGGCGGCGGCGTCATCCGAGACATCTTGCTTGCCACCCCTATAACTGTGATGCACGTGGGATCGCTCTATGCCGTAGCGGCGGCTGCTGGCACGTTGACGTTCGTGGTTTTGCGCTCGTTTTCGATTTCGGTCGACTGGTCGGCGCTGATCTGCGTGGTCGTCACGGCAACGATTCGAATTCTTGCAGTGCGATTCAACTGGTCGCTGCCCGAGCAGCGCGTATTGCGAGGAATCCGCAAGCCGAAATTGGTGCGACCGGCAGACCTCACCGGCCCGATTGAAAAGCCTCGGGACCTGTAACTCGGACACGCGAGCAGATCTGAGCAGAAAGCACGGCCGTGATGCGAGTCTGTCGCTGTTCTTGCACACACTCAGCGGATAATGGACTGTGCCCACATACCGAGACGAAGGTGTCGTTCTTCGCACCTTTGACTTAGGTGAAGCCGACCGCATCGTGACGATTCTCACCCGCAGCCATGGCAAAGTGCGCGCGGTTGCCAAGGGCGTGCGCCGCACCGCATCGAAGTTTGGTTCGCGACTCGAGCCATTCATGGTCACCGACGTTCAGTTCTACCAAGGTCGCTCGTCTCTCGACACGATTCAGCAGGCAGAGACGCTCGGGTCTTATGGTGCGGATATCGCCGGACATTACGACCGGTTCACGGCTGCCAATGTGATGGCCGAGACGGCGGAACGACTGACCGACACCGAGCCAGCGGTCAACCAATACACGCTTCTCATCGGAGGACTGCGCTCATTGTCGCGCGGTGAGCACTCGCCCAGCCTCACGCTCGATTCCTACTTGATGCGGTCCTTCTCCATCGCCGGATGGTCGCCGAGCCTCGACTCGTGCGGTCGTTGCGGTTCCGAGCTGAACCTGAACGCTTTTGTCGCCCACGTCGGTGGTCTTGTCTGTGACGGATGCGCGCCATCCGGCTCGCCTCGTGTGACCTCTGCAGTTGTTGACACGTTCAACGCTCTACTCGAAGGAAACTGGGTCGCACTCGAGCAAACCGACTCGCGCGATCTCGAGCGCACGTCTGGGTTGATTTCGGCATACACGCAATGGCACCTCGAGCGTGGGTTGAAGTCGATGGAGCACGTTGCACGATGAGTAAACCGTTTACGCACAAAGACGCCGTGGCGTACAGGCCGCTTGACTGGACCGGGGAGCAACCTCCACCGTTTCCATCCGGCTCGGTGCCTGCTCATGTCGCCATCGTCATGGATGGCAACGGGCGATGGGCAAACCTACGCGGACTAACGCGCATCGAGGGCCACAAAGAGGGCGAGGCCACACTCCTCGACGTTCTTGCCGGAGCAATTCAAGCTGGCGTCAAGTTTCTCTCGGTGTACGCGTTCTCCACCGAAAACTGGCGTCGATCGCCCGAAGAGGTCAGATTTCTCATGGGATTCAACCGGGACGTCTTGCACCGGCACCGAGACCAGATGAACGAATGGAACGTTAGGTTTCGGTGGGCCGGTCGCACGCCAAAACTGTGGCCGTCCGTTTTGAACGAGCTCAAGTTTGCCGAGAAGCTGACGTCTAAGAACACCGGACTAACGCTCACCATGTGCATCAATTACGGTGGTCGAAACGAGATCACCGACGCCGTGCGTGAGATTGCAGAAAAGGTGGCTGCGGGCAAACTCAGTCCACGAGCGATCTCGGAGAAGACCATCCAGAAATCGTTGTACGTTCCGGAGATGCCGGATGTCGACCTGTTCATCAGGTCGAGTGGCGAGCAACGCACGTCCAACTTTCTATTGTGGCAATCGGCATATGCCGAGATGGTTTTTCTTGACACGCTGTGGCCTGACTTCAAGCGGGCGCACCTGTGGCAGGCGCTTGAGCTCTACGTCAACCGAGATCGTCGTTTCGGTGGCGCTGTCGATAAGCCAACCGCGAAGGTGAAGAAGTAATGACCGAGCCGATCAAAGTCGATATCTGGTCAGACGTGCAGTGCCCCTGGTGCTTTATCGGTAAGCGCAAATTCGAAGCGGGAGTCAAGCAGTTCGCGGGTGAGGTCGAGGTCGAGTATCACTCATTCGAACTCGCACCCGATACACCTGTCGACTTCGAAGGAACTCCCGTTGACTACCTCGCAAAGCGCAAGGGTATGCAACTTGCTGACGTTGAAGCAATGCTCGAGAGGGTCACGACGATAGCCAGTGAAGTCGGGTTGAACTACGACTATGCGTCCGTGCACCAGACGAACACCGGCAAGGCGCACGAGCTCCTGCACTTCGCAAAAGCCCACGGAAAACAAGGTGAGGTCAAGGAGCGTCTGCTGAGTGCCTACTTTGAGCAGGGCCGTCACTTAGGCCGAATTGATGTTTTGGTTGCTGTCGCCGGCGAAGCGGGCTTGGACGAGGCAGACGCCCGCACCGCTCTTGAATCAGGCTCATATCGCAAAGCGGTAGAGGCAGATGTGGCTCAGGCAGCCCATTTTGGAATTTCTGGCGTGCCGTTCTATGTCATTGACGGCAAATACGGCATTTCTGGCGCGCAGGGCAGTGAGATCTTTGCTTCTGCGCTTGCGGAAGCCGCAGCGGCCCGCACCAGCTAAGCGACCGCATTTCTGCGCACAATTGCCTACTGGCAACGGTAAAGCCAGCCCGCTCTGCGATACTTGAACAGTATTTGTGGGAATGACGAAGCGAGAGATTGTGGTCGAGACAGCCGTGCGGGATGAGGTGCGTGTGTCGCGCGCATCCACGCTGGCTATTGGACCAATTCGCCCCGCGGTGCCGGTCGTGCTTGCACCCATGGCAGGCATCACAAACATGGCTTACCGTCGTCTCTGCCGCGAGCAGGGCGCAGGCGTATTCGTCAGCGAGATGATCACCTCGCGCGCTCTCGTTGAACGCACACCCGGCTCGATGCTCTTGATTCAGAGCCACCCCACCGAGAGCGTTCGTTCGATTCAGCTCTATGGCGTTGACCCGGTGACCGTGCGCGAAGCGGTCAAAATGCTGGTTGCCGAAAACTATGCCGACCACATTGACTTGAACTTTGGTTGCCCGGTTCCCAAGGTCACGCGCAAAGGTGGCGGTGCTGCATTGCCGTGGAAGCGCACTCTGTTTCGCAACATTGTCGAGGAGGCCGTCAAGGCCGCGGGCGACATTCCACTGACGGTCAAGATGCGCAAGGGCATCGACGCCGATCACCTCACGTTTATCGAAGCGGGCAAGTCGGCCGAGGGTGCCGGGGCCTCGGCAATCGCATTGCACGGCCGAACGGCAAGTGAGTTCTATTCCGGTCACGCTGACTGGAACGCAATCGGCGAGCTCAAAGCGGCAATCAGTTCTGTGCCCGTGTTGGGTAACGGAGACATCTGGAGTGCTGAGGACGCCGTGCGCATGGTCGAGCAGACCGACTGCGATGGTGTCGTTGTCGGGCGCGGATGCCTCGGACGCCCCTGGTTATTTGCCGACCTCGAGGCGGCTTTCCGTGAGCGTGCGGGAGAAGTGACGAACCACTCACACGTGCAGCCCACGCTGGGGGAGGTCGCCATCACTCTTCGCCGACACCTCGTCTTGTTGACCGAGTTTCTGGGTGACGAGGGGCACGCAAGCCGCGACATTCGAAAGCACATGGCCTGGTACTTCAAGGGGTACCCAGTCGGGGAGCTCCGTGCGCAGTTTGCCCAAGTGACGAGCCTCGCTCACCTCGATGACCTTATTGTGCAGCTCGACCTCGATGCTCCCTACCCGGGGCAAGACGCCGAAGGGCAACGCGGCCGCCAGGGCACGCCGAAGAAGCCAACCTTGCCCCACCGTTGGCTTGACTCGCAAGAGCTCAGTGCAGCAGAACAGTGCGTGGTTTCAGAAGCTGAAATTGACGCGAGCGGTGGTTAGCGCGTGGGTACCCCTCCACTGACGGCCGGCTATTCTGACGCGGATGCTGAGCGCATGTTTCCCGAGGGGCACGCTTCGCGCCGAGGTGACTTCGCGCGAGACCGAGCCCGACTCTTGCACTCGAGTGCGTTGCGGCGCCTGGCGGCCAAGACGCAGGTGCTGTCTCCGACAGCAGGCCTCGACTTCGCGCGAAATCGACTCACGCACTCACTCGAAGTGGCCCAGGTCGGGCGCGAACTCGCGGGCAGCTTGATGCTTGACCCCGATGTCGTCGACACGGCTTGCCTCGCGCACGACATCGGGCATCCACCGTTTGGTCACAACGGCGAACGCGCACTCAACGAGTGGATCGAAAAAGCAGGGGGGTTTGAGGGCAACGCACAAACCCTGCGCTTACTCACCCGGCTCGAGCCCAAAGTGTTCTCGCCCGAGGGGCGGAGCTTCGGACTGAACCTGACGCGCGCGAGCCTTGACGCGAGCACGAAATATCCGTGGCCTATTCAACAGGCAGCGCTCGACCCCGCAGGTCGAATCAAATTCGGCTTCTATGCCGACGACATCGAGGTTTTTGAATGGTTGCGTGCCGGAGCGCCCGACCGAATCAAGTGCATCGAAGCTCAAGTGATGGACTTCTCTGACGATGTGGCCTACTCGGTGCACGACTTTGAAGACGCGGTTGTCAACGGCTATATCGATGCGCGCGAGCTGGGCGCACGAGTGAACCACGATGCTCTCGTTGACCAGATGTTCGAGTGGATCGGGGGAGAGTTCAGTCACGACGAGCTCATCGCCGCCTTCGATCGGCTTGATCAACTCGATGCGTGGCTCGATTCCTGGGATGCGTCGCGGGTTTCGCAAGCACAACTAAAGAACCTCACATCTCAACTCATTGGGCGTTTCTGTCACGCTGCTGTGCACGCGACCCGTGGTGCCTACGCGCAGAAGAAGCTGCAACGCTTCAACGCGAGCGTCGTTGTTCCCCGTGAATACTTGGCCGAGATTGCCGTCTTGAAGGGTATCGTCGCCGCTTTTGTCATGGTGACAAACTCACGCCAGCCCGTTTACGCCATGCAGCGTGAAGTGCTTACCGATTTGTGCGAAGTCCTCTACTCGACGGGTTCTTCGAATCTCGACCAGGCTTTTGCCGACGATTGGGCCGTCGCGCTCAATGACGACGCTCGAATGCGCATTGTTGTGGACCAGGTCGCGAGCTTGACCGATCAGTCGGCTTTTGCGTGGCACGAACGGCTGGTGAAAAAGTAGGTGGCCGGTCGAATCAAGCAGTCAGATATTGAGGAGCTCAAGTCCCGACTGAATATCGCAGATATCGTCGGGGATCATGTGTCGCTCAAGAACGCGGGCGTTGGTTCGCTGAAGGGATTGTGTCCCTTCCACGATGAGCGCAGCCCGAGCTTTCACGTTCGCCCCGGTGTCGGCTACTACCACTGCTTTGGTTGCGGTGAGAGTGGAGATGTTTTCTCCTTCGTTCAGAAGACAGACCACCTCTCGTTCACCGAAACAATTGAGCGTCTCGCCGAGCGCATCGGGTTTCAGCTCCACTACGAAGAGGGCGGCAAAGAGACAGCCGAGAAGGGGTCGCGCGTGCGCATCCTGGCGGCAAATCAGGCTGCCGAAAAGTTCTTCATCGAACAGCTCGCATCCTCTGAAGCCGCCACCGGTCGTGCGTTCTTGGGCGAACGAGGATTCGACAAAGCCGCCGCCGAAATGTTCGGTATCGGATATGCGCCCAAAGGCTGGAACGGACTCCGCGACCACCTGCGGTCAAAGGCCTTTACTGATGAAGAAATGGTCAACGCCGGCCTTGTTTCCAGTGGTGACAAGGGGGTCTACGACCGGTTTCGCGGCCGATTGATTTGGCCGATTCGAGACGTCACCGGACAAACAATCGGATTTGGTGCCCGCAAACTCTATGAGGATGACCAAGGCCCGAAGTACCTGAACACGTCAGAGACCGCGGTGTATCACAAGTCACAGGTGCTCTACGGGCTCGATTTGGCGAAACGAGACATATCGAAGCAACGGCAGGTCGTCGTGGTCGAGGGATACACCGATGTCATGGCGGCGCATCTTTCCGGCATCACGACGGCCATCGCCACCTGTGGTACCGCGTTCGGTGTTGACCACATCAAAATTATCCGACGCATCATGGGAGACGACTCAGGCCTGGGCTCGGTCATCTTCACGTTTGACCCCGATGCTGCCGGACAGAAAGCCGCTCTGCGCGCGTTTAGTGAAGAGCAGAGATTTGCTGCCCAAACGTTTGTCGCCGTTGCACCGGATGGTCTTGACCCGTGTGACTTGCGGCTCAACAAAGGCGAGCAAGCTGTTCGCGATCTCATCGAGTCGCGAGTGCCGATGTTTGAATTCGTGATTCGGCAAGTGGTCTCGCGCTACGACCTTGACACCGTTGAGGGCCGTGTCGCCGCGCTTCGGGAGGCTGCTCCGATTGTGTCTGAAATTCGAGATGCATCCCTCAAGCCGGGTTATGCCCGCGAACTCGCGCGCATAACTGGCGTGGATGTTCTTGAGGCTCAAGCGGCCGTCGCCCGCGGAGGCTCACGAGACGCAGCAAAGCCGTCGTCTGCCCAGCGCTCTGCATCGACTGGTGCCGGTGCGCAGGATTCTGATACCCCGCCAGATGCCTCGACGCCCATCGTGCTCGGCAATGATCCCGCAACGCGCATGGAGCGGGAGGCCCTGATGGCGATGTTGCAGATGCCGTCGGACGTTGGACCTGAACTCCTTGCTCAGGCGGTGCAGAGCTACGTTGCGAATCCGAGTTTGGCGATTGTTCGTGACGCAATTGGCGCAAACCTCGAAGATGTCTCGCCAACGTCGTGGATTGAACGCGTTTCGTCTGATGTTCCTGACAACGTTCGAGCGCTGGTGACGCAGTTGGCTGTAGCTCCACTACCCGAACGCAGTGAACGAGAAATGGCAACCTATGCGAGTGCCATCGTGATGTCACTCATCGAACGCGATCTCGTTCGCAAGAAAGCAGACCTGGTCAGTCGGATGCAGCGCCTCGACCCCACGGCGACGGATGAATCGCGCGAGATCCAGCGCCAGTTGCTCGATCTCGAAGCCCAACGACGGAGGTTTCGTGATGAGTAGTGGTGACGCATATGACGGGGACGTCGTTCGTGGACATGTTGAAGACCAACATCTCATCGTGCTCGGCGAGGAACATGACGATCTGGAACGCACAGTGGCAATTCCCGGTCCCGTCAGCATCGCGCCGAAGCAACCGGATATCTTCACGCAGGCGGTAACGACCAGCGGGGGAGAGCTCATCGATTTGGGTCCAGATACTCGCGGGCTCATCTGGCTTTCCAACTCGCGTGTCGGCCCCCTCGATGACGTTCTCGAAGCGAATCCGCAGCTCAATTGGGTGCAACTGCCGTGGGCAGGTGTTGACGCATTTAGCGAACTCCTCGCTCGACGTGGACGACCCGGGCTCATCTTCACGAGTGCGAAGGGGTGCTTTGCTGAGCCCGTGGCCGAACACGCCATTATGTTGGCTCAGGCGCTACTGCGGTATTTGCCCCGTCGCGCACGGGCAACGTCGTGGGACTCAACTTTTCTGGGAATTTCGATGTACAACAAGCGTCTGGTGATTGTTGGGGCGGGTGGCGTCGCTCGCGAGATCATCCGACTCGTCGAGCCGTATCGAGTGCACGTCACAATTGTCCGGCGAAGCGGTGTACCGGTCCCGGGGGCGCATCTCACCGTCTCGAGCGACCAGCTGCGAGACGTGTTACCCGACGCAGATGTTGTCATCGTGGCTGCTGCGCTCACGACCGATACGCGCAACATCATCGGTCGTGAAGAATTCGACCTCATGAAGCCGAGTGCAGCGTTCGTCAACATCGCGCGAGGCGCCCTCGTCGATTCGGTTGCGCTCGTCGAGACGCTCACGTCGGGACACCTCGTGGGTGCCGCCACAGACGTGACGGATCCGGAGCCACTGCCGGATGGGCATCCGTTGTGGACGGCCCCGAACATGCTCATTACGCCCCATATGGCGGATACGCCGGAGATGACCGCACCGCTACTTGCCGAGCGTGTCCGGCGCAATGTAGCGGCGTATCTTGCCGGTCGTCCGCTGGAGGGAGTCGTCGACCCGAGCCTCGGTTATTGAGAGTCGAGCAGATTTATTTGCATTGCGCGCGTGGTGCTAATGTAGTTGAGGTCCTCGCGGGGACTAATCCTCGATAGCTCAATTGGCAGAGCAGCCGGCTGTTAACCGGCAGGTTCTTGGTTCGAGTCCAAGTCGGGGAGCAACACAGGCTGAGGGGATGCCGTGGCATTTTCACCAACTCAACGAGTGGCCTTCCGGTCTGGCATTGCCGTCGGAATTGCTGTCGCAACGTATGGGTTCTCGTTTGGTGCGCTGAGCGTTGCGTCGGGCCTCGACATCTGGCAAACCTGCGTGTTGAGCCTCGTTTTGTTCTCTGGCGGTTCTCAGTTTGCCGTTGTTGGAGTCGTCGCATCCGGTGGGCTCGCTGCCGGGTGGACGGCTATCGCGTCGAGCGCATTCTTGGGTCTTCGAAACGGCATTTACTCGATTCGGATGGCCCCGATCGTCGGAACATCGTGGTGGCGTCGCCCTATCGCGGCGCAACTCACAATTGACGAGTCGACGGCCGTCGCCCTCAACCAAAGTGAGGTTTCTGCACAGCGCGTGGGTTTCTGGACAACAGGAATTGCCGTGTTCATCGGGTGGAACTTGACGACGTTTGCGGGTGCATTGGTTGGAAATGTTCTCGGCGATGTCAACGGCCTGGGACTTGACGCTGTTGCCGCCGCTGCGTTTCTCGGGTTGCTGTGGCCTCGTCTGCGACAACTCCAGGCTGGTGTTGTTGCAGCCGTTGCGGCGGTACTCGCAACAATCTTGATTCCCATGACCCCACCCGGCGTGCCAGTTTTGGCCGGAGCCGTCGTCGCCCTCATCGTGGGCCTCACAAACTGGCTTCATCGCGACGAGGTGACCTCATGACCATGTGGACCATCGTTCTCATTGCGTCAGCGTTGTCATTTGCGACGAAGTTCACGGGCTACCTCGTACCGGCGCGTTTGCTCGAGCATCCCACGGCAACTCGGGTAGCAAACCTGTTGACCGTCGCGATGCTGGCGGCTCTCGTCGCGGTGCAATCGTTGGCGGTTGGCTCGGCGATTGAAGTGGATGCCCGAATCCCCGCGGTCATGGTTGCGGCCGTGTTGTTCGCTATCCGAGCACCATTCATCGTGGCGGTCATTGCAGCCGGGGCCGTTGCCGCACTGCTTCGTCTTCTGGGCTGGGCTGGCTAGGTCGACTTACGCGTCGATGTCATCCTCGCCGGGCATCCAACTGTTTCCGGGCTTGCCCCACCCGCTCTTTCGCATGACCTTTTCGGCGTCCTTCATGAACGGGTCGTCGAGGCGATCGACATAGAGAATGCCGTTGAGATGGTCGAACTCGTGTTGCATGATTCGTGCGAACCATCCGTCACAGACAAGTTCGAACGGAGCGCCTTCAAGGTCGACCGCCCGCAAAATCGCCGTTTCAGAGCGAACGAGCGGGTACCTCTCACCGGGGAACGATAAGCAACCTTCATCGTCGGCAGAGGTCGTTTCGCGAACCTCGGTTGGCGTGATGAAGAGCGATGGGTTTATCGCGACGCCGCGTCGTTCATTCCCTTCATCGTCGGGGTAGTCGTAAACGAACACGCGAAGCCCAACGCCGATTTGCGGGGCCGCCAGTCCAACGCCGGGGGCGGCATCCATCGTTTCAAACATGTCCCGAACGAGGTCGCGCAGCTTCTGATCGAAGTCACGCACCTCTGTGGCGTGGTCGTGAAGTACGTCATCGCCATAGATGAGAATTGGGCGAACTGGCATATGTAGAGAGTAACGGGAGTGAGCGAGGGTAATCTTGACTCATGCTTCTCGCCGACATCACAAACCTCAGCGATTTTGTCGATTACATCCCATTCGACGGCAAGCAGCTTGTCGGTATTCCGTTCGCTCTCGTCGGTGCGGTTTTTCTCTCATTGGGTGCACAGTTTCAACACGCGGGTGTCGGTCGGGTTGAATCGGATGCTGACGCAGCGAACCTGGCTAAGGGTCGCAAGGCAATCAAGACGCGCCTTCAGATGTCACACCTCATTTCACTGCTGAAACGCCCCTCGTGGCTCATTGGCACGCTGCTGTTGGTGCTGGCAATCGTGTTTCAGCTGATCAGCTTGGCTTTCTCGCCGTTGATTGTCGTTCAACCCATTGGCGCAGTGGCCCTCGTCATTACTGCGATGCTCAACTCACGCGTCAGCCGTGTCAAGCTCAATTCGATGTCGATTCTGTCGATTGTGCTATGCGTGGTTGGTATCGGTCTCTTTGTCTCTATCGCGGCATACACGGCGCGCGATCGGCCCCTCGCCGATTTCGAGCTGTGGTTGATTGTCGCCATCATGACGGTAATTCTCTTGGCGCTCGGTTCCCTCTTCTTTTTCGGCAAGGGCCAAACAAAGGCCATTTGGTACATCATCGGTGCGGGCGTGCTTTACGGCTTCGTCGCAACCCTGGCCAAGGTCGTGATGCAGGGCATCGTCACACAAAACATGTCGATACTGACGTGGGTCTGCCTGCTGCTCCTCATCGTGGGGACAGCCCTCGGGTCTCTCTTCGTTCAGAACGCGTACTCCTCGGGCCCACCCGATCTCGTCATCGCGGGGCTCACTGTGATTGACCCGATCGTTGCTGTCACCATCGCCATCGTGATTCTGCAAGAAGCCGCTCAGGCCGGCCCCGTTGAGATCCTGGCCTTTATCGGCGCCGGGATTATCTCGGTCATTGGTGTCTTCCTTCTCGCGCGTCACCACCCACAAACGCACCAGGCGGTTGACGACGTTTCTCAATCACCAGAGTCTTCCCAGAAACGGTCGTAAGACTCTTCCCGGTACAATCAATTGTTGGCTTAAGGCGGGAATCCCCGCCCCGTGGGTTCACGGCTCACGCATAGGCAAGGATTTCTGTTGGGTTCACCACGCACTCCACGCGCGACGTCATCTCGCCCGAACAAGAAGTTGACCATCCTTATTGGATGCGACACGTTTGGCCCTGACGTCAACGGCGCAGCGAAGTTTGCCGAGCGCTTGGCTGCCGGGCTCGTTGAACGCGGTCACGATGTTCACATCATGGCACCCAGCCCGAAGGGTGCACCCGCAGTCGGCATCGAGGTGCACGAGGGTCAGCCAATGACCGTTCATCGTCTTCGCAGTTGGCGTTGGATTATGCACGATTGGCTTCGATTCGCATTGCCCTGGGATATCCGCCCAGAGAGCCGTCGAATTCTCGACGCGGTGAAACCAGATGTCGTGCACTTTCAGTCGCACCTGATGGTGGGTGGTGGGCTCTCGCTTGAAGCACAGAAGCGTGGCATCCGCTTGGTTGGAACAAACCACTTCATGCCCGAGAATCTGATCGACTTCATCCCGATGCCGAAGTTTCTCGAACAGTGGGCAATTCGCCGAACGTGGGCGGCGGCAGCGAGAACTTTTGGTCGGGCCGAAGCTGTCACGACGCCAACAAGAAGAGCAGCTGATTTTCTTGAAGAGAGCACGCACCTCAATGACGTACACGCCATCTCGTGTGGCATCAACGCCCACCACTACACGCCGAATTTCAGCACGAACGTTGAGAACCGAATCGTTTTTGTTGGGCGTGTGACCGGCGAGAAAAAGCTGGATGTTCTGCTCAAGGCTGTCGCACGGCTCGACTCTGCTCTCAACGCGAAGCTGGAGATTGTTGGGACTGGCGACCTCCTGAATCACCACAAGGTCTTGGCGGCTCAACTGGGCATTGCCGAAAGTGTTCACTTCACCGGGTATGCCAGCGATGAGGAGCTTCGCGCAGCGCTCTCACGTGCCAAGGTCTTTGCCATGCCGTCGATTGCTGAGCTTCAATCGATTGCGACGATGGAAGCAATGGCCACCGCACTGCCGGTTGTCGGCGCGAACGCCATGGCGTTGCCGCACCTTATTCACGATGGGGAAAACGGTTTTCTGTTCGAGCCAAATTCCGTGGACGACCTGGTCGAGAAGCTCACACGCGTTCTCACTATGCCGCGCAAAGAGCTCGAAACGATGAAGAAGGCTTCCCTTACTTTTATTCGAGGGCATGACATCACGCGCACTCTTGACACCTTCGAAGCGCTGTACCGGGGAGAACACGTCGTCGACCCCGACCCGGAACTCACCGACGACTAGCTGCTGTTCGCGCGAAGGACTGCTCTTCAACTCGGTCCGGCGCGCAGGTTGAGCATGCGGTCCGGCGCGCGCTGACTGCTATCCTTGAGCCTCTAGGGGGCGTTAGCTCAGCCGGTTAGAGCAGCGGACTCATAATCCGTCGGTCGCGGGTTCAAGTCCCGCACGCCCTACTCAACGCCTCACGGCCGCCGTTGCATTCGTTGAATCAAGTGCCGGATGACGATCAGGGAAGTGTGCGCGCCGGGCTCGAGGCGGCTGCGCCTGAACCATATGTAGACGTGGGAGTGACTCGAACGTAGTACGTCGCACCGGAGGTGAGACCTGAGACAGTTACGCCGGGAGTCGCTGAAACTGGGTCAGCGAAGCGAACCCACTTCGAGGATGTCGACAGCCTGTAGTCGACGATGTAGTCAGTGATCGCAGCACCGTTTGTGGTTGGCACAGGCCACGTAACGTTGAACGTGGTGCTGGTTGGCGCAATTGTGAGCGAGGCGATGCGATTGGGCTTGCCCGTGAGGGTTGTCACCGTGACGGGCGAGGAAAAGCTTCCGGCTCCGAGGGACGTCTTGGCCGATACTCGGAAATTGAAGGTGGCGCCGGGCGTCAGACCAGACACTGTTGCGGCTGGACTGCGACTTACACCGTCGCCAAATGATGACCACGTGGTTGCGTTGCTTCGCTTGTACTCGATCACGTAATCGATGATTTCCGAACCGTTGTCTGCTGGCGCAGCCCATGTCAAAGAGACCGCGGTTGGCGAGGCACCGCCGGCAGAGGGCGTTGTGACCGCACTTGGAATGCCGGACAACGTCGAGACGGAGGTAATCGACGACCAGGGTCCGAATCCGTGAGGTGACTGGGCTCGAACGCGGAATTCATGACCCCGCGCGGGCAAGAGCCCACCAATGGGTGCCGAGGTCACGGACGAGATCCCGTCGGTCACGGTTGTCCATGCCGTCGTGCCCGTTGCTCGATATTGCAGGTCGTAATCGGTTACGAGACTTCCGTTGGCCGTTGCGGCGGCCCAGGACAGAACAGCAGACGTTGCCCGAACGCTTGACGTCGTCACGCTCGAAACGGAACCTGGAAGACCGGACCACGTTGTCGCGCGAACGCTCGATGCGGCTGGTCCCGCCACATCGGTCACACCATTTACCCGAAATTCATATGACCTATTCGCGATAAGCCCGTTCACCGTCAAGCTCGTTGCTGTTGAGATGGGCTTTGACGCTGTGGACCACGCCGATGAGCCCACGGCACGAAAGCTCACCTCGTAGTTCGTGAGAACCGATGAAGACAAACTCGGTTGCCATGCAAGATTGACCGCGTTGAGGCCGGTGGTGGTCGCGACGAGGCCCGTCGGGGCCAACGGGGGTGTCCTTGTGTTTCCGGCGGGGGTCAACGAAGCCAAGTTCAGCACGCCTCGCGTTGTACCGCTGTGTGTGGGGTACGGCACAGCGAGGTTCGGCACAACATTTGCCTTGACGGCAGTTGTCACATCGGACGCGCTCGCTCCCGGATTCGCCGAAAGGTACAGGGCTGCGGCGCCAGCAACGTGCGGTGCTGCCATGGAGGTGCCACTCATGGTCTTTGTAGATCCATTGGCGGCAAAGTTGAGAGACACGATGTCAACGCCGGGAGCAAGAAGATCCACACAGCTGCCGTAGTTGGAAAACTGAGCCTCAGCATCGTTGCGATCAACTGCACCAACGGTGAGAGCGTTTGGTGCCGCTGCGGGCGTGAATCGACACGCTGATGTGTTGCTGTTTCCGGCGGCGGCAACGACAACAAAGCCAGCATCAATCGCGTTCTGAACGGCGACAAGCAGAGAATCAGAGCTCAGGCACGGAAGACTCATTCGACATGTCGTACCGAGGCTCATGTTGATGATGCCGACCGTGCCCGCGGGCTTGTCGTTGATTGCCCAGTCAATGCCGGCGACAATCGTCTTAACCGATGCGCCCCCGGCCGCGCAGTCGAAGACTCGAATGGGCACGATTGTTGCCTTCTTGGCGACTCCGTAGGTGGTTGCGGCGATAGTTCCCGCGACATGTGTACCGTGGCCGTGACAGTCGGCGGAACCGCGTCCATCTGACACAAATGACGTGCCGGCGACGAGACGGGTCGCCAGTTCGGCATTGGGCGAAACGCCGGAATCGATGACGTAGACGCGTGCGCCTGCGCCAGCTGAGTCTGAATACGCGAACTGGTTGTCGGCAGGGCGCGCTGCGAAGTCGAGCATGGAGAGGTTCCATGGCGCTGGTGATTGCACCGCCATGAGTTCGACCGGCCGATCCGCCTCAACAGCTTCGCCGTTGATCGCGCCCTTGACGTCAGCTAGTTCGTCGAGCGTGAGGCTTACGGCAACCCCGCTGAGAGCATCGTCGTAAACCTGGGTCGGCGCAACGCCCAGATCTGCGAGTTCGTCGAGCAAGGCATCCGCCTGCCCCTCGGGCACCTGAATGATGTAGGTAGCTTCAGCGGATGAGGCACTCTCTGTGGGAGTGGTCTCAGCATTCGCGGCCGCGGGCACAGCAACAAGAGCAGAAGAAAAAATCGCGACGGCGAGGGATCCCCCCAGAACACTCAGCCGCCGCGAAATCTTCATGTACCTAGCCAACCATGCCCAGGGGAATTGTGCCGACCCGCTCGTCGAAGAAACATCAAAGACTTGTCGCGAGTCTGCTGAGAGGAAGTTCGCCTCACTCATACGATGAACGGGTGAGTGAACAGCCAAAGGCACCTGATTCTCCCGAAGAAGCGTATGAGTTCTTTCGCCGGCGTCGGCAGGAAATGGTCACTTTGCCGCAGGGGAATCTCGCGCTGATTGCCACCGCGTGGTTTCACGGTGCGCCGGGCGTTTTCGAGACCGTGTGGGGGATTCCCGGCGAATGGTCTGCCCGAGATCGCGGCCAGTCCGGTCTCGTCGTCCGGGCGTCAGCCTCCGACAGAATCTTCGTTAACGATGAACTTGTTGACGGAGACGTCACTGTTCTGGCAAAGGATTCAGAGACACCGGCAAAGTTGAGCTTCGACGACGGCAAGTCGGGATTCGTGATTGCGAACGAAGAGGGCGTGTACGCGTTGCGGGTCTGGGACCCGAATTCGCAAGACCTCAATGATTTTGGTCGAATTGATTCGTACGACTACAACCCGGAATGGGTAGTTCAGGCGCAGTTCATCCCGATCGAAGGCGGTCGTGCAGTGGGTGTAGATCACCTCAAGGATGAGGGCAGTACACGCGACAAAATCATCCCTGCGGACATTACCTTCACGCACGACGGAGTCGACTACACCGTCGCCGCGTTTCAAGAGGGCCGGGCCCTGCTGCTCGTTTTTGCAGATTCCACGAACGGGGATGCGACGTATTCAGTGGGCCGCTTTCTGATGTGTGCGCCAAATGCCGACGGCTCGATAACGCTCGACTTTAATCGTGCTTATTTACCCCCGTGCGCCTTTAGCTACCACTTCAATTGCCCGATGCCCCCGGCACAGAATCGCTTTCCGTTTGCGATTGAGGCAGGGGAGAAGCAAGTCCTTAATCGCTCGGGCGAGCTCCTGCACTAGGCCGGCGACCGCGTCCGGGGCGGTTTTCTCGCAGCCCATGTGCTGGAAAGCCCCCCGAGTGGATTGACGCTTCAACGTCGGTGAGCCACGAAGAAACCGCCGCGTGGTGAATCTCCTCGGCGCGTTTTGTCAGGGTCTGCGCGACCCCGACTTTCGAAATCTCTCCTGCATCCGTTTCGACTCGGTCGTGACTCCGCAGGCGCTCGAAGAGTCGCGAGGGATCCGAACCCGGCAAAGAACAACTCAGCAGCACGACATCCATGAGGTCATCCCAGCTGCGCACCACGGGCACGTCTTCTCCGGCAAGCCATTTCTGGGCAGCGTCACGTCCGATTGCGGTGAGTTCGTAACGCGGGAGCTTGTCTGGGGCTATGCCTGCGGGACGAATGTGACTCGACGCAGCCAAGCGGGCGATGGTCGAGTAGACCTGTCCGGGGTTGATGGATGCGCGGTGCGGCAGACGTGTTTCAAGCTCAAAAAGAATTTGGTGACCATATGTTGGGCCAAGTGTCAGAACTCCGAGAATCGCATCACGCACACTCACGATGATCTCCCGTCCAAATATCGCGCCAGCTATGGGGGCGCGCCCTGTTCACCCTGTGAATCTACTGGACAGGCGAGCGTCGTGAATTGCGTGGAATGCACTCACCATGCCAAACTCGTCACACACATTTCATGCTGAACCTGAAGGTCGTTGGGGAAGACGAATCTTCACACAGAGGCAAGGCAGGAATGATGGAAAACTACATTGGCAAAACCCTCGACGAGGGAACCCACGAGCGGTCTTCACGCGGCGTGGTCTACGTTCATGCCGTGCCGAAGGCGGTCAGCCCACACGTTGAGTGGGCTGTTGGTCGTGCGCTTGGCACGCCCGTCAGCTTTGAGTGGCGAAGTCAACCACTCATCGGTGACGCCGTTCGCACAGAATTCGAGTGGCAAGGACCGTTTGGTGCGGGATCTCTCATTGCCTCGTCACTTATCGGTTGGAGCGAAGTTCGTTTCGAAGTAACTGAAATGTCGGACGGCGGTCGCGCAGGCGAAAGATGGGTCTTCACTCCAAGCCTCGGGTCATTCCATGTGCACACCGATGAGGTGGGTAACTATCTCGTGTCAGAGAACGTGCTGCGCTCGCTCATCGAAGAATCTTCATCGGATGTTTTCGCCATGCGTGATGAAATAGACCGTGCCCTCGGTGGCGCCTGGGATCGCGAACTAGAGACGTTCCGAAGTGCCGGTGAGGGCGCTCCGGTGACCTGGCTACATCGAGTGGGCTAGTTGTAGCTGCGGAAAGCAGCAACGGCGTTGTGCCCGCCAAAGCCAAATGAGTTGCTAATCGCGAGAATGTCGCCCGACGGAAGCTCACGCGGGGTCGTCGCGACATCGAGGCGAATCTCTGGGTCTTGGTTCTCGAGGTTGATTGTTGGGGGCGCGAGGCGCTTGTGGAGCGCCAGGACGGTGAACATCGCTTCGATGGCTCCCGCGCCACCAAGTAAGTGACCGGTCGACGCTTTCGTCGCAGAGACAACCACACTGTCGAGGTGATCGCCAAAGACGCGACGCAGCGCGTTGTACTCGGCAATGTCGCCGACCGGCGTGCTTGTCGCATGAGCGTTAATGTGCACGACGTCGGTAAGCGATGCTCCGGCCAATTCGATGGCCTGGCGCATTGCGCGAGCAGCTGCGTTGCCTTCGGGGTCGGGTGCGGTGATGTGGTAAGCGTCGCTCGTCACAGAGCCACCAGCAACCTCCGCGTAAATGCGGGCACCACGGGCAAGCGCGTGTTCCTCGGTTTCAAGAACGAGAGCGGCCGCGCCTTCCCCCAGCACGAACCCGTCACGGTCGACGTCATACGGACGCGATGCGTGCTCAGGGTCGTCGTTGCGCTTTGACAGTGCCTGCATGGCGGCAAACGACGCGATCGGCATGGGGTGAATAGCAGCTTCGGATCCACCGGCGACAATGACGTCGGCGTAGCCGGCCTGAAGGTGTTCGTAGGCGTTGACGATGGACTCAGTGCTGGATGCACACGCCGAGACAACCGTGCGAACTCCAGCGCGCGCGTGCAGGTCCATCCCGATAGCCGCTGCCGGGCCATTCGGCATGAGCATCGGCACCGTCATGGGAAGGACTCGACGAGGCCCCTTTTCTTTGAGGGTGTCCCATGCGTCAAGAAGAGTCCAAACACCACCAATGCCTGTCGCCCAGTCAACGGCAAGACGTCCCGGATCAACTTCGGGGCTACCTGCATCCGCCCATGCTTCACGACCGGCAATAAGTGCAAATTGGCTGGATGGGTCAAGGCGCTTGACTTCAACGCGCTCGAGGATGTCAATAGCCGCTACCGCAGCCTGAGCGGCAAATGTCACCGGAAGATCGAGTTGCGCAACCCAGTCTTGAAGAAGCGGGCGGGCGCCGGACTGCTTGGCCAGAAGGCTAGCCCACGTCTCGGGCGCGGTGCCGGCGAGGGGGCTGGTCGCACCGATTCCGGTGACGACAATCTTCTTTACTGCCATGGGGAGGGCTTCCTTCGTGAGTCACTCGTTGAATCAGTGGTGATATGGCGAGCAGTTACCTCAGATTTCTCGTGTGGGTGGAACAGTCCGACAAAACGAAGCTGTTCCACCCAGGAACGAGAACTGTGCAGTCTTAGGCTGCTGCTGCGGTGATGAACGACACCGCGTCGCCGACCGTCTTGAGGTTCTTAACCTCGTCGTCGGGGATCTTTACGTCGAACTTCTCTTCGGCGTTGACCACAATGGTCATCATCGAGATGGAGTCGATGTCGAGGTCGTCGGTGAACGACTTGTCGAGCTGAACGGTCTCGGTTGCGATACCGGTCTCGTCGTTGATGAGTTCTGCAAGTCCTGCGAGAACATCGTCGTTTGACAGTGCCATTTTCTCTCCTTGGTGGTGTGTTTGACCGTGTGCAAGTTTACGCGAGTCTCTAGGCCCGCTGAGCGCATTTACGGCAGGACGACGACCTGAGCGCCGAAGACCAGGCCAGCGCCGAATCCAATCTCGAGCGCGAGGCCACCACTGGCGTGAGGATTCTCTTCGAGAAGTCGATGCGTAGCGAGTGGAATAGATGCAGCCGATGTGTTCCCTGTTGTTTCAATGTCGCGCGCGATGATGACGGAGTCAGGAAGGTTCAACTGCTTTGCGAACTCGTCGATAATTCGCATGTTTGCCTGATGCGGGATGAAGGCCGTCAATTGGTCTGCGGTGATACCTGCTTCGTCGAGCGCGCGCTGCGCGACCTTGGCCATTTCCCAGACTGCCCATCGAAACACCGTTTGACCTTCTTGGCGAAGCGTAGGCCAGGCAACATCGCCGTGACCGTCGCGGTATTCCAAGAGTGTGTGGTTCATGCCAACGGCATCCCACTTGGAGCCATCAGAACCCCACACGGTCTTTGAAATGCCGGGATAATCGCTTGGTCCGACCACGGCCGCGCCAGCGCCGTCTCCCAGCAGGAATGAAATGGTGCGGTCTGTCGGTTCAACAATTTCGCTGAGCTTTTCGGCGCCAATAACCAGCACGTAGGTCGCGAGACCGCTTCGAACGAAGGAGTCGGCCTGAGCGATGCCATAGGTATATCCGGCGCACGCAGCCGAGATGTCATATGCGGCTGCCGGACTCGCTCCCACGCGATCCGCGACAAGCGCCGCCATGGACGGAGTCTGAACCGTGTTGCTAATGGTCGAGATGAGGACCGCGTCGATTTGGCTGGGCTTTATGCCGGCCTTCTCAATAGCCTCTGTGGCTGCCGCGGTGGCGAGGTCAGCCGCCGTGACGTTTACCGACGCGCGCTTGCGGGTAATCACACCCGTTCGTTGGCGAATCCATTCATCACTGGACTCAATGGGACCAGCGAGGTCATCGTTTGTGACGACGAGGTCTCCGCGAGCGGCTCCGAGCGCATAAATACGCGAGTGCGCGGCTCCATGCGACTCATTTAGTGAAATGTGGGCCATGTGCGTGTCCTTGTCTGCCTGTAAGACCTTACTGGTGAAGAAACGTTACGCGAGCGAGTCAATCAGCTCGCGGGCTGCAACAAGGTCGGCTGGTTCTTTGATTGCGACGGTGGGGATGCCCTTGAGTGCGCGTTTGGCCAGCCCCACGAGTGCCCCTGCCGGAGCAACCTCGATGATGCCAGTGACGCCGGCCGCCGAAAACGACTCCATGCAGAGGTCCCAGCGAACAGGTGACGCAACTTGCCCAACCATGAGGTCGATGTACGCGCGGCCATCCGTAACTCGCGAACCATCTCGGTTGGTCCAGAGACCTCCACGCGGATTTGCG
>CAEZTD010000007.1_pt1 | contig 22905 bp, 23 predicted proteins | sample 7264131 | NCBI WGS metagenome assembly CAEZTD01 (sample SAMEA6813795, study PRJEB35770) | uncultured Actinomycetes bacterium | biome: Freshwater; feature: Freshwater reservoir; material: water | place: Czech Republic | collected 2015-06-16 | depth 0.5m m
ATCCATCGCCGATTCACTGGAGTCATTCGCTCGCTTCCACAAATCTGCCTCCGTTGGTGGCGGAGTGAAATCATCTTCATCCATTGCTGTTCCCCCTTAGTTTTCTGCCGGCGCGTCAACGTCGACTGCTTCAAAAATGTTCTCGATCAGAATTGCCATGTCGTCGCCGAATTGAAACGCGGGTGGCTCTAGTTCGAATGCGTCGGATTCCTCGCTCGCGTCGGCCTGTGGATGCATTCCGAGCTTGAGACTCTCCGGACTCTTCCGCGAGCGGAATTGGGGCTGGTGCTGGTGCATGTGCATGGTTCCTCCTGAAGGGTCGCGAGTGAGATCGAAAACGGGGTGCCCGCTTTCGACTGGAGTGAGATCGTTGATCAGACGAGTTCTCTGGAAGGGAATGGATACCCCTGGGATGCGAATCCCGCGTTTTCGTTGCTCTCGACCGGCCTCGAGTGTTCAGACAGGCTACTCTCCACCACCGACATTGAGGGTCGTTTTTGCCCCGTTTTGGGGTGTGTCAGAGCACGTTTTTCCGGATGTTCGCTCTGGGCGTTACGCGAGCGAAATTGGTTGCGTTAACGACCCTCAGTGAGCTCCGCCGAGATCTTCTCGAATACCGTGCCAAAGGTCTGTAGCAGCGTTGTGGCCTGCTGCACCTGTCCGCCCACCTTGCCCACACCAGAGATTTCAACGTCGCATCCGCCCTCGGCATCGAGCACCATGATGGTGATGTTCTCGCCCCACGTCCATCCGCTCTCGTGCGAGCCGAACATCACAGTGCGCGTCAAGTCGTCCGACGAAGTGACGCTGTAGTCACGCGTCGCGACCGCCAACACCGCCGCATAGACCTCGTCCGCGGGCATCGGGTAGCGACGACGCTGCTCCTGTTGGGTGTTGAAACCATCCAGCACGGATTACCCGCTCTACATTCCCGGCAACGACAGGTTCGGCGTCACACCGAAGACCGCGCACCGGGCCGCAAGACCCGTGCCGGCCGTTGCAATGCTCGCGAGGTCGACGGCCTCGCCAGCGGCGATTGCATCAATCTGCTTCTTCAGATCTGACAGCGCACCGTCAAGACTGCTGTCGGTGCTCGTTTCGATAGCGGCCTGCACCTGAGCAGGAATGCCCGCGAGGGCCTCCCCAGCCGATTCGAGCGCCCCGGCGTCGGTCAGCGACGCAGGGTCAAGAACGGACGCCAAAGAACCCCACACCGAGGTGATGGATTCGCACGCCGACTTGTTGGCGGCGAGAGACTCGGGGGCAAGGTCAGGCACGAGTGCGCATCCGGAGAGAAGTGCGGTGGTGGTTGCAGCGATGGCGCCGAAGGCGATTACACGTCGTTGAATTCCGTTCATGTTGGAAAGTGTACGCAGTCGGCACCGACAGTTCCTTGATGTCAGCTGAGTCGGTAGCCTACATATCAGATATGTATCCAGAGAGGATGCCCGGATGCTCGATATGCGCCAACTTGCCGCCCTGGCAGCCCTCGCCAACACGGGGTCGATCGCAGCTGCCGCGCGCGAACTTGCGTGGAGCCAACCGACCGTGACGCACCACCTCAAAGGGCTGGCCACAACGCTCGGCGCACCGGTTATCGCCAGCGATGCCACCGGTACCAGGCTCACGGCCGCCGGTGAAACTCTCTTGCCGACGGCGCAAACGATTCTTGCGCTCGCGCGCCGGGCCGAGCGCGAGGTATCCATCGCGCGCGGGAGCGAAGGCGGGCTCGACCCGTTGGCCAACGCGCCGGAGCCATTGCGCGTCGGCGTGATTCCGTCGGTCGGTGCATCCGTCATGCCCTCTCTCTTGCGCGAACTGCAGACCTCGCGCGCGCAGGTGGTTGTGAGCGAAGCCGAAACGGATCGCCTCATCGCGCGCCTCGCATCGATGGACATCGACATCGCGATCTTGCTCGGTGGCGAAATCGTGCAACGGATGCTCCCGCCCGGCTCGCTCTATCGACCGCTCGGTCGCGAACGACTGGTGTTACTGCTGCCGGCCGGGCACAGGCTTGCCGGCGCAACAAACGTTGCCCTCACCGACCTGCGCGACGACACATGGGTGCTCTCGCCGTCCCCGGGTGACCCGATGGACCAACTTCTGCGCGAAGAAGCCGCGAAGGTCAACGTGAACGTGACGGGATCGGTGTTCAGTGACGACTACGCGGTGATTCAGAGCTATGTCGCGGCTGGACTGGGGCTCGCACTTGTGCCCGAGTCGGTCGTCTCAGATGAACGCCATGACCTCGCGACAGCGACGCTGCGCGGTGAGCGATTCGTGCGCGAAATTGGTGTCGCTGTCGCGCCGCACGCGCCACGCCCGCTCGTCGAGCCCTTTGTTGAGCGGTTGCTCGCGAACGGGAGCTAGCGAACGGGTGCTAGCGAACGTCGCGAAGCGACCTAATTGAGCTCAATCGTCCCGGTGTAGACCAGGTCTGCCGGGCCACTGAGCGAGACGTGCTCACCGTCTTCGGCGGCAAACATGCGCACAGCGAGGGTGCCGCCGGGAACATCCACTCGCCAGTTGTGTGGAGCGCCGTCGCCCGCCCAGTAGCGCGTGGCGAGGGCGGCCGCGACAACGCCTGTGCCGCACGATTGCGTCTCGCCCGAGCCACGTTCGTGCACGCGCATGCGAATGCGACCGACACCGTCTTTGACGAGCGGGTCGAAAGGCACGACGAGCTCGACGTTGGCGCCAGCAGTCGGTGCTGGATCAAGAATGGGAACAACCGAGAGATCGGCCGCGTCGAGTTCTGCCTCGTCTGCCAGAGCAGCTACCACGTGCGGGTTTCCGACGTTGATGCTGACGCCCGGACGAGCGACGGACACGCCACGCACGCGAACAAGTGGTTCTTCACTTTCGAGCTTCCATCGGCCCATGTCTGTTTGGAAGCCGTTGGAACTGCGCGCGATGTCGCGCACACCGGCGCGCGTGCCGATTGCCAAGGCCCCGGCGTCGGGAATTTCGGCAAGCCCTGAGGCGCTCAAGAACTTGGCAAAGACGCGCGTGCCGTTGCCGCACATTTCGCCAACTGATCCGTCGGAGTTCGAGTAGTCCATGAACCACTCGGCCGTCGGCTCTTCGGCAAGTGCATCCGCGCCGGCCGGGTCTGGCTCAATCGCGCCGGTGGGCTTGCCCTTCTTGTCGAGCACGGGTCGGTTGAGCTTGGCCGAACGGACTGCTCGGATCACCCCGTCGGCTCCGACGCCGAAATTCCGGTCGCAGATTGCGCGCACCTGGTCGGGTGTGAGCACGATGTCGCCGTCAGGGTCAACGAACAGCACGAAGTCGTTGCCCGTGCCGTGACCCTTAGTGAAGTGCAGTGCGAAGCTCACGTTTCACAGCCTACGACTCCGCCCTGATGCTCGAGGCTCACGACCGGTCAGCGATGACGCGCGAAACGACCTGGCTCGCATTCCCGACATCACCCGCTGGCAACCACTCGAGGTCGTCATAGCGTTTGAACCAACTGACCTGCCGACGCGCATAACGGCGCGTGAGCGCCTGAGTTTCGGCTATTGCTTCACTCTGGGCAAGCGCGCCATCAATCTGTGCCAACGCCTGTGCGTAGCCAATGGCGCGACGTGCCGTAACTCCATCCCGAATGCCACCGGGGATGAGGCTGCGCACCTCGTCGACCAGCCCACTTGCCCACATGGCTTCGACGCGCTCGTCGAGTCGCGATACGAGTCGTTCACGGTCTTCGTGCAACCCAAAAATTTGCGTCGGTCGCCAGTAGTCGGGTTCGTCCGGCAATGTGCCGAGTTCAGCCGAGTTGCCCGTCATTTCGATCACTTCGAGGACGCGGATGATCCGCCGCTCGTTCTTCTGATCGATCCGCGCTGCCGCGCTCGGCGCGACGGCCTTTAGTCGAGCAAACATCTGGCCGGGGCCATTCATCGCAAGCTCTTCTTCGAGGCGCGCGCGGATCTCATCATCGTGACCGGGAAAGTCAAAGTTGAACAACACGCTCGAGACGTAGAGCCCGGATCCGCCGACCAGAATGGCAACGGCCCCGCGCGAGTGAATCTCGTCAATCGCCTTTCGGGCTTCTACTTGGTACCACGCGACGGCCGCTTCGTCGGTTGGGTCGAGCACGTCGATGAGGTGGTGAGGAACACCCCGCCGCTCACTCTCGCTCAGCTTTGCCGTGCCAATGTTCATTCCGCGATAGAGCTGCATCGCATCCGCGTTGACAATCTCGGCTGATATTCCGCGTCGGCCAAGTTCGTCAACCGTCTCGAGCGAGAGACCGGACTTGCCCGTTCCCGTGGCTCCAACGATGGCAATGATCTCGGTCACTGTGGGGCCGGTCTAGGCGCGTGAGCGAAGGGCGGGCATGCCGAGTCCGACGGAGGGGCCGCCGGGCGTGCCGTGCGTTGAGCCCAGATTGACCGCCCCGCTCGAAGCTGGAACGCCACACGACTCGGCCTGCGATCGATCCCATGCGTCACCCGCCCGCGTGCGACGCAGCGAGTAACCCTCGTCCGCGAGCAAATGGAACGGCGCGGCCTGCGTGATGGTGACCGTCGCAATGTCGCCGGGTCGAGGAATCTCGGCCCCTTCGGGAACTTCGAAGTGCACGAGGCGCATGTCTGGTGTGCGCCCACCGAAACGGTGACTGGCAGCTTCTTTACGGCCTTCGCCGTTCGCAACGAGAACGTCGACGGTGCGACCGATCTGTGCCTGGTTTTCTTCGAACGAAATCCGGTTCTGCAGTGCGACCAGTCGCTCGAAGCGCTCTTGCACTACTTCTTTCGGCAGCCGGTCGGGCATTGTCGCCGCCGGTGTGCCCGGGCGAATCGAATACTGGAATGTGAAGGCGATGGCGAATCGTGCTTCCTCGACCACGCGAAGGGTTTCTTGAAAGTCCTCTTCGGTTTCACCGGGGAATCCGACGATGATGTCGGTTGAAATCGATGCGTCGGGGATGGCCGCACGCACGCGATCCAAGATGCCCAGGAACTTGTCGCTCCGGTACGAGCGGCGCATGGCCTTAAGAATGCGGTCGCTGCCCGACTGCAGTGGCATGTGCAGCTGCGGCATTACGTTGGGCGTCTCCGCCATTGCCGCAATCACGTCATCGGTGAAGGCGGCCGGGTGCGGGCTTGTGAATCGAACGCGTTCGAGTCCCTCGATCTCGCCGGTGGCACGAAGCAATTTGCCGAACGCGAGCTTGTCGCCGAACTCAACACCGTAGGTGTTGACGTTTTGGCCGAGAAGCGTGACTTCGATGGCGCCGTCGGCGACGAGTGCTTCAACTTCGGCGAGTACGTCACCGGGGCGTCGATCGCGTTCTTTTCCGCGCAGGCTCGGCACGATGCAGAACGTGCACGTGTTGTTACAGCCGACAGAGATGGATACCCAGCCGCTGTAGGTCGAATCGCGCTTGGTGGGCAGCGTCGAAGGGAACGTTTCGAGCGACTCGAGAATCTCGATTTCGGCCTGAGCGTTGTGGCGGCTGCGCTCGAGCAAGCCGGGCAGGGCGCCCATGTTGTGAGTTCCGAAGACGACATCAACGTAGGGCGCGCGCGTGATAACGGCGGCTTGGTCTTTCTGGGCGAGGCATCCGCCAACGGCAATCTGCATGCCCTCTCGGTTGCGCTTGATGCTGGCGAGATGGCCTAAGGTTCCGTAGAGCTTGTTCGACGCGTTCTCGCGAACGGCGCACGTGTTGATGATGATCACGTCCGGTTGTTCATCCGTTGCCGCACGCAGCAGGTCGGGATTGATTTCCACCTCGTGGGCCCGGCTGAACTTCACATAACCAGCCGACTCCATGGCGCCAGCGAGACGCTCGGAGTCGTGCACGTTCATCTGGCAACCGAAGGTGCGCACTTCGTATGTTCGCGCGCGATCGCCGTCGAACGCCGCGTCGGACGCGGTGATGACGGTGGGCTCAGACGATACGAGAGACATGACTGTCTAATTTTACGTGTGAGCGGGTCAGCCCGCGTTCCGCGTCGAGTCAAGAGCCTCGCGAACGGCGTCGCGAACCGTGGAACCATTGAATCCGCGGCGGCTGAGGAAGCCGACGAGCCGTCGTTCCGCCGTCGCGCGGTCGAGACGCCCGAGCTGGCGGGCTCGCGTGAGCGCGACCTCCAGCGCCTTGTCGGCTTCGGATTCATCGCTCATGTTTGCGAGAACCCGGTTGCAAATGTCCGGGTCGATGTGGCGTCGGCGCATTTCCGACGCAATTGCGCCACGACCCTTGCCTTTTCGCTCGGACCACGCGCGAGCGAGTGCCTCGGCGAGCCGCTCATCGTCGACATAGCCAAGTCGCTCGTAGCGTTCCACCCACCGAAGGGCATCCAGCTCAGGAATGCCCTGCTGAACGAGAAAAACCCGAACCTCCCCCGACGACATGTCGCCCGCGGTGAGTTTGCGAATGACAATCGAGTCGAGGCGTTCGAGCTCGGCGTCCAGCAGCAGCGAATCCACCGCCGCCTCCCGTTCGATGTCGGAAGCGGCTGCCGGGTCGGCGGAACCCGCCGCCATGTCATGAACCACGGCCGGTATTGGCGCTGGTTCTGCAACGTGCACTGATTCGTGAAGTGCACCGTTGTCTGCGTCGGGATCAGGAGTGACCCACGGCAGATACGTCACGTTTGACATGGCGGCGGTCCGTTCGAAACGAACTAGGCGGTCTTTTCGATGTTCATCGCCGCAGCAAGCTGCGCGTCAACATCATCGATGGCCGGTGTGGTTGATGCGTCAACGACCGGAGTCGCTACTTCGACCGGCGCATTCGGGTCGACAATCACACCGAGCTTGACGAGAATCTTGTGTTCAATCTCGTTTGCGGTCTCCGGGTTTGAGAGCAGGAAGTTGCGCGAGTTCTCTTTACCCTGACCGAGCTGTTCACTCTCGTAGGTGTACCAGGCGCCCGACTTCTTGACGATGCCGTGGTCGACACCGAAGTCGATGAGGCTACCCTCACGCGAAATGCCCGTGCCGTAGAGAATGTCGAATTCGGCCTGCTTGAACGGCGGGGCCATCTTGTTCTTGACGACCTTGACGCGGGTGCGGTTACCAACCGCTTCGGTGCCGTCTTTGAGGGTTTCGATTCGACGGATGTCGAGGCGCACGCTCGCGTAGAACTTGAGCGCCTTTCCACCGGCGGTCGTCTCGGGGCTTCCGAAGAAGACACCGATCTTCTCGCGGAGCTGGTTGATAAAGATCATCGTGGTGTTCGTCGTGTTGAGACCACCCGTGAGCTTGCGCAACGCCTGAGACATCAGACGTGCCTGCAGGCCGACGTGCGTGTCACCCATCTCGCCTTCGATTTCGGCGCGGGGCACGAGTGCGGCCACCGAGTCGATGACGATGAGGTCGATCGAGCCCGAGCGAACGAGCATGTCGGCGATTTCGAGTGCCTGCTCACCCGTGTCGGGCTGCGAGACGAGAAGCGCGTCAATATCGACACCGAGCTTTTTGGCGTACTCAGGGTCGAGAGCGTGCTCCGCATCGATGAAGGCAGCGATGCCACCGGCGCGCTGCACATTGGCAATCGCGTGAAGCGTGAGCGTGGTCTTTCCCGAAGATTCTGGACCGTAGATTTCACAGATACGGCCACGTGGGAGCCCGCCAATGCCGAGAGCAACATCGAGTGCGATGGACCCAGTGGGGATCACCTCAACGGGAGCGCGTTCATCAGAACCGAGGCGCATGACGGAACCCTTACCGAACTGTCGGTCGATCTGGGCGAGGGCTGTTTCGAGTGCTTTTTCGCGGTCAGCGGCGGATGCCATGGCCGTCTCCTTTTCTTGTTGTGAGGTGATTCGCCTATCGGCTGTCGAGCCGCCGGTTCGCTACCGCTCGGCCAGAGATCTGGCGGAACGGGCGCTGCCCGGTGCTTTCGACAAGGCGGATGCTCGTTGAGCGATGTGCGTCACAGTACGTTGCCCCGCCGACACTGATGTCGGCGTGACGTTGCGTGTGAGCAACGCGCATCTTCGAGAACATGTTTAGGAGACTACTCCCGATTCGAAGAAATCTTCGAACAGGCGCGTTCGGCGTGTTGCGCGTGTCGCGCTAGTCCTTCTTGGGCTCGGGGCGACCTGCGCCATAGCGGCGGGTCGGTGGAACATCCATCGCGTCGCACAGTGCGAGCCACACCTCGCGGGCGTCGACGCCAGCCTGGAGCGCTTGGGCTGCGGTTCGGCCACCGAGAGCACCGAGCACCATGTCTTGCGCCACCGTACGACCGTACGCCTCACCGAACTCCTCGCTGATGGCGCGCCAGAATTCGCTGAGTTTCATGACGACAGGCTACGCGCCCGCGCACCCCTTCGTGGGGCAGGCGTAGTCGGGTGCGTTCGGATACATCATGCAACCGCCGAGAACGATCCGGCCGGCTTCGACTTCGTCGAACGCGTCAGGAGCAGGAAAGCCGTAGACAATGGGAACGACGGTGGCTGAGCACAGCACACAGACGTCGCCCTCCGCGAGCATGCGCGCAGCTGACGCGCGACGAGCCACGGTCGACTACTTGGTTGCGAAGTCGCTGAGGAACTCAGCGGGAACCGTGTCGGGAATCGGCATGATTCCCTCGAGACGACCAACGCGTTCGCTGACGTCGGCGAGAATCGTCGACATCGGAACATCAAGTGCCTCGGCGACGGCGTACAAAATTTCGCTGGATGCTTCTTTCTGACCGCGTTCGACCTCACTGAGGTAACCGAGCGCGACACTGGCACGACTCGCGACCTGACGCAGGGTCTGGCCCTGCTGAAGACGGAGGTTGCGAAGGACGTCACCAAGCTCACGGCGTACGAGAATCATTCTTTGCCTCCCAAATTGTTGCGGTCTATATGGATGAGATTACCTTCATCCGATGACACTCACCCTAGCGACAGAAAACTGAATGCGTGGTGTGTGCACCGAATGTAACGGAGGGAAAGTCTGATTTATTCCCGACATTCTGATGCGTCGAAATGACTAGTCGGTTTGTGTGACGGCTTCGAGCAAGAGCCCCCAGGCTGTTTCGAGCGTTTGCTTGCGAATTTGCGCGCGTGAGCCACTGAACGAGTACTCGTTGACGACGGCAGCATCCGGGCCGACGAGACCGATAAAGACCATGCCAACCGGTTTTCCCTCTTGAATGTCGGGACCCGCCACACCCGTTGTCGAGACGCCGATGTCGGCGCCAAACATCTCGCGCACCCGATCAGCCATGGCGGCGGCCGTTTCGGCCGAGACGGCGCCCGAGTTGTCGAGAACGGCGAGAGGCACACCGAGCACGTCGTGCTTGGCATCCGTCGAATAGACAGTGACTCCCCCACGAACCACGTGAGACGCGCCGGGCACCTCGGTGAGTGCCGCACACAGAAGGCCTCCCGTGAGCGACTCGGCGACAGCAACGGTGAGCCCGGTGTGGGCGAGAAGTTCGACGACCTCGGCCGCGTCAGCCACGGACTTTGGTTTTCGGTGACGCGGCACGCTTGGCTCGCGCAGCCGAGACGACGTAGTCGAGGCCCGACGCCAGGGTCGCGACCGTTGCGATTGTCATGAGCACCAGGTTGAACGTGTTGTACCAGTCGCCCACGAGCGGGGCCAGTGGGAGCAACGCACTCGAGATGGCGAGGAACTGAAACACCGTCTTGACTTTGCCCGCCCACGACGCCGCCACGACGACGTTGACGTTGAGTTCGAACATTCGCCACACCGTGATGCCCACTTCGCGAACCAGGATGATCGCTGTGACCCACCACGGCAGTTCGCCGAGTATGGAAAGCGCGATGAGCGCGCCACCGGTGAGCACTTTGTCGGCGATGGGATCCATGAGCTTGCCGAAGTCGCTGACCGCATCGAACCGGCGCGCAATCCAGCCGTCGATGCCGTCGGTCGCCATGCCCACAATGAACAGGCCGGCCCCCCACCAGCGCAACGACGACTCGGTGTCAGAACCGGCGGTGAGAAGCAAGGTGATGAAAACCGGCGCGAACAGGATGCGCACGATCGTGATCGCGTTGGGAACGTGCTTCATTCGCCGCGACCCGTCAGCGACCATCCGTCTTCGTCGGACTCACCCTCGACCTCGGGCAACCCGGCTCCGAGCACGCCGTCGGCATGGGTCGGGGCGGCCGGTGCCGGGGCGGCCGAGCTCGGCGCATCCAGCCCGCGCAGCTGCGAAATGATGCCGGCAATCTGGTCTGGCGTGACGAGCACCTCGCGCGCCTTCGAACCCTCAGACGGGCCCACGATCGCGCGCTGTTCCATGAGGTCCATCAGGCGACCGGCCTTGGCGAAACCAACGCGCAGCTTGCGCTGCAACATCGACGTGGACCCAATCTGCGTCGACACAACGAGTTCAACCGCTTGGCACAGCAACTCCAGGTCGTCTCCGATGTCGGGATCGATGTCACGTCGCTCGACGGCCGCGGCCACGTCTTGGCGATACTCCGGCTGCGCCTGCTTGGTGACGTGCGAGACGACCTTATGAATTTCGTCTTCACCAACCCACGCACCCTGCACGCGAATGGGCTTGTTCGCTCCCATGGGCAAGAAGAGTGCGTCACCCTGACCGATGAGCTTGTCGGCACCCGGCTGGTCGAGAATGACGCGCGAGTCGGTGACACTGGCGACCGCGAAGGCGAGACGGCTGGGCACGTTGGCCTTGATGAGGCCCGTCACGACATCGACACTCGGTCGCTGAGTAGCCAGCACCAAGTGGATGCCCGACGCGCGAGCCAGCTGAGTGATTCTTACCACCGAGTCTTCGACATCCCGTGGCGCAACCATCATGAGGTCGGCAAGCTCGTCGACGACGACGAGCAGATACGGGTACGGGCGCAGCACTCGCTCGCTGCCCGGCGGAAGTTTGATGGCGTTCTTCACGACGGCTTCGTTGAAGTCGTCAATGTGACGAAACCCGAAACTCGCCAGGTCGTCGTATCGCATGTCCATTTCTTTGACGACCCACTGCAGCGCTTCGGCCGCCTTCTTGGGGCTCGTGATGATGGGCGTGATGAGGTGAGGAACACCCGCGTACGGCGCGAGTTCGACGCGCTTCGGGTCGATGAGAACGAGGCGCACCTCTTGCGGAGTCGCCCGCATCAGCACGCTCGTGATCATCGAGTTGATGAAGCTCGACTTACCCGACCCCGTCGAACCGGCGACAAGAAGGTGAGGCATCTTCGCGAGGTTGGCGACGACGTAACCGCCCTCAACGTCTTTACCCATGCCGATAGTCATCGGGTGCATGCTCTTCGTCGACGCGGGGCTACGCAGTACGTCACCGAGCGTGACGATCTCGCGGTCGGTGTTCGGAATCTCGACACCGATGGCGCTCTTGCCCGGAATGGGCGAAAGGATGCGCACTTCGTTGGAGGCAACGGCGTACGAGAGGTTCTTCGACAGGGCCGTCACGCGCTCGACCTTGACGCCGGGGCCGAGTTCAATCTCGTACCGCGTCACGGTCGGGCCGCGGTTGAATCCCGTGACTTTGGCATTCACGTCGAATTGGTCGAGCACCTTTGTAATGGCGCGCACAACGTCATCGTTGGCCTCGGAACGGGCTTTGTGCGGCGGGCCGGCCGCAAGCACGCTCGGGGCAGGTAGGCGGTAGGGCGCGCGCGGGCCATCCGGCTTGGCAACCGGTGTCGGGTCTTGATCGCCCGACGTGGTGACCGCCGGAATCTCGATGGGCGCCGTTGCGTTCGACGAATCTCCGGCACCAACCGTGCCCACAAGCTCGGTGTCGTTCAACTGGGCCATGAGCGCGGTCGCGCTGAACTCATCGGATGCGCTGGAGCCGTCGACCGGCGTGAGGTCAACCACTGCTGAAGCCGGGTCAATGACAACCGGCGAGTCGTACGCTTCTTTTTCGCGACGCGATGAATTGCGACGCCACCACGGCACGTTGTCGCTCTCGTAGGGTTCGAGATCGTTGATGACAAGACCAGTTTCGCGCTTCGGGGTCTCGCTCTCCTCGCGTTCGTGCTCGCCAAACAAGTACACGTAGAGTTCACGGAATCGCGAACCGATTCGGTTCGGCGGTGTCTTCGTGATGATGAGAATCGACATCAGCAACACGACCGAGGTCACGACGACGGAACCGGTCGGGGTGATGAGCGTCGACAGGGGCCCAGCGACAACCCATCCGACAAGGCCACCGGCTGCGGCGAGTGCGGGCATGCCGAGTGATGGTGCGGGCATGCCGCCAAAAATGTGTGCGAGACCGGATGCGCCCGCGACCAGCAGCGCCAAACCGATACCAATGCGGCTGTTGTCGCTCACCGAGCGCGGGTGCAAGAACAGCCAGATTGCAAGCAACAGCAAAACGACGGGCAGGCCGTAGGCGATGACACCAAACAAGCCGGCGACAGTCCAGTCGCGAATCAGTTGCGCGATTTCGTTACCAGGCAGGAACCACTGAACAACCGCACCGGCAATCGCGGCGAGCACGAGCAGAAATGGAACGCCGTCGCGCCGATCTTCGGGCGCGAACTTCTCAGGTCCGAGCATTCGGAACATGCCACCGGTCAGGTGTGCCATGCCCATCCACAGACGCGCGAGACCCGTGTGTTCGATGGGCGTTGGCGTCTTGGATGCCCGTGTGCTCGCCGCGCGCGCGGTAGAACCCCGTCCCGTGGCTCCACGCCCGGTGGATTTCCGGGTCGACGACGACTTCGATGATGATCGGCGCGACGAATTACGGGCGGTTGCCATGCCTACACGGTACGCGCGAGCACGCACTCTGCCCCGGATTGACGGGCGAGTGTTGGCACAACCGCAGGCGTTACTTCTGCAACCAGACCGTGGAGTTGCCCGGTAGCTTGCCGTCGACGAGTGGTGCACTCGACAGCACGACTTTACCCTCGGGAAGCCGCACCGAACGGTGTGAGAAATTGGTGACGCTGTGCCAGCCATTGGGTCGGGCAAAGTGCACAACCGTTCCCTTGCTGCGAACCCACTCCAGCGATTCTGTCGTCAGAGACTTCTTGCGAAGCTCGAGAGCAGAGCGGTAGAGGTTCAGCGTGGAGTCTGCTCGGCTGTCTTCCGCGGCAACCGAGTAGTCACCGAACCAACCGGGCATGGGCAAGTGTGCGCCACCGGTGCCGAAACCGAACGACGTGCCGGTCTTCTCCCACGGCAGTGGCACGCGGCATCCGTCTCGCCCCTTGCGCTTGCCACTGTCGCGCAGCCACATCGGGTCTTGAAGAGCGTCACCGGGCAGGTCGGCCACTTCGAAGAGGCCGAGCTCTTCGCCCTGGTAAATGTAGGTGCTGCCGGGGAGCGCGAGCAGGAGCATGATCGCTGCGCGGGCACGCTGCTGGCCGAGCTCACGGTCGAGGCGTGGCGCCTCTCCATCACTCAACAGCCACTTTTCGAGGTTGGCCTTCTGCGGCAGACCGTAGCGTGACGCGTGACGAACGACATCGTGGTTCGACAACACCCACGTCGACGATGATCCCGACTTCGCAGCGAGGTCAACGTTGAATTCGATGCTCTTCTTGAACTTCTTTGCCGACCACGGCGTGATGAGTAGGTCAAAGTTGAACGCCTGACCAAGTGTTTCCGGGCTCGAGTAGCGCGGGCGACGCTCGGTGGGAACCCAGGCCTCAGCCACGGCCACGCGTGGCGGGTCGTACGAATTGAAGACCTCGCGCCATCCGCGGTAAATCTCGATTGTGTCGTCCCGATCGAAGAGATGGTGAGAACCGTCGAGTGGGATGTGCGTTTCGTCGTAACCCGGAATCTTCGGGTACGGCTCGGACATGTCTTTCTTCAGCGCGTGAGCAACGTCGATGCGGAATCCATCCACGCCACGATCTGACCAAAAGCGAATGGTCTTCTTGAAGTCGTCGATGACTTCTTCGTTGTCCCAGTTGAAGTCGGGCTGCTCGGGAGCGAAAAGGTGCAGGTACCACTGTCCCGGGGTGCCGTCCGCGTTTGTGGTGCGCGTCCACGAGCTCGGCCCGAAGTGCGAGGGCCAGTCATTGGGTGGCAATTCTCCGTTGACACCCTTCCCATCGCGGAAGATGTAGCGATCACGTGCTGCCGAACCGGGTGCGGCCGCCAGCGCTTCTTGGAACCACACGTGCAAGTCGGACGAGTGATTCGGAACGACATCAACAAAAACGCGCATGCCGCGCTTGTGATACGCCGCCATCATCTCGTCGAAGTCGGCGAGCGTGCCGAGCTTCGGGTCGACATCACGATAGTCGGCAACGTCGTATCCACCATCGGCGAGTGCAGACGGGTAGAACGGACTAAGCCAGATGGCGTCAACGCCGAGGTCGGCGAGGTAATCGACTTTGGATGTGATGCCCTTGACATCCCCGAGTCCATCACCGTTCGAATCCTTGAACGAGCGCGGGTAAACCTGATACACAACGGCCTGCCGCCACCAATTCTCGTCGCCGGCGAGGAAAACAGACGATGCCATGACTACTTCTTTCGTGAGGAACCTGATGAACATTGGGCGGACAATCGCAACTGTCGACGCGCGTCGATAATATCAGTCGTGGAAGACTTATCGCCATCGAAAGGAAAGTCTAAATGCTGTCGCGTGAGAACGAATGGATCTGGGACTCGTGGTTTGTCGTCGACGGTGACGAGCTGCACGCGTTCTACCTGATGGCACCAAAATCTCTGGGTGACCCCGACCTGCGCCACACCAACGCGCGCATTGGCCATTCGGTATCGACGGATGCTCGCACCTGGACACAACTGCCGGACGCGTTTGGGCCCAGCGACGGAGACGGTTTCGACAATCAGGCCATCTGGACCGGGAGCATTATCATGGAGGGCGACCTCTGGCACTTCTTCTACACCGGCATCAACCGAGAGACCAAAGAACGAGTTCAGAAACTGGGGCACGCGACATCGCCCGATCTCATCACGTGGACGCGCGTCTCGAGCGAGCCCATTCTGCAGGCAGCGCATCCCTATGCGACAAAAGAAACCTCGGCCGACGGAGCCGAGCACTTTCGCGACCCGTGGGTTTTCTTTCTCGAGGGCGAGTGGCACATGACGGTCACGTCGAACGGGCTCGATGGCTGGGGTACCGTGGCGCACGCCACCTCACCCGACCTCAGAACGTGGACCTTGCAAGCCCCGCTCGTGGAGAACAGTCAGCTGCGACAGATCGAAGTGACCGAGACCATCTGCGTTGATGGCTCGTGGGTGCTCATTTTCTGCTGTGGTCCGCGTGACGTGGAGCGCGCCGGTGTGACGAAAGCATTCGGCACATACGCCGTTCCCGCGGATGGCCCTGCCGGGCCGTTCGACATGGACACCATTGATTTGATTGCCGACGGCGTCTATGCCGCTCGTGTCGTCGAGTTCCGTGGCGAAACCCTGCTTCTCGGATTTCTCGACACCGGCGAACCAGGTGGCTTCACGGGTGTCATCAGTGACCCAATTCCCGTGCGACTCAACGAACGAGCAACACTCAGCGTCTAGCTCAGTCGCTACTTCACCGCTCCGGCGGAGATGCCCGAGATGATGCGCTTCTGCATCAAGAAGAAGAAGATGAGAATCGGGATGACCGACAACAGCAGACCCGCCATCGCGAGACCGTAGTCTGACGTGTACTTGCCGTAGAAGACAAAGGTCTTCAGCGGCAACGTTTTTTGGTCGGTATCGCTCAGTACGACCGAGGGCAACAAGAAGTCGTTCCAGATCCAGAGCGCGTTGATGATGGCAACCGTAGCCGTCACTGGCCCGAGCATCGGGAAAATGATCTTGCGGAACGTCTTGAAGGGGGATGCGCCATCAATGGCGGCTGCCTCGTCCAGTTCGTATGGAATGTTGGATATAAAGCCGTGGTAGAGGAACGTTGATAGCGCTACGCCAAAGCCGACGTAGAAGAAAGCAATAGTGAACTGGTTCTGCGGAAAGTTGATTCCGCGCTGTCCGAAGAAGCCCACGAACGGAATCATCAAGGCCTGGAACGGCACGATCATCGACGCAACGAGCACAAGGAACGTCACCGAGGAGAACTTGTTTTTCGTGCGTGCGAGGTAATAGGCCAGCATCGACGACGTGATGATGATTGCCGTGACGCTAATGATGGTGACGATGAGTGAGTTGCCCAAGGACTGCCAATAGCCCATCTTGTTGATGGCATCGACAAAATTCTTCCAGCGAATCTCAACCGGCAGGCCGAGTGGGTCGTTGAGCACAGCCCGCTTTTCTTTGAACGCGTTAATCAACACAAGTACGAAGGGGAAAGCGTAAAAGACAGCGAGAACGCTGGCAAAGATGAAGAAAAACCAGTTGATTCGTTTTGCGCGTTTCATCGCTGGACCTCCATGCGCTTCGAGATGATGACTTGCGCGAGAGCCGCAACCGCAATCACAACGAACATGATGATTGCTTGAGCCTGTCCGGTCGCAAAATTTCCGTACCCGAAGGCTTCCTTGAAGACGTGGAGCGAAATCAGCTCTGTGGTTCGATACGGGTTGCCGTTGGTGAGTGCCAGGTTCAGGTCATAGGCCATGAAGCTGTTTCGCATCGTGAGGAAGAGAGAAATCGTGAAGGCCTGGGCCATGAGCGGAAGCTTGATGAAGAAGAGAGTTTGTGCGTTGTTTGCTCCATCGATGAAGGCGGCTTCAAGCACGTCTTTTTCCACGGACATCAGCGCTGTCACGTAGATGATCATCATGTAGCCAGACATCTGCCAGACGGTCACGATGACCATGGCCCAGAACGCGGTGGTCGTGTCGAGGAGCCAGTTTTCTTGGAAGATCGGGATTCCGGTCGATTCAGCAAGCCGAGGGAAAGCCTGGCCAAAGATGAACTGCCAGATGAGCCCAAGGATGACGCCACCGATCAGGTTCGGAACAAAGAATGCGGTGCGCAGAACGTTGACGCCGCGCAGCGGAATGGTGACCAGCAGCGCGAGCCCGAAAGCCACGACGTTGACCAGCACGAGGGATGCGGCGACATAGAGAAGCGTGAGAACGAGAGAGCCCCAGAACGCCTGATCGCCGAAAGACTTTACGTAGTTGTCGAAACCGACAAACGTGTCGGACGTGAACCCGTCCCAGTTAGTGAAACTGAAGTACAGACCGCGCGCAAAGGGGATAACCAAGACGAGCGTGAAGATTGCGAGGGGAATGGACGCAAAAATGAAGAATCGACTCAGTGACTGCCCTCGAAACCTCATTGTTTATTCCCCTCATTTGGCTAGGTTGCCCGGAAGCCGCGTGAGCGACTTCCGGGCAACCTGAGCTAACTACTGCGAATGTAGCAGTTGTATTTACGACTCAGACAGTGTTACTTGGTCCAAGCAGCTTCGAGCTCAGCTGCGAGAGCTGCGCGGTCGATGATGCCGTCGTAGTACTTCTGCATGGATGCGCCATAGGCCTCCTGGAGACCCGATGGGTAGAGGCTGTTGACCCACTGCAGCGTGTTTCCAGCAGCAATGTACTCAGCAATCTCCTTGGCCATGTAGGTAGCAGGCTGAACCTTGAAGTCCTGGTACACAGGAATGAAGTTCATGCCGCCCTCTTCAACCGGACCAGCCCAGAACTTCTGGCCAGCGTCGGTGGTGAGGAACCAGGTGAGGACCTTGATAGCAGCTTCCTGCTGAGCAGCAGTTGCCTGCTCCTGGTCAACCATGATGTAGAACGGAACGCCGACCGAGATCGAGTTGTTCGCCTTGGCTGCAGCGTCGTCGCTGACGGGAACTGGCATGATGCCGAATTCGCCCTCAGGGTCCGTCGTGAGGAGGTTTGGCTCGGCCCAGTTGCCCATGAACCAGAAACCGGTCTTGCCGGTTGCGAGGTTCTCGACACCGAGGTCGTAGTCCGTGTCAGCAATCGACGCGGTCGAGATGCTGTTTGCCTTCAAAGCGTCGAACGTGTCGAGCCATGCGTTGAAGGTTTCGTTTGCAGCGAGGTCTTCGGTACCAGCGGTCAGTGCGTCAAGCACAGTCTGGTTGTCCTCAGGGGTTCCACCAACGTTGGTGTGGAAGACGTTGGTGAAGTGTGCACCAAGCGACCACCACAGGCCGGAGAAGTGGATGGGGTCAACGCCGCTTTCCTTGACAGCTGCGAAAGCCTCTTCGAGACCGGTCTGCGTCTTGACCGACTTGGGGTCAACACCAGCTGCGTCGAGAACTGCCTTGTTGTACAGGAGGCCGAAAGCTTCAGCGGTGACCGGGATACCGACCTGCTTGCCATCGATGTTCGCTACGTCGAGCGTGCCGGCAGCTGCGAGCTCAGCGAGAGGCTGACCCGTCCAGTCGATCACCTTGTCAGCCATGTCAGGAAGCTCCTGGAGGGCCGTCATGATGGTCGGAGCACTGCCTGCTTCGTAGAGCGGGGTTACCGTCTGGAGGAAGGGCTGGTCCTGTGGGGACTCAATGATCGAAACGCTAACGCAGTCAGAGTTGGTTGCGTTGTAGTCCTCGATTGCTGCGGTGAACTGGTCCTGGATCTCGACCTTGATGGTTCCGAGCCAGCTGATTTCGGTGATTTCGGCGCAGTCAGCGGTGCCGCCACCACTTGCCGAACAACCGGTCAGCGCAAATGCACCAGCGAGGGCGGTGATCGCCACGCCGGCAACAATTGCCTTCTTACGGCTTGTGAATGCCATAGTTGTTTCCCTTTCGTAGTTCAAGGGAGACCGTCTTTCTGCACTCGAAGCGAGGCAGCGGCGGTGTTCCCCCAAATGTGATTACTTGCTCTTTCGCAACCCAAATGGCCACGGATACGCGGATTCTTCACCGGGGTGATTGAAACAAGCACGCATCGTCGACGCGCGTCGACAGTTTGAATCTAGCGAAGTGATTGGGCGTTGTCTACCCAGCACATCGCGTTAAGTTGATTCGTAACCGAATCGTGATTCTCTGCCTAATTTGTTGATTCAGGCGCGTAATTGCGGGGATGCGGTGGTACTGCCCCGATTTACGAACTGAGGCTTTGCGAGAAACTGCAGCGTGGACGTCGAATCACCATTAAGGCGTGCGATGAGGTAGTCGGCCGCTTTGCGACCGAGTTCGCGACCATCCACGCCAATGGTCGTTTGAGCGGGTACGGTCATGTTTGCCGCGACGTCTGAAATACCGAAACTCATGATCGACAGGTCTTCGGGTACACGCAGGCCTCGAGAGCCGGCGGCTTCAAGAGCACCAATGAGCGCAGGTTCGTTGAATCCGATGACGGCTGTGAGGTCTGGATGCTCTGCCATCAGTTCTTCGAACGCCTGGCGCCCATCGCGAATGGTCGCCTTGACGTGCTTGATCGCAACGGAGACACCTAGCTCGGACGCGCGTCTGACGAGCGGGCCTTCGGTGCGCACCCCGGGGCCATAACCGGCTTCGATGAGTTCCTCCCTCATCGATATGAGCCCGATAGTCGTGTGGCCAAGTTCGGCGAGGTGCTCCAGTGCCATGGGGCCCCACTCGGAGAAGTCTGCGTCGACATAGGTGAGATTTTCGGAGTCGGTCGTTCTGCCAATCAAGCAAAACGGCGTGCCCGACTCGAGCAGCACATCCACCCGCGGGTCTTGAGCGCGCACCTCCATCAGCAAGACGCCTTCGACGAGCCCCTGGGACACAATCTTCTTCAGAGCATCTGTGTCTTCGACACCGTTGGGCCAGAGCAAGAGTTGATAGCCGGAAGCAGACGCGGCTTTCGTGGCCGCCTGCACGTACTCGAAGTCGGTTTCGTCGAAACCACGCTCGCCGATCGGAAAGAGGAGCGCGAGCATGCCGGACTTCTTTCGCGCTAGCGCCTGAGCCATTGCATTCGGCACGTACCCGAGCTGGTGCATCGCCTCTTCGATGCGCGCCCGAGTGTCCTCACTGATGGAACGCTCGCCGCTCAGCGCGTAGCTGACCGTGCTCTCCGAAACGCCCGCGAGTCGCGCAACGTCAGCGCGAGTGGCAGATTTGCCCAGTTTCGTTGAAGACACAGACGTAGCCTAAGAGACTTTCTCCCCGTTGCCGGCTAAGAGATAAGTCGACTTAGGCCTCAATGACGAGCGGCACGATCATGGGTCGACGGCGGTAACTCTTGTTGACCCACTGCCCCACCGTGCGACGAACCACTTGCGAGAGTTGGTGTGCATCGCGAGTGCCGTTGTGTGCGGCGTCGGCGAGCGCGGCGGCGATTGCCGGCTTGACCTCGTCAAACACGTCATCGTCTTCAGCAAATCCTCGTGCGTGAATCTCCGGGCCGACGATGATCTTGCCCGTCGTTGGATCAACAACGACGATGATCGAAATGAAGCCCTCTTCGGCGAGAATGCGTCGGTCTTTCAGGTCTGAGTCGGTCACTTCACCGACCGTTGCCCCATCGACGTAGACGAAGCCAACGTCGATTTGCCCGACGATTCGCGCGTCACCGGCAACGAGGTCAACCACCGTGCCGTTGTCGGCAAGCAACGTTCGCCGCGGGTCAACACCCGATTCAATCGCGAGATCCGCGTTCGCACGCAGGTGGCGATACTCACCGTGCACCGGCATCACGTGCGTCGGCTTGAGGATGTTGTAGCAGTAGAGCAATTCGCCGGCGGCCGCGTGACCAGAAACATGCACGCGCGCGTTGCCCTTGTGAACAACCTTCGCACCGAGCTTGGTGAGCCCGTCGATCACCCGATAGACGGCGTTTTCGTTACCGGGAATGAGGCTCGAGGCGAGAATCACCGTGTCACCCTCCCCCACCTCGATCTGGTGTTCGAGATTGGCCATGCGAGCGAGAACGGCCATCGGTTCACCCTGTGAACCGGTGGACATGTAGACGAGTCGGTCATCCGGCATGTCGGCGGCCTGCTTCGCGTCAATCAAGAGCCCCTCGGGCACAGTCAAGAAGCCAAGTTGCTCGGCGATGGTCATGTTGCGCACCATCGAACGCCCGAGCAGAACGACGTGACGCCCATTCGCCGCAGCTGCATCGAAAACCTGCTGAACGCGGTGAACGTGACTCGAGAAGCTCGCGACGATCACCCGGCGGCGAGAGCGATGGATGATGCTCTCGATGACCGGCCCGATGTCCTTCTCGAGCGGCGTGAACCCGGGCACGTCGGCGTTCGTCGAATCGGGCAGGAAGAGGTCGACACCCTCCTCGCCGAGTCGTGCGAACGCCCGCAAATCGGTGATGCGGCCGTCCATGGGTAACTGATCCATCTTGAAGTCACCCGTGTGGAGCACGAGACCGGCGGGAGTGCGGATGGCTACGGCGAGCGCATCCGGAATCGAGTGGTTCACGGCGATGAACTCGAGGTCAAACGCATCGAACTTCTCGCGGTCACCTTCGCGCACTTCGAGCGTGAACGGCTGAATGCGGTGCTCTTTGAGTTTCGCTTCGACCAACGCGAGGGTCAGCTTCGACCCGACGAGTGGGATGTCTGCCTTGAGACGCAAGAGATATGGCACCGCACCAATGTGGTCTTCGTGTCCGTGGGTGAGCACGATGGCGAGCACATCATCGAGGCGATCACGAATGTAGGAAAAATCGGGCAAAATCAGGTCAACACCGGGCTGAGTCTCCTCGGGGAACAGCACTCCGCAGTCGACGACGAGCAACTTGCCGCCGAACTCGTAGACGGCCATGTTGCGACCGATTTCGCCAACCCCACCGAGGGGAACGATGCGAAGCGTGTCGCGTGGGAGAGCGGGTGGGTCGAACAGTTCGTTCGGCATGAATTCCTTTTGTCGTGGATTGGCGCGATTAGTTTTCGCGCGTGGTGCCCGCAACCTTGGGCAGCGCGCCACCGGCGGCTGCGTTGCGATCGGGGCTGAAATTAGTGAGGTCGACACCGGGAATTTCGCCAACGAGCGCGAGTTCATCCTCGATGATGGCGGCTTCCCATTCCTCTGGGCCAACCAGGGGCAAACGAACGCGCGGTGTCGAAATGCGACCGAGGCCGTTCAGGATGTACTTGGCCGCCACAGTGCCCGGCACGTGTGTCATGACCGCACGAACCAATGGCTCGAGTCGCTTGTGCATTTCTGTGGCCGCATGAAGGTCGCCGCGGTTGACCGCATCGACAATCGCACGATATGGAGCGGGGGCGATGTTTGCCGTCACACCGATGAGTCCGACCGCGCCAATCGATAGGTGAGGCAACACGTTGGCGTCATCACCCGAGAAGTAGATGAGGTCAGTCTGGTTGAGCACGCGACTCACCTCGCTGAAATCCCCCTTGGCGTCTTTGACGCCCACGATTCGCGGGTGTTTGGCCAGGCGCAAGATTGTTTCGTACTGAATCGGGATGCCCGCACGCCCGGGAATGTCATACACGAGCATCGGCAGCTCGGTGGCGTCGGCGACCATGCGAAAGTGAGTGAGCACACCCGCCTGCGTGGGTTTGTTGTAATACGGGGTGACCGCCATGATGCCGTCGGCGCCGGCCTTGGCCGATTTCTTGGCCAGTTCAATGGCGTGCGCCGTCTCATTCGACGGACCACCCATGATGATCTTCGCGCGGTTGCCCGCGACTTTCTTGCCGACCTCGACGAGCTTGACCTTCTCGGCGTCGGTCAGCGTGGATGTCTCGCCCGTGGTACCCGTAACGACAATGCCATCAGCCCCGGCAGTGACGACAGAGTCGATGTGTCGCTCAACGTCGTTCCAATCGACCTCACCATCGTGAGTGAAGGGTGTGACAAGTGCAACGAGAACCTGTCCAAAGGGATTTTCTACCACGGAGACAGGTTAGCGCGAACGGTGCCCCGACCTCGCGCGCACCTAGGGTGCGACCCGGCCGTTCTCGTTGAAGGTCTCGTAGGTCATCGGCATGAGCTCGGCCCAGAAATCTTCCATCTTCTCGGCAACCATCTCGATCTCACGTTGCGGAAACGAGGGGAAGTGCGTGCCCTCACGCTTGGTGCGCAGCGAGAGGAAGGTCATGAGGGAGCGTGAGGTCATCGTCACATACGTCGACGAGTAGATGGCCACGGGCAACACGCCACGCGCGACCTCACGAGCGATGCCGGCTTCG
>CAEZTD010000008.1_pt1 | contig 20272 bp, 16 predicted proteins | sample 7264131 | NCBI WGS metagenome assembly CAEZTD01 (sample SAMEA6813795, study PRJEB35770) | uncultured Actinomycetes bacterium | biome: Freshwater; feature: Freshwater reservoir; material: water | place: Czech Republic | collected 2015-06-16 | depth 0.5m m
TCGTCTAGCGGTCGAGCGATGGGAATCTTGCTCCCAAGCACCTGAGCGATGACATCCCGCGCAATTGTCGCCGCGGTAAGGCCTGCGTCTTCGAGGATTTCCTCACGCGTTGCATGCTCGATGAATTCATCTGGCAGGCCCAACTCATCCACAGCCGTGTCGACTCCCGCACTACGAAGGTCCTGTCGGATGCGCGTACCGATGCCGGCAACCCGCACACCGTCTTCTAGCGTGATGACGAGTCGGTGGTCGCGCGCCAAGTCGACAATGCTTTCTGGAACTGGCACAACCCAGCGAGGGTCGACCACGGTCGCGCCGATGCCTTGCTGTGCGAGACGATCGGCAACTTCAAGCGCGGTTCGCGCAAAACTGCCTATGGCCACGATGAGCACGTCTTTGTGTGGTGCTTCGCGGAGCACATCCACACCATCATCCGTTCTCCGCACAGCTGGAATGTCTTCACCGACGGCACCCTTCGGGTAACGAATCACGGTCGGTGCATCGTCGATGGCCATTGCCTCGTGGAATTCTTCGCGCAGACGTGTTGCATCACGAGGAGCGGCAATATGAATTCCGGGAACCACCTGCATGATGGCGAGATCCCAGATTCCATGATGACTCGCACCATCCGGTCCAGTAATTCCCGCCCGGTCGAGCACGAATGTGACCCCAGCCTTGTGCAGACCGACATCCATCAGCACCTGGTCGAAAGCGCGGTTCATGAACGTGGCATAGAGCGCAACCACCGGGTGCAAACCGCCATAGGCCAGCCCGGCAGCAGACGTGACTGCGTGCTGCTCCGCAATGCCTACGTCAAGCACGCGGTCGGGGAACTTCTGAGCCATCGGCCACAGACCGGTCGGGCGCAGCATTGCGCCGGTGATGGCCACGAGCCTCTCGTCTACAGATGCCCGCGCCACAAGCTCGTCGCCGAACACGTCTGTCCACGTGAGCTTGCTTGCGGACGACAACGGCAGACCCGTATCGGGGTCAATTTGCCCAACAGCATGGAATTGGTCTGCATCGTCATCGCGTGCCGGAGCGTAACCGCGACCCTTTTCGGTGATGGCGTGAACAATCACCGGAGCGCCGTAGTTCTTTGCTTGACGAAGAGCTGCCTGCATGGCGACGATGTCGTGCCCGTCAACGGGGCCGAGGTATTTGATGTCGAGGTTTGCGTAGAGCGCTTGATTATTCGTGAAACGACTCAAGAAACCATGGATACCGCCTCGCACACCGCGATAGAACGCACGCGCAGTCGGGCCCATCTTGGCAAAAGCCTTGCGACTCGAGAAGTGCAAATTGCGATATGTCGGACGCGTGCGAACCCGGTCTAGGTAGCGAGCGATCCCACCAATAGTTGGCGCATATGACCGACCATTGTCGTTGACCACAATGACGAGGTTTCTCGTGTTGTCGTGACTGATGTTGTTCAGCGCTTCCCAGGTCATGCCACCGGTCAACGAGCCGTCGCCGACAACGGCCACGACGTGACGATCCATTTGTCCAGTCATCTCGAACGCTCGCGAGATACCATCGGCCCACGAGAGCGAGCTGGAGGCGTGAGAGCTCTCAACGATGTCGTGCTCCGACTCGCTGCGTTGGGGGTATCCCGCGAGTCCCCCACGCGCGCGCAAGTTGGAAAAGTCTTGACGACCGGTAACGAGTTTGTGCACGTACGACTGATGTCCGGTGTCCCAAACAATGGAGTCTTTGGGCGAATCGAAAACTCGATGAATTGCCAGCGTCAACTCGACAACGCCAAGGTTCGGCCCAAGGTGCCCGCCCGAACGCGCAACCTCTCCGACGAGAAACTCGCGAATCTCAGCCGAAAGTTCTCGTAGCTGTTCGGTAGACAGCCCGTCGAGATCACGAGGACCTTTAATCGATGGGAGGAGCGCCATGTCTAAAGTCTAACTTCGCAGAACGCTATGCAACCAACGAACGAAGCACGTACTGAAGGATTCCCCCATTGCGGTAATAGTCGGCCTCGCCAGGAGTGTCGATTCTTACCACTGCGTCGAATTCCACGGTCGCCTTGCCCGCGGCCGAATGCTCGCTCGGGGAGGCAGAAACGTGCACCGTCTTCGGAATAACGCCCTTGTTGAGCTCATCAATGCCCGAAAACGAGATGATCTCTGTTCCGTCGAGACCGAGAGAAGCCCACGATTCGCCAACGGGGAATTGCAAAGGCAGAACACCCATGCCGATCAAGTTGGAACGGTGGATCCGCTCAAAGCTCTGCGTGATGACGGCTTTGACCCCGAGCAGACTCGTTCCCTTGGCTGCCCAGTCGCGCGATGATCCCGATCCATACTCCTGACCCGCGAGGATGACGAGCGGAATTCCAGCTGCCTGGTAGTTGACGCTCGCGTCGTAGATGAACGATTGCGGTGCATCCGGCTTGGTGAAGTCTCTCGTGTAGCCGCCTTCAACACCATCGAGCAGCTGATTCTTCAAACGGATGTTCGCGAACGTTCCACGAATCATCACCTCGTGGTTACCGCGTCGCGAGCCGTACGAGTTGTAATCGGCTCGTGCGACTCCGTGGTCGTCGAGATACTGACCAGCAGGTGTGCCCGCCTTTATGTTGCCAGCCGGTGAAATGTGGTCTGTCGTCACGGAATCCCCGAGCGTGGCGAGAACGCGTGCACCGTCGATATTCGTGACCGGCGTGGTCTCCATACTCATGCCGTCAAAGTACGGAGGCTTGCGCACATATGTCGATTTCGCATCCCACGCGAATGTTGCTCCCGTTGGGGTCGGTAATCCCTTCCAACGGGCATCACCGTCAAAGACGCCGGCGTATTCGTGAGTGAACATCTCGCGGTCAATCGACGAATCAATGGTCGACTGAACTTCCGACGCATCTGGCCAGATGTCCTTCAAGAAGACGGGCTCGCCATCTGAGCCGTCACCCAACGGCTGCTTCTCAAAGTCGAAATCCATGGTTCCCGCGAGTGCATATGCAATGACGAGAGGCGGGCTCGCCAGATAGTTCATCTTGACGTCAGGGTTGATGCGGCCCTCGAAGTTGCGATTGCCGGAAAGCACGGCGGTCACCGACAGATCGTTCTCGTTGACGGCAGCCGAGACCTCTTCGGGCAACGGACCCGAGTTGCCGATGCACGTCATGCAACCGTAACCAACCGGGTAAAAGCCAATCTCATCGAGATAGGTCGTCAGGCCTGACTTGTCGTAGTAGTCGGTGACAACCTTGGAACCCGGAGAAAGCGTCGTCTTGACCCACGGCTTCGACTTGAGACCCTTTTTTGCTGCGTTGCGCGCCAAGAGTCCCGCTGCGATCATGACCGAAGGGTTGGACGTGTTCGTGCATGAGGTGATTGCTGCAATAGTTACTGCGCCGCTCTTCAGCTCGAATTCCTCACCCCCGTCGATAGAAATCGTTGCCGGAGTACCGACCGTGTAGCTCTTGATGTCCTCATTGAACTGCGACTTCGCCTTGGAGAGTTCGATGCGGTCCTGTGGACGCTTGGGTCCCGAGATGGACGGAACCACCGTTGACAAGTCCAACTCAAGATATTCGCTGAAGACGGGCTCAACCGATGGGTCAAACCACAAGCCCTGAACCTTCGAATAAGCCTCCACCAGAGCGACCTGATCTTCGCTCCGACCGGTGAGACGCAAATAATCCAGCGTGACATCATCTACGGGGAACATCGCTGCAGTTGAGCCAAACTCTGGGCTCATGTTTCCGATTGTTGCGCGGTTTGCGAGAGGAACCGACGAGACTCCCGGGCCATAAAACTCAACAAACTTGCCAACGACCTTGTGCTCACGCAGCATCTGGGTGATTGTCAGCACGACGTCTGTCGCGGTGACGCCGGCGGGAATAGTGCCTGAGAGCTTGAAGCCAACAACTTTGGGAATCAGCATCGACACTGGCTGCCCAAGCATCGCGGCCTCAGCTTCAATGCCCCCAACGCCCCACCCAAGAACACCAAGCCCGTTGACCATGGTTGTGTGGGAGTCGGTTCCGACGCACGTGTCAGGGTAGGCCTGGGAAACGCCGTCCACCTCGCGCACCATCGTGACGCGGGCCAAATACTCGATGTTTACTTGGTGGACGATGCCCGTTCCTGGTGGGACAACCTTGAAGTCATCGAACGCGGTCTGACCCCATCGCAAAAACTGGTAGCGCTCTCCGTTGCGCTCGTACTCGATGTCGACATTCTTTTCGAGTGCGTCTGCACTACCGAAGAGGTCGGCAATGACAGAGTGATCAATCACGAGTTCAGCAGGAGCGAGCGGGTTAACTTTCTTCGGGTCGCCGCCAAGGGTCGCAACCGCTTCGCGCATGGTAGCCAAATCGACAACGCAGGGAACGCCGGTGAAGTCCTGCATGATCACACGCGCTGGTGTGAACTGGATTTCGGTGTCCGGTTCTGCGGTCGGATCCCACGAGCCCAGCGCACGAATCTGGCCGGCGGTCACGTTTGCGCCGTCCTCGGTGCGGAGCAGATTCTCGAGCAGAACCTTCAGGCTGTAAGGCAATTTCTCGTGCCCCGGTACGGAATCGATTCGGAAGATCTCGTACGTGTTGCCGCCCACTGAAAGGGACGAGCGGCTTCCAAAACTGTCAACTGCAGGCAACGATGGGCTCCTCAGGTAGTGGAGCCGTCATTCAACACGAGTGTTGTTAAAGCCCCGAATTTATCTTGATATCAAGATACCTGAGTCGACGGCTTCTCGCGATAAAGGCCACGAATCACGAGCCACGAGATCGCTAACACGGGAACGTACAGTGGCAACCCCAATGCGAGCTTTGTCGCAGCGAGGGCGGCAACTTCGCCAGCGAGAAAAAGCGGAACCTCAACGATGAGCCGTAAAGCGAACATGCCAACCCACAGCAAAGTTACGCCAGTGAAAACACGCCGATGGTGCTTGTTGGCCCGCCACGCTGTTCCTTCTTGGCGGGCAAAACCAACGACCAATCCTGCCAGCGGCCATCCCACCAGCACAGAAATGAGAAATGCGGTGCCGTAACCCGCGTTGGTCCACAGACCGATCACGAAGTTGTTCTCTGGCCGGTTAGAGAAGATTGCCAGAGCCGCAGAGATGCCCACGGTGACAAAACCTGCGATTGCCTGCGTCAGCACCTGTCGTCGAATGATGCGCCACAAGGTGAAGCCAGCGGCCGCGGCGACCGAGAGAATGATGGCGAGCCAGGGCATTCCTGGCTCGAAACCGGTCGCTGTGTAAACGACAAGAAAAATGAGTCCGGGAACGACGGTTTCAAAGATGCCGAGTACACCACCCATTGCTCGTAACAACGGGTGCTGGGTGCCGGTTCGCGCAGACGCCGCACCGAGCGCCGCGAGGCCCGTCGCCTCGGATTTCTTGGCGGGCTTTGATTCACCTACTTCTGCACTCATATGACACCACCAGCCTGCGCTGGCAAAGCAAGCGGAAGCAGTTCACGCGGAGGCATGGGAGTGTTGCCCCGAACAACCACAAGGCTGCGATACAGGTCGACTAGCGCAGCGCGCCCATCGCCATCGGTAGCGGCCGGGCCGACAATCACACCACGCAGGAACCAACGTGGTCCATCGACCCCAAGAAAACGGACCGTTTGACTCTTCTTGTCTGCGGTTGGAACCGATGCAACAAGTTCAATCCCGAGGGGACCAACTTGTTCTTCAATGCGTCCACCCTGACCAGTAACCTGCTGAGCCACTTGTGCCCGGATCTCGTGCCAGAGCCCCTCGTTGCGGGGGGCCGAGAACGGTTGAACTTGCAGGGTTGACCCAAGGTAATCCAAAGCAACGGCAACCACGCGCTGAGAGCCGTCTTCAACTTCGACACGAAGGCTCAGCCCCTCGCGCGGGATGAGCTTGATGCTGCCGAGGTCAATCCATGGACGCACACCGCTCACTTCAGATTCATCGAAAGGACCTGCCGTCGAGCGGTCTTCAGGTTCGTTCTTCTGAGGCGCGGTTGTTTCAGTCATGCTCATAACCACGAAAGTCTACCGCGCGTCTGTTTTGATTCCGGTCGACCCGAATCCTCCGTCGCCACGCTCACTATCGGGAAGTTCGTTGACGCTGATGAATCGGGCCCGAACAAAGGGCATAACGATGAGTTGCGCAATGCGGTCGCCGGGTGAGACGTCAAACGACGATGTGGTGTCGGTGTTGAGGAGTGTCACTTTGATTTCACCCCGGTACCCGGCGTCAACTGTTCCAGGCGAGTTCACGACCGTAATGCCGTGTTTGGCAGCGAGACCGCTGCGCGGAACGACAAAAGCGACGAAGCCGTCGGGCAGGGCGATGGATACGCCCGTGCCGATTGTCGCTCGATGTCCCGGGCGTATCGTGTGGGACTCCGTCGACGTCAGGTCGGCACCTGCATCGCCGGGATGCGCCACGACCGGGTTAGTAGCCGCCTTAATGAGAACTTCGATTGATTCACTCACGTGTCGAGAATAGGTCACAGAGCGTGGTCGAATGGAGATTGTGAAAATCTATCGAGAAGCCTTGCGCCCATCTGTCGGAATTTACTTGATCATCGCCCTCTTGGTCCCGATTATCATTTTGACAGCCGCGCCCTTCAGCCTTCCGCTCGGCATTGCGTTGGCCGCGTTCGTATTCCTCGGCATCTCTGTGTTGCTCGTGGTTCGCGCGCCTCGCATCGAGGTCAACGAAGCAAACTTCCGCGCAGGCAAAGCCACCATCGAGCGCAAGTTCATCGGCGCGGTATCTGCCTTCAGCGGACAGCACGCCAGAGAGCAACGTGGCGTGAAGTTGGATGCCCGCGCCTGGACCCTATTCCGCGGCTACATTGACCCGGTAGTGAAGGTAGAACTCACCGACCCGAATGACCCGACACCGTATTGGCTTATCTCAACGCGTCGCCCAATGGAACTCGCTCAGGCGCTGCGAACAAACCAAAAGTAGTCACGCGGGAGACTGCGAGCCCTCCCGCTCAACGAAAGAATTGCCGAGCAACGATCTGGACTCAGCCAGCACACTCGTTGCAGATGGGGCCGAGCTTCTCTTCGTGGTCTAGCTGCGAACGATGCTTCACGATGAAGCAACTGACGCACGTGAACTCATCGGCCTGCGGCGGCAGAACCACGACATCCATTTCCAAGTCGGCAAGATCTGATCCGCCGAGTTCGAATCCATCTGGATTGTCTGCATCTTCCGAGCCAACTGTTCCCGAGAGTTTGTCTGGAACGCGCTCTTTGAGCGCCTCGATGCTTTCGGTGTCATCGTCGGTCTTGCGTGGTGCGTCGTAATCGGTTGCCATTACCTGTTCCGTAGTTTCTTATCTCGTCATGCGCATGGTGCACACATGGAGGCGCGCATAGTTTCCACTACAAACGACCAAATATCAAACACCGACATGGTGCGCACCGAAATTCACCGCGATATCCATTTCGCGCCACGCGGAAGTTGCGCCTCCCCTGGTGGCTGCTCGTGGTTGATACTAAAACAACTCTTCATGTCAGTGAAGAACGGAGGACAGCATGCGCGATCTGCGTGTAGTCGACATCGTCGACACAACGGTCGTTGCCGTTGATGAGAATGGTGATGAGTTTCGCATCGCGCTTGACGACGCCCTCATTGCTCGACTTCGAGTTGCTCGCAGCGAAGCATCTTCGACGAAAGTGTCACCTCGGGAAATTCAAGCCCTGATTAGAGCGGGTCTGAGCGCCCAAGACGTGGTTCGCGTCAGTGGGGCGACTCTCGACGACGTCGAGCGTTACGAAGGGCCCGTGCTAGCCGAGCGTGACTACGTGTTGACCTCCGCTCTCGCCACGCAGATTGTGTCGGAAGACGGCACCCTCGGTGGCGCATTTGGAACGCACGTCAGGAGTCGGCTGGAATCCCTGGGTGCTCACGAACAACGATGGGTTGCGTGGAAGGATGCCTCTGAGGGCTGGATCGTCAAGGTCGAGTTTTCTTCCAAGAACATCGACCACGACGCTCGTTGGTCATTCGACGCCCGCAGATCTTCACTCGTGCCGCTCAATGCTGATGCCGGAACGCTCACTCAACGCGGTGACGTCGACTCCGGCATGGTTCCTCGCCTCAGGGCTGTCGATGTGATGACGGGAGCAATTCCAACCGTCAATGACTCGGGGCCTCACACGCGCCGCATCCCCACCTCGCCCGTGTTCTCTGAGGTGTCCGAATCCATTCGCACGGGAGCGATAAACATCATTCCGTCGGGTAAGGCAGCGGAACCAGTTGTTCGAGAAGCACCGGTTTCTGCATCCGATGCCCTCAGCTCTGACCAGGTTGCAGAACCAACTGTGATACCAGCAACAGATCTACCTTCAGACGACAAAGAATCAACGCCGACAGCGGACCTGCTCGACGCGCTCCGAAAGCGGCGCATGCAGCGAGACGAAAACCCTGCGTGGTTGACGGATGCCCGAGTTCAGCCGTCCACCATTCCCGAGGCACCCGTCGCGAGCCCCATCTCAGAAGACGTTCTCAATGCGGTTGCAATCGAGATCACGGAAACGTCCTTCACCGAGGCGATTGCCACATCGTCTGCGGATGCTGACACGGGAATTATTGACGGCGAACCACTGACCGAGACGGGTAAGCAGCGACGAGCGCGCAAAACCCGCCCCACGCTGCCGGCATGGGACAACATCGTCTAACTGCCAGTGGCGAGCTCGATCAGCGGAATATTCATTTCGATATCTGACAACGCTCCGTGTTGCCCGATCATTCGTTGTGGGGCAGTATTCGTTTCCCGTCCGTCGTAGAAGACAACGTTCTCCCGCGTGATGACGAAAAGGTCGCCCATGCGTTCTGAATTGATATCGGAGACCTTGCCGAGCAAGCTCTGTTCCATCACCTGCCCGCGGGTAAGAACGTGGGCAACCTGCGAGTACGCCTCTTGCCATGCCGAGAGAACTACCTCGATATCCGCTGCTGGCTCGAGGTAGAGCTGGAGGCACCGCGGTTCACCGCCGACATGGGCGACGCCCTGGGTCAGTGCGCCGGCGCCAAAAACGATCTGCTCAGCAGAATGAACGTCAAGTACTCCGTGATCGGCGGTGACGACTACCGATACGTCGGAGGGCAGGCTCGCCCTCAAGTCTCGAAGTTCGGCATCAAGCAGCTCAAGCTGTTCGGTCCATTTCGATGACGCAACTCCAAATTTGTGCGCAGCGCTATCAAGTTCGGACGCGTAAACGAGAACCAAACGACCCGGTGTGCGTGCAACCACTGCGGCCTTCTCGAAGCGCTCCGCAAGACTTTCAGCTGGAACGTACTCAGCGCCTCGGTAAACAGTGCGGGTCAGCGCTGAGTCAGCAAATTTCGCGCGCCCAACCACGAAAACTCGAGCTGCGCCAGTTGCCTGCTGAGCGAGTGTTCGGGAGCGCATCCAATCAGGCGGAGCCAGGTCGAGCTCGGTCAATTGATTCACGATTGCGCCAGAAACTGGGTTCAGTACGCGATATCCGACAACACCGTGCTGTCCAGGTGTCTCCCCCGTCATCAGACTCACTAACGCACAGGCGGTAGTCGACGGAAATACAGTTCGCAGAACTCTCCTACGGTTTCGCGTTCCGAGAAGAAATCGAGCATGGCCTCGCGCAGCCGTCAAGTTTTCATCGCCAAGTCCATCAACAAGCACGAGCACGGCCGATGTCGCACCTCTCAGCTCCAGCGAATTTTTGAAGCTCTCCACACCGATACTCGCCAAGAGACTTGGCACCACGTCGGTGAGGCTGCCGGCGTAATCCTTGCCGGTCGGTAGCATGAAGGTCATCCCTGCCAGTCTGACACAGGCGTTTCGCGCCCGAGCGGGAACGGAATTCGAAGCAACAAAAAGAGCGGAACAGGTCATGGCCCAGACGACGGATCCAACGTCTCCTGCCGAACGAATTGACGATATCGACGTTGCTGCCGAAATGCAGCAATCGTTCTTGGAATATGCCTATTCCGTGATCTATGCCCGGGCCCTTCCCGACGCCCGAGACGGACTAAAGCCAGTACAGCGCCGAATTCTCTTTCAGATGAGCGAGATGGGACTCCGACCGGACCGAGGTCACGTGAAGTCCGCACGCGTCGTGGGCGAGGTGATGGGCAAGCTCCACCCCCACGGTGATGCCTCAATTTACGACGCACTCGTTCGTCTGGCACAAGACTTCAACCTGCGACTGACACTTGTCGACGGTCACGGAAACTTTGGTTCACTGGACGACGGTCCTGCTGCGTCGCGCTACACGGAAGCACGCCTCACACCAGCTGCGCTGAGCATGACGGCAGATCTCGATGAAGACGTTGTCGATTTCGTACCGAACTACGACAACCAAATCATGCAACCGGAGGTGCTTCCGAGTGCGTATCCGAACCTGCTGGTAAATGGCACCACGGGAATTGCCGTCGGCATGGCGACAAATATGGCTCCCCACAATCTCATTGAAGTTGTCAGTGCCGCTCGGCACTTGCTGGAGAACCCCGAGGCTTCACTGGACGATCTCATGGCGTTCGTGCCCGGGCCAGATCTCCCTTCCGGCGGAATCATCATGGGATTGGACGGCATTAAGGATGCCTATGCAACGGGTCGCGGAAGCTTTCGCATGCGCGCCACGACCCAGATCGAGAACGTTTCCGCTCGTAAGGTAGGCATCGTTGTCACGGAGCTTCCCTACATGGTTGGCCCCGAAAAAGTCATTGACAAGATTAAAGACGGAGTCAACGCAAAGAAGATTACGGGCATTTCCAACGTTGTCGACCTCACCGATCGCCACCACGGACTCAAGCTCGTCATCGAAATCAAGAATGGCTTCGACCCCCAAGCTGTCTTGGAGACGCTGTATCGCCTCACCCCGCTCGAAGACACGTTCAGCATCAACAATGTTGCGCTCGTAAACGGAGGCCCGGAAACCCTCGGCCTTCGAGAGATGCTTGCTGTTTACGTCGACCATCGCAAAGAGGTTGTTTTCCGGCGCTCCACGTATCGGGTGACGAAACGAAAAGAGCGCTTGCACCTCGTTGAGGGACTTCTGATTGCCATCGTTGACATCGACAAGGTCATTCAACTCATTCGCAGTAGCGATGACGTCGACGCCGCTCGAACCGGACTGCGAACTACTTTTGCGCTGTCGGAGGCGCAGGCCGAATACATTCTCGAACTGCGGTTGCGCCGCCTCACCAAGTTCAGCCGGATCGAACTTGAGAAAGAAGCTGACTCACTGAAGTCGGAGATTCGCGAACTTGAAGAGATTCTGGCGAATCCTGGTCGGCTTGTCGGTGTCGTTTCCAGCGAGCTCGAGGCGACTTCCCAATTGCTGGGAACGCCTCGCAAGACCGTGTTGAGCACATCAACGGTAGATGTCGCGGCCCGAGTTGCGTCCAAGTCGGCGTCGGAGACCCCTTCCTCGCTGCAAATAGCGGACACGCCGTCGCTGGTTGCCATGAGTGCAACGCAGCGACTCGTGCGCATCGACCTTGCGGCTGAAGACGATGCCGTGACCGTCAGTCCGCATCGCTCCGCCCATGATGCCATTTCAAGTTCTGTCGCGGGATCACGCCGACAGCCAGTTGGTGCCGTGACAAGCCATGGGCGCCTCATTCACATTTCACCGGAGGCCCTTCCGGGCGTTCCGGCTGGGGCTGTGACTCTGAATGCCGGAGTCAACGCCAAGGACTACGTGGACCTTGAGCCCGGCGAACATCTGTGTTTCCTGACGCCAATTACCGGAGATGCAACGATTGCCCTCGGAACCCGCGAGGGCGTCGTCAAACGAATCGCTGTGGAGGCTCTTCCTGCAAAATCAGGTACAAGCATCATTGCCCTGAAAGACGGCGACAACGTCATCGGAGGTGGCATTGCGCCAGACAATCGAGACCTTGTTTTCGTGACGTCCGACGCGCAATTGCTCCGGTTCTCGGCTGCCTCCGTGCGACCACAAGGCGCAACCGCCGGCGGAATGACCGGAGTAAACCTCTCCGATGACTCGCTCGTCGTCTTCTTTGGCCCGTCGGGCGCTGAAGACAATGTGGTCACCGTGAGCGCGAGTCTTTCTACGCTCGTGGGAACAGATGCAGGTCGCGTCAAGGTTTCTCCCGTGTCGTCATTCCCTTCCAAAGGACGCGCCACCGGTGGCGTTCGCGCGCAGACGTTGCTCAAGGGCGAAGACGCAGTTGCACTTGCATGGGTCGGAAATGGAACGCCTCGTGCAAACGGCCTGGACGGATCGCCCCGCGACTTGCCGGAAGTTAACGCCAAGCGTGACGCGTCCGGCGAGAAGGTAACAGCGGAACTGTCGTTCCTCGGTAACGACCAGCTCGACTAGACGTCGATGCGCTCTCGGCTCAACTGAGATGAGCCCGCAATGATGAAGTCTCGGCGCGGGCCGACTTCATTGCCCATCAGGAGCTCGAACACCTTCGACGCCGCCTCCGCATCCTCTACCCGCACGCGTCGCAGTGCGCGCTGAGAGCGGTCCATGGTGGTCAACGCAAGTTGATCGGCATCCATCTCGCCGAGGCCCTTATAACGCTGAATGGGTTCCTGGTAGCGGCGGCCCGATTTCTCCACGGCGGCTAACGTCTCGTGAAGCTGCTGTTCCGAGTACGTGTAAACCGTCTCGTTCGGTTTCGAACCCGGGTTCACGATGATTACTCGGTGAAGTGGAGGGACAGCGGCAAAGACACGGCCATCCTCAATCAAGGGTCGCATGTACCTGAAAAACAGAGTCAGAAGGAGCGTTCGAATATGCGCACCATCGACGTCCGCGTCGCTCATCAAGATCACCTTGCCGTAACGCGCCGACGAGAGGTCGAAGTTTTCAAAGCTGCGACCATTTCCCGCGCCCGCACCGATTACTTGAATAATTGAGGCGCACTCGGTGTTGTGCAACATGTCCGAGACACTGGCCTTCTGCACGTTCAAAATCTTTCCACGAATCGGCAGCAAGGCCTGATACTCGCTGTTTCGAGCGAGCTTCGCCGTGCCCAGCGCGGAGTCACCCTCCACGATAAACAGCTCCGAGTTTGCAACTTCATTGCTTCGGCAGTCCACGAGTTTGGCGGGAAGGCTCGACGATTCCAACGCGCTCTTGCGCCGCTGCGTCTCCTTCAGGGTTCGCGCCGAAATGCGACCCTTCATTTCAGAAACAACCTTTTCGAGCAGCAGCGCGCTCTGGGCCTTGTCATCCCGCTTGCCGGATGTCAGTCTCTCCGTCAGCGCCTTCGTCACCACATTGGTCACAATCTGCTTGACCGCTGGCGTGCCGAGAACTTCTTTCGTCTGGCCTTCAAACTGGGGCTCCGGCAGGCGCACGGTGACCACCGCAGTCAAACCAGTGACAATGTCATCCTTCTCGAGCTTGTCGTTTCCGGCCTTGAGTCGACGCGCATTGGCCTCGACCTGGGTGCGAAGCACCTTGAGCAGCGCCTGCTCAAAACCGCTCTGGTGAGTTCCACCCTTTGGCGTCGCGATGATGTTCACAAACGAGTGGATGCTCGTGTCATATCCCGTGCCCCATCGCACGGCGATATCAACCGAACACGTGCGCTCAACTTCTTGTGGTGACATGTTGCCGTCTTCGCCGAGAACGGGCACCGTCTCCGTGAACGTGCCCTCGCCGTTCAATCGCCAGATGCTGGTGACCGGGGCGTCCGGGGAGAGGAATTCGACAAACTCGCTGATTCCACCTTGGAACGCAAAGACTTCGGTTATCGGGTCTGCTGTGCGCGCATCCGTAATCTGCACTACCAAGCCCGGCACCAGAAAAGCCGTCTGCCGAGCTCGCGACGTCAATTCTTCAAGCAGGAACGCAGCCCCAGGAGTGAAGATCTGCGAGTCCGCCCAGTAGCGCACACGAGTTCCCGTGACGCCCTTGCCAACCTTGCCGACCTTGCGAAGTTCACTGCTGTCTTTGAACGGCGTGAACGGGGATTCAGGTGAGCGCCCGTTCGCATCATCGAAGATTCCTGGTTCTCCACGATGAAATGACATCGCCCACGTGGCTCCATCACGATCGACCTCGACATCGAGCCGTGATGACAATGCGTTGACGACCGAAGCACCTACACCGTGCAGACCACCGGAGGCAGCGTAAGAACCCGAGCCAAACTTTCCACCGGCGTGCAACTTGGTGAAGACCACTTCGACGCCCGACAATCCGGTCTTGGGTTCGATATCAACCGGAATTCCGCGTGCTGTGTCTTGAACTTCGACGCTGCCATCATCATGCAGAACAATCTCGATGGTTGAGCCAAAGCCGCCAAGCGCCTCGTCGACCGAGTTATCGATGATCTCCCACAAACAATGCATGAGACCGCGCGAGTCGGTTGACCCGATGTACATTCCGGGACGCTTTCGAACCGCCTCAAGACCTTCGAGAACGGAAAGATGGCGGGCCGAATACTCGGTCGACAATGAGTCTCCTTGTTTGTGTTGCAAAATTTGGGCGATGTGCCGCGCGAGTTACGAACTGTAGCCGCAAGGCATCAGCGTACTTGTGTGCCCTGCGAGAAGTCGTTCGCACCGCCGACCACCCGAATTGCTACGCGCACAGCGAAATGCGGGAGAAGTAGCCCTCGAGTGTGGGTCGTTCGTGGTTACATACAAGTAGTGGTTCACCACACGCGACGAGGGAGAATGCCATGACAACGTCTACTACCGAGACGGAAACTGAACCGGTCTACGAGTTGACGTCCCTCGACCGTTGCGACAGCTGTGGTGCACAGGCGTACATGCGTGCGACGCTGGCCAATGGCAGTGCGCTTCTCTTCTGCGCCCACCACGGAAACAAGCACCGCGAGAAGCTCTCCGGCATGGGCGTGACGTGGCACGACGAAAGTCACCGACTCACCGCACCTCGTAGCTAGTCATTCAAGCCTTCGCACCGTGACTGAGCTCGTCCGACGGCTGATCGTCGATGTAGCTCGTTTCGAACAGCATGCTCGCGAAGTTGCGAATCAAGCCATCAGCAACGGAGCGAGTGCCGAATCGTTGTGCGCGGATGTTCGCGCCAACGCCTACGGACACTCACTCGACATCGTGGAGCCGGTATTCACGATGAGTGGCTTCAGGCATTTCTTGACTGACGAGGGATGCGCATCCGCCGCCCATGAAGAGGAACACATCGTTATTGATGCAGAGCTTCTTTACGGTTTCGCCCGCGACGACAACGGCCACAGCCTGGACGGCTTTACGAGATTTGTGGGAGAGGTGGTCAATGTCAAGCGAGTTCCCGCGGGCCAACGGATTTCCTACGGATACACCTACTCAACCGCGACCGAATCAACCGTCGCGCTCATCGGGTTGGGATATGCCGACGGCGTGGCTCGACGTGCATCCAGCGTCGCCCCAATTCGCATCGGCGAACACGACGGCACGATTGCTGGACGAATCGCGATGGATCAGTTTGTTGTCGACATGGGCGACGCGTCCGTTCGCATCGGCGACGAGGCCATTATCTGGGGTTCCGCGGCGCTCGGGCATCCCACGATTTCAAACCTTTCGGCGCTGACGGGCATCCCGCCCCTGGCGTTGACGTCGCTTGTCGGATACCGGGTTCATCGAGAATCGAGCCAGGCATGACCACGCCACTCATCTCGATAAGCCACGCCAACCTGAGACACAATGTTGCGACGTTGGCGTCACGAGTCGCTCCCAGCGAGGTCATGATGGCCGTCAAGACGAACGCCTACGGCCACGGACTTGTCGAGGTGTGCCAGACAGCTCTGGAGGCCGGCGCTACGAGCTTCGCGGTGCTCGAGATTGCTGCAGCAATCGACTTGCGTAACGCCGGAATCTCCGCCCCACTCTTCGCCTGGCTTTTTGGCGACGATGAAATTCCCGCCGGGATTGATCATCAGGTAGACCTCGGCATTTCGCGCCGCGAACAGCTTTCAATCGCGGGTGCCTACGGCAAGCCCACAAATCCCGCGATTGTTCACCTCAAGATCGACACGGGGCTCACACGCAATGGTGCCACGGTCAATCAATGGCCTTCGCTGTGCGAAGAAGCAGCCCGCCTCGAGAAAATCGGAAACATTAGGGTCGTCGGAGTTTGGACTCACCTCGCCGACGCCACTCCGCAAGATGACGAAGACGCACTGGAACTTTTTCGCGCCGCGGTCGACATCGCGCGGCAGGCAGGTCTGACTCCGTCAATTCTGCACGCGGGTGCAAGCTCGGCCGGGCTCCGTTCTGATGCAAGTCGACTAGATGCTGTGCGATTCGGTATCGCCGCGTACGGCGTTTCTCCGTTCGATTCACCAACAGCCAACGACCTTGGACTGCGTCCGGTAATGACCGTCTCGGCGCCCGTGACGCACGTCACTGCCGACCACGCCCTCGTCGGCATCGGCTTCGGTCACGGCATTCTTACTGGCGATAATGACGAACGTTTTGTTCGCATCGGAAGTGACACCTATCGAGTGACCGACATCGGCGTTGATTCGATGAGAATCGTTCCCTTCGAGAATTCGCCGTGGCCAGTTTTGCTGGGTGCACGGGCGATCATTTTCGGCGATGGCGGACCATCGGCCGAGCAACTTGGGGCCTGGTGCGGGACCATCGGCGACGAGGTCGTGACGAGTGTGTCACCTCACATTCGACGCACGCACAACTAGGGCTACAGTCGCGCAAGCACCGCCGCTCGAGACTTCGCGGCAAAGGCGTCAACTTCTGCCAGGGAGTCCGTAGGCGGAATCGTCCAGTTCGGAACGGTGCGACGGATAGCGCTCAGAATGAGATGGTCGGCCAGAACGGGATTCATTGGCAAGAGCGAACCGTGCATGTTCGTGCCGATGGATGAACCCATCACGACACCCTCCCAGCGATCAGACTTTGCGGCGCGAGGGTCACTTCCCGTTCCGTGCGTTACTCGACCGAAATGTGCGAGTCCACCATCAGAAACAAGTGCCGAGTGATTCTCAAAACCGGTGACAATCCCCCATTGAGTGTCAATTGCGATTTCGCCGACAACGCGAGAGGAAAGCAACTGCGTCTCCGTGGGGAAAACTCCCGCACCAGGTTCCCAGTCGCCCGAGGCGAATTGAATGCGTTCGCCCAAGCCGAACCACCCCGCAGAAATCGCGAGAAACGGAACCCCGCTGTCCCTCAATGTCTTGAGCTGCGACGAATGCCGAACCAATTCCGGCAACACAAGCAAAAGTTCCGCCGTCGGGCCGCTTCCAATATGAACAAGGTCGACACCAGTAGGAATCTTCTCGCCTCGACCAAGAACCGACGTTTCCACGTCGAGTCCAAAAGCTGCGGCTCTGTGCCGCAGTGCAGTGACGTTTCCAACGTCGCCGTTGATGCCCAACTCGTTCGGAAACAAGTGCAAAACGTGCAAGGAGGTCACTGGTTGCCTCCCTCGAGTTCAAGAAAACCGAGGTGCTTTCGAATGCTCATCATGAGCTCGTAATTCACGAGCATCACCTTAACGCCGCTCGTCGGCCTAGGGAGCGCCAGGAACCACGCAACTGCCTTGTCTGGATCAGGCTCAACGCGACGAACTTCAAGCCCCTCGTATGCCCAGCGAGTGGCAATCTGCCACGCCTTTGTCCCCGTGATGATGTCGGCGTCGCCCAAATTCGAGAAGTCAATGCCGTAGATCCACGACGGATCTGGCGTCCCCTCATCCACAGCGACGAGAAGTTGTTCGGGCTTTCCCGGCAGAGCATCCAGGTTCATTTGCAGGCTCGGCGGGTTCTTCATCATGATGATTTCGATGTCTTCGCCATTCACGGTGATGACCTCGCCGCGCCCATAAATCGTTTGCATCGCGGCCAAGCCTTGACGCGCGGAATCGTCGTTGAATCGGCGACCGAGTACGACGCGAGCGGCACCAATCGCTCCGGCTGCGTCCACTGCGTAGTGCAAGCCGCGAGCGGGCAGCGGAAACTCAGAAGATTCTTTGCCGATGCGAATGCGTGCCGACCGTTCGGAGTGTGCGACGACCTCGGAGCCCACGACTGGACGTGCGACCCGCTTGGAATCGTCCTGCTGAATGACATTGGCCAGCCCGTGTGGCGCACTGGCCAAAAGTGCTGGTTCAACACCGAACCACGAGACGTTCTTGGTCGACGCAAAACGGGTTCCCACTTCACGCAGACTGTCGTCATCCGCGTTCAAGATCACATTAGCTTTCGTTGAGTGAACCAGTGTCGCGAGCATCTGCGCGACTCGGGCAGGTTCGTAGAACCGATTGAGCTGGTCGACCTGCACATTAACAATCAGCGTCGTGGTCGGCGCGAGACGAGCTGACAGCCCAACGGAATAGGCCTCATCTACCTCGAGTACGGCAACATCGGCGTGCACAGCCCCGTCAAGACCGACTTCCGACAACAGTGCGGACGCAATCCCCTGCGGCAAGTTTCCGCCCGACGGGTTGGTGAAGACATCCAGTCCGTGGGCACGAAGGATACGCGCGAGCATGTTCGTCGTCGTTGACTTGCCATTCGACCCAGAGACGAAAATGATTCCGTCCGTGACGGTCTGAAAGGCATGCTCCAGAAACTGAGGGGCAATCAGCAAGGCAGCGTTGCCCGGCATCGCTGACCCACCGCCGCGCAGGCGCGTGAGCCATCGAACTGCACGACCGACTACGACTGCCAGTGCGATGCGCACGAGTCAGGCCTACTCGAGATAGTCGCGGAGCGACTGAGATCGCGACGGGTGGCGCAACTTCGCCATGGTCTTTGACTCGATTTGCCGAATCCGCTCGCGTGTCACGCCGAACGTGTCACCAATCTGGTCGAGCGTCTTGGGAATTCCGTCACCCAGGCCAAAGCGCATACGAATCACGCCCGCCTCTCGCTCCGACAATGAGTCGAGAAGGGACTCCAATTGACGCTGCAACATCGTGAATCCGACCGCGTCGGCGGGAACAACGGCCTCAGTGTCTTCGATGAGGTCACCGAACTCACTGTCGCCGTCTTCACCGAGTGGTGTGTGCAATGAGATTGGCTCACGGCCATACTTCTGCACTTCGACGACCTTTTCGGGTGTCATATCGAGCTCGCGTGAGAGCTCTTCGGGCGTGGGTTCACGACCGAGGTCTTGAAGCATCTGGCGTTGCACACGGGCGAGCTTGTTGATGACCTCCACCATGTGCACCGGAATGCGGATTGTTCGAGCCTGATCGGCCATTGCGCGGGTGATTGCCTGACGAATCCACCAGGTTGCGTATGTGGAGAACTTGAAGCCCTTTGTGTAGTCGAACTTTTCAACAGCACGGATCAGACCCAAGTTTCCTTCTTGGATGAGGTCGAGGAACTGCATCCCACGTCCGGTGTAACGCTTGGCGAGCGACACCACGAGTCGGAGGTTGGCACCAAGCAGGTGGCTCTTAGCGCGCTGGCCATCTCGTGCGACCCACTTGAGTTCACGTTCGAGCTGCTTCGGGACGCTCTTGGTAGATGCGAGTTTGTCTTCAGCGAAGAGGCCTGCCTCAATGCGCATGGCGAGCTCAACCTCTTCGGCCGCATTGAGCAGAGGTACTTTACCGATTTGCTTGAGGTAATCCTTGACCGGGTCTGCCGTCGCTCCGGTTATCGCGGTCGAGAAGACAGGGATGTCGTCTTCTTCATCGCCCTGCTTGATGACAATCGCTCCGGTCGGAAGCGGCTCGTCTTTGAAGCCCTTGTCAGAATCGTCGTCGTCAGCCTCATCTACTTCAGCTTCGTCGTCATCTGCAACGATCTTGTCGTCGATGATGACGACCGCCTCGATGATGTCTTCGACGACAACGTCTCCGTCGAGCTCGTCTTCAAGAACGTCTTCGAGGTCAACGTCAATTTCTACATCTGTGTCGGTCGCGACGGATGCCTTCGCCCCGCGACCCTTGCGCGCGGGTGCGGCTGGAGCCGCTTTCGCGACGGGTGCCTTTGCTCCCGCCTTGCCTACCGGAGCCTTCGCTGTCGTCGCTTTGGCCGCTGGTGTTTTGGTTGCCGGCGTTTTCGCCGCGGTTACCTTCGAGGCCGGAGTCTTGGTGGCCGGAGCCTTCGCAGCAGGAGCTTTCGCAGCAGGAGCTTTCGCAGCTGGTGCTTTCGCAGCTGGTGCTTTGGCAGCAGGAGCCTTCACAGCAGGAGCCTTCACAGCCGGTGCTTTCGTCGCTGTCGTTTTTGCGGCAGGAGCCTTCGCGGCAGGAGCCTTCTTTACAGGCTTTACTGCAGCTTCAACGCTCTTCTCTTCTTTGGGTTTTCTGCCAATTCCGAAGAAAGCCAAGTCGCACCTCGTTCACCTAGGTCACCTTCATCACATGCCCCGAAGCGGCATAGTGAGGACCCATGTCAAGTCCTCACGAAGA
>CAEZTD010000009.1_pt1 | contig 20065 bp, 15 predicted proteins | sample 7264131 | NCBI WGS metagenome assembly CAEZTD01 (sample SAMEA6813795, study PRJEB35770) | uncultured Actinomycetes bacterium | biome: Freshwater; feature: Freshwater reservoir; material: water | place: Czech Republic | collected 2015-06-16 | depth 0.5m m
GTCGACTGGATGCGCTGCAGCACCTGAGCGGGCGTCAGCGTCTGGTCACGCGAAAGCATGAGCGCCACAACACCTGCGACGTGCGGAGTTGCCATGCTCGTGCCGTTCCACGACTGGTAGGAGTATCCGCTCGGCGTTGTCGACCCGGTATTCACCGTCGAGTAGATGCCAACACCCGGTGCCGCGATTTCAATGTACGAACCGTAGTTCGAGAACGAGGCGCGCTTGCCGTTGCTGTCTGTTGCTGCAACCGTGATGACGTTGTTGCAGTTACCCGGCGATGACGAAGATGCATCGCTGTTCTCGTTACCCGCTGCCACCGTTACGACAATGCCACGGCTGTGAGCAAAGTTGATGGCGTTCTGCTCGGTGGCACTGCACGCGCCACCGCCGCCCAGCGAGAGTGAAATGACGTCGGCCGGATTCGCATTTGTCGGCACGCCAGCTACGGTTCCGCCGGAGGCCCAGTAGATTGCCGAAGCGATGTCCGACATGCTTCCGCCGCATGTTCCGAGCACGCGCACGTTCTGAACCTTGACATTCGGAGCGACTCCGACGGACCCAGCGCCGTTGATGGCTGCGTTCACGGTTCCGGCCACGTGGGTACCGTGCCACGAGCTCGACGAGCCAGCTGATGGGCACCAGTCCCCCGGGTCGGACGGATCGTTATCGCGGCCATTGCCGTCATTCGAAATGCTCGTCGACGAGATCATGTCGTAGCCCGGCACCTGAGCGCCGAGGTCTGGGTGGGCCGTGATGCCGGTATCGAGCACAGCAACGATGACATCGCTCGAACCTTGGGTCAGGTTCCAGGCGGTGTTTGCCTTCGTACCGAACGCACCGGTGAGACCCCACAGCGTGCCGTTAGTGAACGCAGTCTCGGTCGGCGACGTCGGAACGAAGCCGGATCCCTCGGCGGGGCTGGTCACAACAATCGAGGTTGCCGTCTTCGAGAGGATGGTCGCCGATGCGGTGCCGAATCGAACGTTCGTGATTCCCGAGAGATTTGTTCCCGAAATGGTGACGGTTGTGCCACCGGCAGTTGCTCCTGCGTTCGGCGAAACCGATGTAATCGTGGGGGCAGACGACGTGAACGTGAAGCCGCCCGCCAGGGCGCGTGATCCACCCGGACCGGTCACCCTCACCTCCACAGCACCCATGCTCGCCACTCGAGGAGTACTCACGACGACCTGCGTTGACGTGCGCGACAAGATGGTGCCACTGGTTCCGCCGAACGACACGTCCGAGACATCCGACATGCCAGTGCCCGAAATCGTGACGGATGTTCCACCCGCTGTTCCACCCGACGACGGGGTCAGCGATGACATGGTCGGAGGATTCTGCATAGCGCCAGCGAGGTTCATTCCCTCACCGAGCCAGCCATCCGGAGCGTAGTCGGTGTATGCCGGGTTGAGCTCATCCGCAAGGAACGTGATGACGTCAACGTCTGTTGCTTGGGCGCCGAAGAGACATGACCAGTCAGACTTGAACTGCCACCACTGATTGTTGGCTTCTGCGGGGAACGCAAAGTGGGTTCCGTAGGCGCGAGTAATCGTGGTCGAGCACGCGCTGCTTCGTTGCACCCACTGGCCACCCGACCAGTCGTAGACGGCGGCCGCAACGGACGCGTTGACCGTCACTGTTGTGTTGGGCGCAGCAAGAACGACGTCGGCAAGTTGATCGTTGTTGACATCGAAGAAGGCTTGAACGTGCGTTTGGCTTCGGGTCAGCCACGAATCGTTCGAAATGTTGACGTAAGGAACGACGTCAACAATGAGTTTCGTCTTGTCGCTCGCGCTGAGATAGGCGTCGGCATAGTTGATTTCACCATCAAGTGAAACACCCGCGTCGAGGTCATAATCGTCGTAACAACGCTGGACGGGACGATCCGCAGTAGACGCGGCACAGTCAGTAACTGTCGGGCCGACGGCGAAACTGGTCTCGAGTTCTGATTGAGCATCTTGCACTGGCGGAGCAACCGGGACCGGTACCTGGGCAACCGGCGAGGCTGATGCGACCGGCGCGGCTGAGGCGACCGGTGCGACGGGGACAGCTGGTGAAGCCTGAGAAACGGGAACGGACGCCGCTGCGGCTCTCGCCGACGACCTCACGACTCGGTACGTAAAGCCGCTGGACTTGGTCGCTGTTCCGCCTGCGGTGACGACGACGATGGCACGCCCGCCGGGAGTGCCGGCCGGAACAATCGCGGTGATGCGAGTGTCTGTACTTGTGCTGACCGTGGCCAGGGCGCCGCCGATCGTCACGGACTTGAGGTTCGCCAGCGCAGTGCCGTTGATAACGACAGTTGAACCGCCCGCACTGCTACCGGATGAGGGCGACACAGTCGTGATTGTCGGAACACCCACATACGTGTATCCATTCGACATGGTCGCCGTTCCAGACGGTGCAATCACATAGACAGACTTAGCGCCGGGTGTTCCAGCTGGTGTGGTCACACGGAGCTCCGTGTCACTGACGCGGGTCAACGACGTGCCGGATGCGGCAGTTGACGAACTTGTACCGAACTTGACGGCTGTCACCGCGGAAAGACGCGTGCCACGAATGGTGATCACGTCACCACCACTCAATCGGCCCACACTCGGTGAAACCGAAGTAACAGTCGGAGCCGGCACGACATATGTGTAGGTGCGCACGCTCGTCGAGCTACCGCCAGGCCCAGCGACAACGAGGTTCGCCGATCCGGCAATCTTCGCCGGCGTCAACAGGGTGATTGAGGTGGTCGTCTTCGACAAGATCGTTGCGGGCACTCCACCGAACGTCGCTGCAGAGGCATCGCCGAGGTTCGAACCGGAGACCACGACCGTCGACCCGCCATCGACAGAACCCGATGAGGGGGTCATCGATGTGATGACCGGTGGGCGAAGCTCGTAGGTGAGCGCGTTGCTCTTGGTGGCAGTACCCGTGTCACCCGAAACAGTGATGTCGACAAGACCAGAAGCCCGGGTTGGTGTGACGAGACTGATTGATGTGGCGGTCTTTGCGGTCATGGTTGCCGCTACTCCTCCAACAGAGACCGTCTTGATCGGAAGCAGGTTTGCGCCAGAAATGGTGATGCTGGTGCCACCGCCCGTGCCGCTTGTCGTCACCGGCGACACCGTCGACAGCGATGGAGGTGTCGCAAACGTGAAGGCAGCAGCCTTCGTGGCGCTGCCGCCAGGTGTCGTGATCACGACAGATGCCGCGGAAGTTGAGGCCGTCTTGGAAGGAGTTGTCACGGTGACGCTCGTCGACGTGCGCGAGGTGACAGTCGCTTGCGTACCACCGAAGGTGACGGATGTCGTCGACCCGAGCGCCGTACCGGTCAGCGTGACGGATTGTCCTCCCGCGCTCGAACCCAGCACTTGGCTCAATGAGGAGACCGTCGGAACCGGCAGATAGGTGAAGGCGTTCGGCAGCGTTGAGGAGCCAAACGGCGAGCTCACCACAACGTTGTAGGTGCCGACAGCTTTAGCCGGAGTTGTGAAGCGCAGAGTTGTATTTGGAGATATTGAAGGGGAAGCCAGCACAGCAGCGGTTCCACCGACCGTCACCGAAGTCGCTCCGGTCAGATTCGTGCCAGAAAGCGTCACGACGAGCCCACCAGCGAGTGCACCCTCGGAAATGTTCAGGCTTGACGCACTCGGCGAGCCGACGTAGGTGAATGCACTCGTCTTGGTTACGGATCCGTTGAGTGTCGTGACCACGAGGTCGACAGCACCGGCAACGTGAGCAGGTGTCGTGACGACGGCGGAAGTTGCTGTCTTCGACACCACGGACGCGGCTGCGCCATCAAAAGTTACTGAGGTAATGAACGCCAGGTTGGTGCCTGTCAACGTGACGGAGGTTCCACCCGAGGTTCCACCAACAGCAACCGAGAGCGTGCTCACGGTCGGCGCCGCGGCATAGGTGAAGCCCGACGACCGCGTCACACTTCCGCCCGGGGTTGTGAGAACGACATTGACAGCGCCAGCCGCCGCGGCCTGCGGCGTGGTCACCTCAACCGATGTGGCCGATACGGACGACGGCGTGACCGTGGTTGATCCAAACCTGACCGATGACGTCAAGGCAAGGTTTGTGCCGGTGATGGTAATCAGTTGACCGCCGGTCATCCCGCCCGCAATGGGCGCGATGGATGAAATGGTCGGTGCCGCGACGTACGTGAACGCACCTGAGAGCGTCGCAGAACCCAACGCATTCTGAACGACGACGTCATATGTTCCGGCCAATTTTGCGGGCGTCGTGAACGTCAGCGTTGTCGACGTCGACGAGACCAGTGTCGCGGGCGACCCTCCAACCGTGAGGCTCGTTATGCCGACGAGATTCGTTCCCGACAGCACAACGGACGTTCCTCCCGTGACCGGACCCATGGAGACAGAAAGCGAAATAACTGTCGGCGCACCGTCGCTGTAGGTGAAGGCGTTGGACTTGGTCGCGGATCCGTCGATTCCCGAGACGGTGATGTCGACGGTTGAGGAAGCCGGACGCACCGGATCGGCGATGACATAACGCATGCGGTCAGGTTCCGCCCACAGTACGCGGGGGTCCTGCTCGAGTTGCTGGGCAGCCATCTCTGCAGACTCAACGTCTACGGGGGTGACCAGCTTGAGGGTCGTCAACCCTTCGGCGAGCGGAGTCGCGACCGAAATGTCCGCGCTCGTGACAAGTTCTGCGCCAACCGGTCCCAGGTTCGGGCCGACGGGCTGGGCTGCAGCCACATCCGCACGGTACTTCACGATGATTCCAGAAACCATCTCTTCGCCCGAGGCCGGCGGAGTCGGCTGCGCCGACACGACCGGTGTTGGGGAAGGAGAGCTCGACGACCCTGGGGATTCAGTCGGCGTCGCCGTGGGGGTGCTGGTCGCTTCGGACACAGGTTCGTTGGCGCTGGCCGCCCCGAGAGAGAAAGGCATGAGCATCGACGCAACGAGTGAGCCCACGACAACCAGACCTCGCCATTTTGGCGCGGTGAACCGGTTCGACGTTCGCACGACTCTTCCCCTAGCTCGCTTGCGTGCTCTCAGGGTATCGGCGCTCTGGGGCCCAACCTAATCATGAATATCCAAGATTTGTACAAGATGGCGAGAGGCCAAATGAACTCTGTCGCACCCGCGCGCGTAAACTTGCGCGCATGGCAAACAACGACCTCCTCGTCTGGATCGACTGCGAAATGACCGGACTCGATCTCGACATCGACGAGTTGGTAGAAATAGCCGTCATTGTCACGGATTCGCAGCTCACTCCCCTGCACTCAGGGCTCCAGTTGGTCATCAAGCCACACCAGTCGGCGCTGGACAACATGGGTGATTTTGTTCGCGAGATGCACACAAACTCCGGCCTCATCACCGAGATCGATGGCGGAGTATCCGTCGATGAAGCACAAGCCAAGGTGCTCGACTATCTGGCGGACCTGCTGCCCGACGGCTCCCGACCTCCGCTTGCCGGCAACTCGGTCGGAACCGACCGCGCTTTTCTCGTTCGATACATGCCGCAACTCGAAGCGCGCCTGCACTACCGAACGATTGACGTCTCAACGATCAAGGAGCTTGCGCGGCGCTGGCAACCCCGCGTGTACTTCAACGCCCCGGCAAAGCGCAACGGTCACCGGGCACTCGATGACATTCGTGAATCGATTCGCGAGCTCGACTACTACCGAGCCAGCCTGCTCGACAACGCCGGTGAGGTATCGACCGAGGATGCCCAGAAGGCAGCGCTTTTCGTGGGAGAAAAGTACCCCGACCTCGTGTAATAGGCTTGGACACGTTGTTGGCCTCTGGGTCGGCACATGGTGGGTATAGCTCAGTTGGTAGAGCACCTGGTTGTGGTCCAGGTGGCCGCGGGTTCAAGTCCCGTTACTCACCCCACTAAAAATGAAAGCCCGGACAGAGTCCGGGCTTTCGTTCATGTACGGCAGCTCGCAAGGAGCCAAATTGGTTGCTTACTCGTTCTCGTCTTCCGACTCGAACGGGTCGCTGATTCCTGCGTCAAAGGTGTACTTGACGTGCAGTTTTCCCTGAATCTCGCGAGTTTCGAGCTCGTTGTAACGGAAAATCGACTCGAGGCCGTCAACGAGGGCGACAACGCTCAACTTGACGTCGTGCTTTCCGTGCACCAGAACGCGTTCTTGGGAATCGCCCGAGAGGGGGCCATCGACGAACTCCGCGGTGTAGAAAACATCGTGCGGTTGTGAATTACTCATGCCGGATAGCCTACCCACCCGAGCGGACATGCACGTTCGCGCTGAGTTCAGGCGAATCGCGCTCGACGTACGCGGCGAACTGGTCATCCCAGGCATCCCAGTGGCGGGCGAAATCCTCGGCGGGGTCGCGCGCGAGGGCACGAGTGCGACGAAGGTCGTCGTCTGCCGAAACCCACACGCTGAGGTCGGCGAACGTGTGGGCGCCGAGGCCCAGAGCGCCGCATCCTTCAACGATCATCGTCTTGGTCGCATCGAGCGTGAACTCGTCACCGAACTTCTTGGTGGCCCAGTCATATCGCTTCGAGACAACGGGGTGGCCAATCGACCGGGGCAAGAGAATCCAGTCGTGCAGGTTCTGGATTCCCTGCGCGAGCCCATCCCACCCCGGGTAGAGGTCGTCCATGTGAATCACGAGTGGTGCGTCGACACCGGATAGCTCGCGCTCGATCTCGCTCGCGAGCGTCGTCTTGCCCGTGCCACTCGCACCGTCGATGAGCACGAGCGCGCCTTTGCCGAGGTTGCGAATTCGCGTGGCGAGTTCGACAACAGACGGAGTGAATTGTGGCTGCTCTGGCGCAGCGACCGGGTCAGTTGATGACAAAACTCCACGCTCCTGTCGCAATCGAAACTCCGGTTGACACGATGGCGATAGCCACCGCGAGCACTAACGCGATTGTGTCGCGCATGGTGAAGACCGAGGTGCGATAGTGCGTGCGCTCTTGACCCGAGTCGAAGCCGCGGGACTCCATCGCAAGCGACAGCGTTTCGGCGCGGCGCAGACTCAGCACGAGGAGTGGCATCACAACGCGAATTCCTCCGGCGGAAACCCCGCGTGCCCGACGAGCCCGGCGCACGAAGGCAAGATCGGCTGACGCGAGTTGGAGCGTTCGCATGCCCGCCAGGGCGCCAACGACGAATCGCTCGGGGGCTTGGGCGTGTTGCGCGAGGGCATCCGCGAAGTCAGTGATGTCGGTCGTGGCGAACAGTACGACCGCCGGCACACACAGCGCGGCAATTCGAATGGTCGTCGCGATTACGAGTTCGATGCTGTTGTCGCTGATGGTTGCCGGTCCAAACTCGAACCAGACACGACCTGCCGGGCTCGCGTAGAGCAACGCCACGACGCCACTCATCACGGCGCCGGCGCCGACAACGAACAGACCCAGCACAATGCGCCGACGCAGCGCCACGCGACCACCAGCCACGATCTGACGACCCTGAAGGCGCGTTCCTCGAAGCAAGACCGGCAGAACGCTTGACTCGAGCACCAGCGTGAGCGTGGCCGATACCCAATCGAGAGTGAGCAAGAGTGGCGTGCCGACAATGATCACGAAGAGAAGTTTGCTCAGCGGATTCATGCGGTCAACTCCAGCTGATGGTCCGCCACTTCGTTGACGAACCGTTCGTCGTGCGTCACAACAACAATGGCGTGGCCCGCGTCGCGCAACCGCCGAAAACTTGTCACCAGGTCGAGGCGGGTCACATCGTCTTGCCCAAAGGTGGGTTCGTCAAAGATGAGGACGCGCGGACGCATGACCACCGCATCCGCGATGGAAAGCCGGCGCTTTTCGCCTCCGGACAGAGTGAACGGGTTTTGGTCGTGTTGCGCAGCGAGGTTGAACTCTGTGAGCGTCGCGTCAACCTGAGCGCTCAACTGCGCTCGGTGAGAACGACCACGCAAACCAAGCCCAACGTCTTTTCGCACAGTTGATCCGATGAACTGATGCTCCGGTGCCTGAAACACGCTGCCGATGTGGCGAGCGAGCTCACGCGACGACCATTTGTGGGGTGGACCATCTGGTGCGGGGGCGGCAACGCTCACTCCTCCAGCCATGGGCGGAATGAGCCCACCCAGTGTGAGGGCGAGCGCCGATTTTCCGACACCGTTGGCGCCGGTGACAGCCAAGATTTCTCCGGCAGCCACATCGATATCGAGGTCGACTTGGGCAACGCGCGCGTTGGGATACCCAACGGCGAGGTTTCGGGCCCGAAGTAGCGGCGTTGGCTTGGCTTCGTTCGGCTTGACTTCGGTCGGCTTGGGCGCCCGACTCGGCGCCCGACCCGCGCTCAGTGTGGCTGGCGCTGTCACGGTCAGCGGAGACTCGGTTATCCCCCGCTCGTCAAGAAGGAGTTCTCGCGTGACGATGTCCTGCCAGAGTTCCGGGTTGTGGTCAACCACAATCAGCGTCATGTTGGGTTCTCGCGCGACGCGCGCCACCGAATCACAGATGAGTCGCGCCCCCTTCGGGTCAAGGTTGGCCGTTGGCTCATCGAGCAACAGCAGAGTCGGGCGCAGCGCGAGCACTCCAGCTAAGGCAAGGCGTTGACGCTCGCCACCCGAGAGCGCATCGGTGGGGTGATCGAGCGGCAAATCCAGCCCGACGGCTGCCAGTGCGTCACTGATAAGCGCGTTCATGTCGCCGGGCGGCACACCGATGTTTTCGAGCCCGAAGGCGACATCGTCACCGATGCGCTCCATGACGGCTTGGGAATACGGGTCTTGAAGAACCAGGCCAATCTGCCCACGTGCGTCTTCAGGCATGCGACCGTTGACGAGAAGCTCTCCCGACTGCTGACCCGACTGCCCGGCAACTCCGGCTAGCGCGGCGAGAAGCGTCGACTTGCCCGCTCCGGAGCGACCCCGCAAGATCACTCGTTCGCCCGGCTTGAGCGCGAACGACAGTGGAGCCGTGGCGAACGTGCCGTCGTCGTGCATCCATCGCCAGTTTTTGACGACAACCGACGCGGTCACGTTAGCGACGGAAAGCCCGGAGTGCGCCGGCGCGCGAAAGACCCTGCACGATTGCCCACGACCCGAAGCCTGCGATGACGGCACCCGAGAGCATGCTGGTCAACAGGTAGATCGTTTGAAAGAGCGAATCCGCACCCGGGTAGAACACAACCAGGTCGTTGACGGCGAGTGCGATAGACGAGCCGATGCCCGCGAGCACCGCAACCCACAAACGCCACTGGCTGTAGGCGAAGATGGCGAAGATGATCTCGGCTCCGAGTCCTTGGAGCGCACCGGAAATGAGCGCGGTGAATCCCCACTGACTGCCGAGAAGCGCGCTAACCAGAGCGGCCAGGAGTTCGGTAAAGAATGCGGCGCCGGGCTTGCGAATAATCAGTGCGCCCAACACGCCCGCAATCAGCCACGGTCCGTTGAGCACGCCGACGAATCCGGGGAGCACTCCCAATACGACCGACAGCGGCGCCCACGCGAGACCCCAGGCCCAAAACACGACGCCAACGACGACGGCGAGTATTGCTGCGGTGACGATGTCAACGACGCGCCAGCGATAACGAGGTCGGACACCCGATCGCCCCACTGACTTAGCTCCGGCAGATTTCTTTTGTTGTGCGTTCATTTGGCGCGCCCTTCGTGATGGGCACGGGGTGTTCAAGAGGTCTACTCCCTAACGCTGGCATGACCCAGATCAGGTTCGACGGTCGAGCACCCGATGTGCTCCTCTCAGCCCGGTGATGCCGGACTCCCGTGTTCAGTCGACTCTACTCGCCCCGCGAGCTGCGCACATTAGTCACTTGATTCGCCGATGCGGGCAGACAAGTCATTTCGCTTGATCAACGACGCCGGCCTGACCGCGTCATCACCGAACTTTGCCGACACGTCGTCAATGGCGTTCTCCACGTCGGTCCACGCCTCGTCTGCGTCACTCCATAAGCCGAGTGGCGCTGAGCCCGAATCGATGAGATTGGATGCGCGAACGCTGAGCAAGCGAACGCCTAAGTCGCGCGGATTGAACTCCGAAAACAGCTCCAACGCGACGTTCAGAATTTCGCGGCCGGTCTGGGTGGGTTGCTGCAGAGTTGTGGATCGCGAGACGCTCTGAAAATTGGCGAAGGTGACACCGATCGAAATCGTGCGCGCGTCGAGGCCCGCTTCGCGCAGCGAACGCGCAACACGATCGCTTTGGCTCAACATGAGTGCGCGGATTGTGTTCATGTCGTTGACATCGGAATCGAAGGTGTGCGCTCGACTGATGCTCTTCTCTCGCGCCCGCGCTAAAACAGGTCGGTCATCGCGACCGTTGGCGAGCTCGTGTAAGTGGCGACCAACGCCGTCGCCCAATGCCGAGACCAGCGACTGTTGTGGAGTTTCGGCGATGTCGGCCACGGTGCGAATTCCGCGGCGCTCGAGTACCTTGGCGGTTTGCGGCCCGACACCCCACAGAGCGCGAATGGGCAGCGGGTGCAGAAACTCGAGCACGCGGTCGGCCTCGATTTCGAGCATGCCGTCGGGTTTGCACGACTGCGAGGCGAGCTTGGCGATGAACTTCGTGGTGGCGATGCCCACCGAGCAGGTGAGCCCTGTTTCGTCGAGAACGCGTCGACGAATCTCGGATGCGATGAACGGACCATCGCCGATTGCGCGACGTGCACCACTCACATCGAGAAAAGCCTCGTCGATGCTGAGCGGTTCGACCGTGGGTGTAAACGAACGAAAGATGTCCATCACCAGGCGCGAGTAGTGCTGGTACTTGGCAAAGTGCGGCTCGAGCACAATCACGTGCGGGCAGAGGCGTCGGGCCATGGTGAGCGACATTGCGCTACGGATGCCCAACGCACGAGCTTCGTACGTTGCGCTCGTGACCACCGAGCGCGCCGAATCGTGCGCAACGACCGCGGGCTTGCCGCGCGCATCCGGCCGGTCAAGAAGTTCGACGGAAGCAAAAAAGGCATCCATGTCCACGTGCAAAATCACGGGCGACGGTGACGAACCGTTGTGCTCTTGCGGGTTCCCCGCTAACGGCGAGGTCATGCCATGTCGCTTAGTTGCGGCGGCTCAGGATGTTGATTGGGATGACCAACGCGATCAAGTTCACGATGATGCCAGCGAAGAACACCCATGCGGCCTGCGACTCGGGCACCTGAAAAGCGAGTCCAAACAGGTAGAAGCCTCCATAGAAGAATGCACCGGCGACAAGAAAAGCGATGATGTTGAGCATTGGGTTTCTCCCGAGGAAATCGAACTTAGCGTCAGCTTATCGCACGATTTTCTCGTTGCCTGCGAGGCGCTGAGCGATCCAAATCGGCACGATAGACACCGCGATCATCACGACGGCGATGACCGAGACGATGGGAGCTTGGGCCGGGCGGAACATATTGTCGAGGATGAAGATCGGCAACGTTGTCACGCCAACGCCCGCGGTGAAGGTTGTCACGATGATTTCGTCAAAGCTGAGCGCGAACGCCAGCAGGCCTCCGGCGAAAAGCGCCGAGCGCAACTGCGGGAACGTCACGAGACGGAACGTCGTCCATACGCCGGCACCCAAATCCGCGGATGCTTCCTCGAGGTTTGTCCCCATGCGGCGAAGTCGAGCGATGACGTTGTTGAACACGGTGACAACGCAGAAGGTTGCGTGTGCGATCACGATTGTCCAGATGGATAGCGGGACACCCATGATGGTGCGGAAGAAGTTGTTGAGAGCTATACCCGTGATGATTCCCGGCAACGCAATGGGAAGAATGACGAGCAAGCTGATGGCGTCGCGGCCGAAGAACGCAAATCGTTGCAACGCGAAACTGATCGCCGTGCCGAGAATGAGCGCAATGACAGTTGCGATGAGCCCGACCTGAACACTGGTTGCAACTGCCTCCAGCGCGCCCTGGCTTTGAAACGCCTTGCCCCACCAATCGGTCGTGAACCCGGGCGGTGGCCACGAGAGGCTTTGGCTGGTCGAGAACGAGTTCACCAACACCACGAGCAACGGAATGTAAACGAGCACCAAAACGAGTCCGGTTGCAAGCCCGAGCGTTGAACGGGCGAATCTACTGAGCTTCATCGCATCCGCCTACAGGTTGTCCAGCGCGCCCGTGCGCCGCACGGCGAACAGGTATCCGAAAATGATGACGATGGGAATCAGTGCGACAGCTGCGGCGAGTGGCAGGTTGTTCGCGGTTCCGACATTTGTGTAGACCAGGTTTCCGAGCATCTGGCTCGCGCCACCGACGATGTTGACCGTGATGTAGTCGCCGAGGGAGAGACAGAAACTGAAGATGGATCCGGCAATAATGGCCGGCAAAATCATGGGAAAAACAATGTGGCGGATGCTCGCCCACGACTTTGCGCCGAGGTCGCTCGAGGCTTCGATGAGTGAGTCGGGTACGCGCTCAAGTCCGGCGTAAATCGGCAAAATGACGTAGGGCAACCACAGGTACGAGAGCGTGATGATGGTTGCCGTGATTCCGTAACCGGGACCCTCGATGCCGAACGGGTTGAGAAACCACTGCAGGATGCCCTCCCCCGACATCACTGAGCGCCACGCGTAAACCTTGACAAGGTAACTCGCCCAGAGCGGCATGAGCACGGCAATCACGAGGATGCGTTGCATGCGCGGACTCGCGATTTTCGCCATATAGAAGGCGATGGGCAAAGCGAGCGCGATATCAATGATGGTCACCGCGATGGCAACACCCAGTGTGCGCAATGTGACGGCGTGGTAGAGCTCGCCGGTCACAACAGTGACGATGTTGTTGAGTGTCCAGTCGATGCGGATCTCACCGGTGAAGCCATCTACCTGCCAGAAAGCAGTGATGAGCAAAGCGACGAGAGCAACGATGTAGACGACCACGAGCCACGTCAGTGGAGCAGCAATGAGCAGTCCGAGACGTGTGCGTGGATGTGAAGACAAGAACACAGACCCGCGACGGGCAACGGTATCCCGAATTTGGGGTACCGCTGCCGCGTCGCGTCGTGACATCACGTCACTGGCCTTGTTCATGTGTGGGTGTTATCCCTTGATTTCCTGCCACGCGGCAGTCCATGCCGTGTAGTCGGTGCACGTGACATCGGTGCGACCATCGAGGCAGACTGTCGTCGGGGTCGTCCAGTACCACAGCTTGTTGGCGAACTCTTCATCACCGGCGTTGAATGCGTCACAGTCGGTGCGGAAATCACACGCAGCTGCGCTCGAAGGAGCCTCGCCGAACCAACCCGTTGCGGCAGCGTTTGCCTCGGGGCTAGCGATGTAGTCGAGCCATGCGTATGCACAGTTCACGTTCTTAGCAGCCGAAGCGACCATCCACGTGTCCGACCAACCCGTCGCACCCTCATCGGGCAGGATTGCCTTTACAGCGGTGGGCTGAGCGAGGTAGTTCACGATGACCTGCCAGGTGGTGGTTGCAACAGTGTCGCCCGAGTCAAGAGCCGAGATGGCCTTGAGGTAGTCCGACCAGTACTCGCCAACATTGACGCGCTGAACCTTGAGCAGGTCAACGGCTGCAGCGAGCTGCGTCTCGTCGAGCGAGTAAGGGTTCGTGATGCCGAGCTCTGGCTGAGTGTTCATCAGGTAGAGCGCAGCATCGGCGATGTAGATCGGCGAGTCGTAAGCCGAGATCTTGCCCTTGTAGGGCGAGTCTGCAGCGAAGACGACATCCCACGAGGTGGGAGCCGGGCTGACAACGTCGGAGTTGTAGGCCAACAGGTTGGCGCCATAACCGTGAGGAATACCGTAGCTCTGGCCGTCTACCGAGTTCCACTGCTGGTTCTTGAGGAACTCGTAGATGCCTGCGTAGTTGGGGATGAGGTCGGTGTTCACCGGAGCAACATCTCCACCTGCGATGAGACGAAGAGTTGCGTCACCCGAAGCGGCAACGACGTCGTACTCGCCAGTCTTCATGAGGCTGACCGCCTCATCTGAGGTGCCGTATGTCTTGGAGTTGACGACACAGCCAGTTGCCTCGGTGAACGGAGTCACCCAGTCAACGGTTGGGTCGTTGGTGCCATCTTCGACGTAGCCAGGCCACGCGAGGATGTTTACCTGACCCTCGTTCTCGCCAAGCTGCTCGAGCATGGCGCCCGACGAGTCACCCGAGCCTGACGCGCCACAGGCGGTCAGAGCGACGAGCGATGCGGCGGCAAGGAGTCCAAGGCCAGTGGCCTTGATACCTTTCGCTTTCATCATTTTGTTGCCTCTTTCTTTTTCTTGTTGTGAAGGGATTTCGGGTTCTTGAATTTCTATGCGGAGAGCGTCACAACATCGGTGGCCGACCAGGTCACGACGACCTTCTGCCCACGAAGCTTGTCGGCGTTCGGATTCTCATCATTAGAAACAATGACATTCACTCGCTGGCCTGCGTCGAGATCCACGACGACACGCGTGTTGCTTCCGACATAAATGGTTTCGACGACTGAACCACTCGCGCTGTTCGCACCTGCCTTGGCGCCGGACTTGACATCCATGCGCTCAGGACGAATCGAGAAGGCACCAGCCTTGCCGACGACGGCTCTGGCGATGTCGCCGGTGAACACGTTCGCCGTGCCGACAAAGTCTGCGACGAAGGAATTGCTCGGTGCTTCGTAGATCTCGCGAGGGGTGCCGAGTTGCACGATTCGACCCTCGGAGAACACTGCGATGCGATCGCTCAACGTCAGAGCTTCTTCTTGGTCGTGAGTGACGAAGATGAAGGTGATGCCCAGGCTGCGCTGGATTTCTTTGAGCTCAACCTGCATCTGTTCGCGCAGCTTGAGGTCGAGTGCACCGAGCGGCTCATCGAGAAGCAAGACCTTCGGCTGAACAACCGTGGCGCGAGCCAGAGCAACGCGCTGACGTTGTCCGCCCGAAAGCTGAGATGGCTTGCGGTCACCCAGACCCGCCAAGCGCACGGTCTCGAGCGCGGCATCCGCCCGCTCGTTTCGTTCTTTCTTGCCCATGCCCCGCACGCGCAATCCGTAGGCAACGTTGTCGCGCACGTTCATGTGCGGAAACAGCGCGTAGTCCTGGAAGACGGTGTTCACGTCGCGGTCGAACGGAGCCTTTGCGGTGACGTCATCGCCAAAGAGTTCAATCGTGCCGGAGGTCGGTTTTTCGAAGCCGGCAATGAGACGCAACACGGTGGTCTTGCCTGACCCAGATGGGCCAAGCATGGAAAAGAACTCACCAGGAGCTACATCAAGATTGACTCCGTCAACGGCGTGAACGGATCCGAACGACTTGGTCAACGTCGACAGTCGAATTGCGGGGGCTGTGGTCACAGCTCATACCTCCTGTGTGGTGCCTGCCAATACAACCACAAGTCGTACGGCGAGCAAGAGGCATGATTGTTACGAAAAGGACACAAAGTGCCCTATTTGCCAACGGATTCCGTGTTATTCAGTCCAAAAACAGGGGTTTACACCTGTTTTGCGCGCTCGAGCACGAGCTCACGCACGCGACCCGCGTCGGCCGTGCCACCCATCGCCTTCATGACGGCACCGATGACGGCACCCGCGGCCTGCACTTTGCCGTCACGAATTTTCTCGAGCACGTCAGGCTGGGCCAAGAGCGCTTCGTCGATTGCGGCGATCAGCGCGCCGTCATCCGAGACAACCGCGAGGCCCTTCGTCGCCACGATGTCGCGAGGCGAACCTTCACCGGCGATCACAAACTCGAGCACCTGTCGGGCGAGGCGGTCGTTCAATGCGCCCTCGTCGACGAGCTGCTGCAGCTCTGCGATTTGCGCGGCCGTAACCAGTTCGGCCGGTTCAACATTCTTGATGTTGGCCAGACGTGCGACCTCACCGGTCCACCACTTTCGCGCCGACTGCGGTGCCGCACCGGCAGCCACCGTCTCGGTGATTTCGACGAGGAGGCCGGAGTTGACGACATCCTGGAATTCAAGGTCACTGAATCCCCAGTCAGCCTTCAGGCGACGGCGACGCTCGGCCGGCTTCTCGGGCAACGCCGCACGAAGTTCTTCAATCAGTTCGGGTGCCGGAACGACCGGGAGCAGGTCGGGCTCCGGAAAGTACCGGTAATCATCGGCGTCTGACTTTGGACGACCGGGTGACGTCGTGCCCGTGTCTTCGTGCCAGTGTCGCGTCTCTTGAGTGATCGTTCCGCCGTCGGCAAGAATCGCGGCCTGACGCTGAATCTCGTATCGCACCGCGCGTTCGACGCTACGCAACGAGTTGACGTTCTTTGTTTCGGTGCGTGTGCCGAGCTTTTCTTGGCCGTGCGGGCGCAGCGAGACGTTGGCGTCGCAACGCAGGTTGCCGCGCTCCATGCGGGCATCCGAGATGCCCAGTGCCACGACGATGTCGCGAATCGTTGCGACATACGCCTTGGCGAGTTCTGGGGCATCCGCTGCCGCACCAAAAATCGGCTTGGTCACAATCTCGACGAGAGGCACACCGGCGCGGTTGTAATCGACGAGTGAGTAATCAGCACCCTGGATGCGCCCGGTCGAGCCGCCCACGTGCGTGAGCTTTCCGGCGTCTTCTTCCATGTGTGCGCGCTCGATGGGAATCGTGAACGACCGACCATCGGCGAGCTCGATCTCTACTTCGCCTTCAAACGCAATCGGTTCGTCGTACTGCGAGATTTGGTAGTTCTTGGGTGTGTCGGGGTAGAAGTAGTTCTTGCGAGCGAAGCGACTCGTGGGTGCGATCGAGCAACCGAGCGCGAGACCGAGACTGATCGAGTAACGAATCGCCTGTTCGTTGACCACCGGGAGCGAACCCGGCAGACCGAGGCACGTCGGCGTGATGTTTGTGTTCGGGTCGCCACCGAAGAAGTTGGGGGCAGCCGAGAACATCTTGGTTTTGGTCGAGAGTTCGACGTGCACCTCGAAACCGAGAACGGGCTCGAACATCTCGAGCGCCTTGTCGAAGTCCATGAGTTTTGCTTTAGCCATTAGCGCGTCCCTCCCGTCAGAGCGGGTGCTTTGTCGAGAATCGAGCCGCCCCACTTCGACGCGAGCAGCGCTTCGAGCGCCCCGCCGACGTTGTACAGGCGAGCATCTTCACGAGCCGGTGCCAAGAACTGGATTCCAACGGGCAGTCCGTCTTCGTCGGCCAGACCTGCGGGCAGGCTGATGCCCGGAATGCCCGCGAGGTTTGCCGGGATCGTTGCGATGTCACCACGCCACATGGCGAGTGGGTCATCCAATTGCTCACCGAGCTTCCAGGCAGTGGTGGGAGCCGTGGGCGATGCGAGCACGTCGACGTTGGCGAAGGCGGCGGTGAAGTCGCGTTGCACGAGTGTGCGAACGCGTTGCGCGCTGCCGTAGTAGGCGTCGTAGTAGCCGGCCGACAGGGCGTAGGTGCCCAGAATGATTCGGCGCTTAACCTCATCACCGAAGCCTGCTTCGCGCGTGGCCGACATGACCTGCTCAACCGTGCCGCCGCCAACGGGGTTGACCCGCAGGCCAAAACGCACCGAGTCGAACTTGGCAAGGTTGCTCGATGCTTCGGCGGGCAAGATCAGGTAGTAGGCAGCAACCGCGTAGGCGAGCGACGGCAAGCTGACAGGAACAATCTCGGCACCCTCGGCCTTGAGCAGTTCGAGCGACTCGTGGAATCGCGCGAGCACGCCGGGCTGGAATCCGTCGCCGTCGAGTTCGGTCATGACACCGATGCGCAATCCCGTGACGTTCGCCTTGCGCACGGCGTCGGCCATCGACGGCCACTCCTGCTTGAGCGAGGTCGAGTCGTGAGGGTCGTGACCGGCGATCACGTCGTGCAGAAGTGCCGTGTCGAGAACCGTGCGCGCGACAGGGCCGATTTGGTCGAGGCTGGATGCGAGAGCAATGGCGCCGTAGCGACTGACTCCCCCATAAGTTGGCTTGACGCCGACGGTGCCGGTGATGTGGGCGGGCTGACGAATCGAGCCGCCCGTGTCAGACCCGAGCGCGAGAGGCGCTTCGAACGCGGCAACGGCCGCGGCCGAACCTCCGCCGGAACCACCAGGGATGCGATCGAGGTCCCACGGGTTGCGCGTCGGGCCGTAGGCCGAGTGTTCGGTTGACGAGCCCATGGCGAACTCGTCCATGTTGGTCTTTCCGAGCGGAACGAGCCCGGCCTCACGAATCTTGGTGACGGGCGTCGCGTCGTACGGGCTCATCCAACCTTCAAGAATCTTCGATCCACTCGTGGAGGGCATGTCGGTCGTGACGAGCACATCCTTGATGGCAATCGGCACACCGTCGAGCGCGCCGGCGGGTGTGCCGGCCTTGCGGCGGGCATCGGATGCCTTGGCAGCGTCGAGCGACACCTGGGGGTTCACGTGCAGAAACGCGTGCACGTCACCGTCCACCGCAGCGATGCGGTCGAGGTGGGCCTGCGTGACTTCGACCGACGTTGTGTCGCCAGAGGCCAGTGCTGCAGCGAGGTCAGCCGCGGTGAGACGAGTGAGGTCAGACATTACTGCTCCTCCCCCAAGATGGCGGAAACCTTGAAGCGGCTACCGTCGTGCTCGGGCGCGCTGGCAAGAGCCTGCTCGGTGGTGAGCACGTCACCAACCACATCGGCGCGAAACACGTTCTCGAGCGGAATCGGGTGGCTCGTCGCGGGAACATCCGGCGTTGCGACTTCACTGACGGATGCGACCACATCGACAATCTGGCGAAGTTCACCCGTGAGGTGTTCAATTTCGCTGTCGGTGAGGTCGATGCGGGCGAGTCCGGCGAGGTGGCGCACGGTTTCAGCAGAAATGTCAGACACAAGCCCCAAGTTTAGGCGCGACTAGACAGCGCTGGGACCGCCCGCGAGCAGTCGCGTGAATCCGGCTGCGTCGAGCACAGGAATGCCGAGCTCTTCAGCTTTCGTGAGCTTGCTTCCGGCACCGGGGCCAGCCGCGACAAAGTCTGTCTTCTTTGACACGCTGGATGACGGCTTACCACCGGCCGCGAGAATCGCTTCCTCTGCGCCCTCGCGCGTGTATCCCTCGAGTGACCCCGTGGCCACAATCACGAGACCGGCACACGGACCCGTCGCCTCGCCGGCCGCGCCCGGCCCGGTGTGGCCCGGTGTCGACCACTGCACACCAGCACGCGCCCACTCGTCGACGATGTCTCGATGCCAGTCGACCTCGAACCACGACAAGATCGACTCGGCGATGACCGAGCCCACTCCGTCTACGGCTGCGAGATCGTCGACGGATGCTGTGCGGATCGCATCCAGTGAACCGAAGTGACTTGCCAGTGCTCGGGCCGCAACCGGCCCGACGTGACGGATGTTGAGCGACACCAGCAGTCGCGCAAGCGGCTTTGTCTTGGCCGTCTCGAGATTTGCCAGCAGTTCGGTTGCGTTCTTCGACGCGCTGCCATCGGCGTTGCGAAAGTAATCAACCGCGAGCAGGTCGTCGAGGTTCAGCGCGAACAAGCGGGCTTCGGTTTCGAGCGGAGGGTTTGATCCGTCGGCTGATTTGTTGGTCAACGCTGCGGCGGCAACTTCGCCCAACTTCTCGATGTCGAGACCTCCGCGACTGCCGATGTGCTCGACGCGCCCGCGAACCTGGGCGGGGCAACTGCGCGCGTTCGGGCAGCGCAGGTCCACGTCATCCGCTGACGCCGGAGCCAAAGTGGCACCACACTCGGGGCACGTTGTCGGCATCACGAACGGACGCTCAGCGCCGGTGCGCAGTTCGAGCACGGGTCCGAGCACCTCCGGGATAACGTCTCCGGCCTTGCGCAACACAATGGTGTCGCCTATAAGAACACCCTTTGCCTTGACCACGTCTTGGTTGTGCAGGGTGGCAAACTCGACCGTCGAGCCGGCCACGCGCACGGGTTCAACCACCGCATACGGGGTGGCCCGGCCGGTGCGGCCAACGGAGACGCGCACATCCAGCAGTTTGGTATTGACCTGCTCGGGCGGGTACTTGTAGGCAATCGCCCAGCGCGGAGCGCGACTGGTGCTGCCGAGTTCGTCGTGCAACGCGAGTTCGTCGACCTTGACGACGATGCCGTCGATCTCGTGTTCAACCGAGTGGCGGTCGCGACCTTGTCTTTCGATGAACACCCACGCCTTGTCGGCCGAGTCGACGACAGTGAAGTGCGATGAGATTGGCAACCCCCACTCGCGCAGAAGTTCGTAGGTGGCCGACTGTGATGGCACAGGGGCGTCCGCCCATGCACCGATACCGGGCA
>CAEZTD010000010.1_pt1 | contig 18999 bp, 16 predicted proteins | sample 7264131 | NCBI WGS metagenome assembly CAEZTD01 (sample SAMEA6813795, study PRJEB35770) | uncultured Actinomycetes bacterium | biome: Freshwater; feature: Freshwater reservoir; material: water | place: Czech Republic | collected 2015-06-16 | depth 0.5m m
GAGCGTCCGAGATAGAGGGCCTGGTCGTGCGTCACGGGCAGATTCTCGAGATGCGACACAACAAACATCTCGAGCGACATCGATGCGGCGTCTGCCGAAGGCCGTGCAACAGCCTTGCCATTACGCAAGAGGATGATCCGCGTGCGTGAGTCGTTCCAGAGGAGTTCAAGCTGACCCTCACGCGATCGGCGAGATGAATCGCGGTCGTGCCCATGGCGCGCCAAACTCAGCGAGCGAGCAAATTCATCCGACATATCCACCTGTGTTTTTCCGCTGTGGCACCTCGCACAGATGCGTGGCGTTGGGCGGGTTTCGACGACGAGAGACTTAGCCTTGAACAATGGCTAGAACTCATCTCACTCTAGCGGCGCTCGTTTCGTCGGCCATGGACGGCTTCAGCCCCGCAGCATCCCGCGATTACGCTTCCGAGATTCACGACGATGTTGATGCCGCTGTCATTGAGGATCACTCCGGTGTGTGCATTGTGGTCGAGGTGCCTCGCACGGGATCCGCTGACGCGGAGCTACGCGCTGAGGCTCGAGCGCTCGACGCCATAACTGCCGGTGTGCGTTCTGTACTGCCCTTCGAGGTCCCCGCAAAAATCCAGCAAGCCAAAGTGGGCGATGGCATCGCACTGATTTCGTCGTTCGTGCCGGGCATTCCGCTCACCAGCGCGATGCTTCGAGGACGAGCATCCCTCTGCGTGTCGATTGGTCAAGCCACGGCAGCTATTCACGAACTCCCCACCTCCGTTGCAACGAGTGCCGGTTTGCCGTCGATGTCTGCAATGGATGCCCGGCTGCAGATTCGCGAAGTGGTTGCCCGTGCCCGGCAAACGAACATGCTGCCCGCTCCCCTGGCTGTTCGCTGGGAGGCCGCGATTGACAATGACGGGCTGTGGCAATTCGAACCCGTTGTGGTTCACGGCTCGTTCACTGCGGATGCCCTACTCGTTCAGGGTGACTCAGTTTCGGGCGTTATCGGGTGGCACGCCCTTCGGGTCGGCGACCCGGCGCGTGATTTGAATTGGCTGGTCAACGCCGATGATGACGCGAGAACCGGCGTGTATGACGCCTACGCCGGAATTCGGTTGCAAAGTGTTGATCCGAACTTGATGCACCGCGCGAATCTGTACAACGAAATTGATGTTGCACGGTGGTTGTTGCACGGGATCGACAAGAAGTCACCGGCAATTGTCGACGATGCCATCGCCATGTTTGATCAGCTCGTGACAATCGTGGTGTCAGATCGCGACGAGCCGATCATAGAACCAGATGCGGACGTGCTCGACGTCAACCAGGTGGAGGACCTCCTCGACGAGACTCCCGTGTATCGGCCGCTGGGCACAATCAGCGACTGAGTTTTGTCGTTATCGATTTCGCTGACGACACGCGTTCGTTATCCGCCCGCGTGATTAATTCTCACGGGCGCTGCGTGATTACTCGGGTCCACTGTTCGACAAGTTCTGACTCGCTCGAGAGGCGCTCCGGCCTCAGAATCACGTTGTCTGCGACAAAGTAGAACGCCGCATCGATGCTTTCTGGGTCGATATCTGCCCACTTGGCGTAGGCGAGTCGGTACAGAGCCAACTGGGTCTGCTTGAGCTCGTAGTCGGCGTCATCTTGCGGCGGAAGCCCGGTTTTCCAATCGACGATTTCGATTCGCTCTCGCCCGTCGTCGTGAGTGCGTCGGTACACCGCGTCGATCTTGCAGACAACGGTGACACCTGCAATCACGATGTGGATTTCTCGTTCGACATCGATGGGCTTGAGTTCGCCCCACTCGGATGCCAGGAACGTCGCTTGCAACGATGCGAGTTTTTCTCGGTCGATTGGTCCCTCGCGAATCAGCTCGTCATCGTCGCCGTTTTCGAGGGCTTCCAGCAGGTCGCCGGGCGTCGTCGACGCAAGTCCGGCGCGGCGTTCGACCCACTCGTGAAAAACGGTTCCGAGAATCGTTGCCCGATAGGGCTGCTGCGGCATTGGTCGTCGCATATCAGCGGCAACGTCGACCGGATTCGAAACGAAATCTTTGAACTTCGAGGCGGCGATTCGGCGTGGAGCCGGCAGCAAGGTGTCGACACCACGTGCATCTCGTTCCCGGATGAGCAGGCTGATGTCGTCATCCCATGGTGTCGTGCCAGACGTGGTCGCCGCGCGAACCGCCTCAGCTGCGTCGTTCACGCGCACCCGACGTTGCGTGCCTAGCGAAGATGCACCGAAAGGTTCACGGGGCCAGACATCGGTCGGCACTTTTCCTTCGAGGGGGTTCTTCTTCGGTTCTTCAATTGTGGGAATTGTGTTGGGCACGATTCCCGAATCGATGAGTTCACGAACAAAGACACTTGGGCTTCGGGGATCCACTTGGGTATTCCAGTACGACCCGGTCAACAGCAATTCGTCTTCGGTGCGGGTGACTGCCACGTAAGCAAGTCTGCGTTCTTCGGCGTCGAATCTCTCTCGGACCTCATCGCGAAAAGACTCATACTTCTCGACGAGATCATCGATGTCTTGTGCGTCACGCCAGTGCCACACGGGCAAATCGTCACCGTCGCCACGAAACTCGAACGGAAGAGAACCGAATTTCTTCCAGGTATCCGCGCGCGCGCGGTCGCCCGGCAGTTCGTCGTCAACCATGCGTGGCACGGCCACGTAGTTCCACTCCAGGCCTTTTGCCGCGTGAATTGTCATGAGCTGAACTGTGCCCGGCTCGGCCTTCGGCGAAATAGGCGACAACTTTTCGCGTCGCTCGACTTCACGCAACCATCCGAGGAAGGACCCCAGCGTGGGGCGATCGGTGGATGAGACGAACGATGTCAACGGTTCCATGAAGGCGTCAAATGCCCCCCTCGCACTGTGTGCACGCGGATTCGCCCAGGCTTCGATGTCCAGCATGAGTTCTTGATAGACGAACGTCACAAGGTCGCGAAGGTCAAACGTAGAGTGACGACGTAGGCGCGCGATGAGCTCACCCGCCTCGCGCAGTCGAGCAAGACCATCCGGGCTAATTGCCTGCAACACGGTGTAGTCGACAGTTGTCGACGCGATGAAGTCGAGCGCGTCGATGAGCGACTCGGAGTCTTCTGAGGTAACCGATGCACGGAGTGCGTCACGCACCTCGACATCGAGAAGCTGGCGCTTGTGATCGTGTTGCGAGAGCCAGCGCGCCACTTTGCGCAGCGCAACGAGATCTCGAGGAGCAATCATCCATCGGGGGCCCGCCAGCAAGCGAACGAGTTCGGAATCTGCCGTTGCGTCGTGGATGACACGAAGCGCACATACGAGGTCAACGATGACGGGTTCGTCGAGCAACCCACCGATGCCGACAATGTGGCAGGGAACCCCGCGCTCTTCGAGCGCTTCTCGGAATTTCGCCATCGTTCGTGACGCGCGAAATAGCATTGCGGCCTTCTTGCCCCGGGGTCGTTGATCTTCGGGGAGGTCTACGCGGAGCTTCTGAGCGAACCATTCGGCGGCCGCTTCGGTTTCGAGATCGATGGTCTCGTGAAACGACACCTGAATCGGCTCGGCACCCGCGTTGGGTTTGGGCTGGAGCCGTTCAACCCGAATCGGGCTGTTCTGCGTGAGCCGTTCCACATAGCGATTGGCTGCGGCCAGAACGGTCGTTGGATTTCGCCAACTCACACTCAACGGGAATGGCGCGCGGCCAGCAGGAATCCCGAAGTCCTTCGCGAACTCGTCCATGTTTGTCGCGCTCGCTCCGCGCCAGCCATAAATCGACTGATGTGGGTCGCCCACGGCCATGACCGGAGTTCCCGCAAATATCGTCTTGAGCAATCGAGTTTGAACAACCGCCGTGTCTTGATACTCGTCGAGGAGCACGACCTTGAACTGCGAACGAAGATCGTCGATGACCGACGGTGTGCGCTCACAAATCTCGAGCGCAAAACGAACTTGGTCGCTGAACTCGATGAAGCCCCGGCTTTGCTTGACCTCGTCATACTGCTGGGCCAGGCGCACCAACACTGGCAACGAGTTCGCATAGACGAGCGTTGATTCGAAGAATCGCTTGGCGTCCGCTTTGCCCCCGGTGCCGGCAATCGATTCGAGCTTGTCTTGCATTTCGCGTCCAAAGTCGATCACGCGCTGAGCGTCCGCGACGTTATCATTCAGCGCGCGGCTGATGTCGAGCACGCCGCCCGTGATGTCGTTCAACCGCTTGTCGAGATCGGGCAGGTCTGGGTCACGAGATGACCGGGTTACGTCGCGAGCGAGTTGCCATGCCGTGGCGTCACCAATGACGGTTGCGTCGGGGTCGAGCCCGATGTGGATTGCGTACTGACCGTAAATGCGATTTGCGAAAGCGTTGTATGTGCTCACCGTGGCGACGTTGAGATCATCGTCGGCGTCACCCGGCACGAGTTTCAGGTCGGCGAGCAGACCGATTCGATCGCGGATCCGCTTGGCCAGTTCGCTGGCAGCTTTGCGCGTGAAGGTTAGTCCGAGAACTTCGTGCGGCAACACATACCCATTCGCGATGAGCCAGACGACTCTGCTCGCCATCGTTTCTGTCTTGCCACTCCCCGCACCGGCAACGACAATTGCCGGCTCGCGTGCCGACTCGATGACGGCAGCCTGCTCTGGCGTCGGCGGGTGAAGCCCAAGTTTTTGAGCAAGCTCGTGAGCCGAGTATTCGGGTTCGGCCGACATGTCTCGTCGTTGCCACGTCATTCGGTTACCGCCTTAACCAAGTGGATGCGGTACTCATACCGGCTCGAAAACTCGCCCCGCTCCTCCGACTCGAAGACGCGGCCCGTGAACGACGAACCGGCCATGCCTCGCGCGGCTTTGCGCAGCCTCTCAATGGCGGCGTCAAAGAATTCCTGGTCGCCCGCGGCCTGCCGGCGTTCGGTATAAGGCGTCTTGGCGTTCGGCGCGGCCGCGAAGATGAGCTTGGCGCCGCCAGGTTGGGCATCCGGTGGCACGCCCTCGATGGCGTTGACGTTGACCGCCAGTTGGTAGCAGGTGAGCTGGCCGTTCTGCGGCAGTTCCTTGACCTTGAACGAGGTAGCGCTGCCGGTCTTGAGGTCGGCGATGACGACGGAGCCGTCCGCCTCCGCTTCGACGCGGTCAATCTTGCCGGAGACAGTCAACCGAATTGGGCCACGGGACGCATCGCGCGGATCGGCGTCGCGCTCGTCGTCGAAGTCGAGAACAAGGTGGAAGCCGCCTTCATTACTCAACAGTGTTGAACCTGCCGCATCGAAGTTGCTCAAGTACGCGGCGATGGCGGCGGAAAGCTTGGCGGCTCGCCGCTTTTCTGTCGTCGACTGCCACTCTGCTTCGAAAGCCGTCGACAGTTCTGACCAGCGCTCGTCGACCACGCTCATCAGCTGGTCGCCCGTGACCGGGCCCGTTGGCACTCCGGCCGGCGCGACCGCCTCCATTGCCGAGTGCAGCAGAGTTCCGAGACCGGATGCGGGCGTCTGCTCGCCCGAGACAATCGAATCGATAAACCACACAATCTGGTCTTTCTCCCACGATTCGAGTTTTGACGGCGAGAGTCGAATCCGTTCGTCGTCGTCGTCACTCCATCGGTCGACGATCGGCAACTCTGTCGACCAGTCGCGAAGACCGAGCCATGAATCAGGATGTGCGCCAGCGACTTCAGCCTCGGCCAACTTCGCCAGCGCAGTTGCGGCTTCAGCAGTCTCAGCAGAGTCAGCAGACTCCGGCGAGTCGGCAATCAAACGCCGACGGAGTCCGGCGACGAGCCCGCGAAGCGTGAACGCGCGGTCGTCTTCGGTTTCGGGCACACGCACCGAACGATTCGCAACCCGCTCGAAATAGGGCGAGGGCAAGTCATCTTCTCCGTCATGCGCGCTCACAATGAGCACCAAGCGAGCCCGAGACACGGCCATCGCGAACATTCGCTTTTCGTCGTCGCTGACCTCGCGGCGTGCGTCAATCGACTCGGCATCTTGGGCGCGCATGTGGCGCACGAGTCGGTGCGGAAAAAGCAGGGTTCCGCGAGGACGCAGATTCGGCCAGACGTTTTCTTGCACGCCCCCGACAACGACAACGTCAAACTCAGCACCGATAACACCCGACGGCGTCGCCACGAGCACCGAGGATGAATCTGCTTGGGGAGCAAGTGAGTCCTCAGGCACGTCCGTGCGCTCGAATTCCGTGATGAACTGCTCGGCCGGCGCCTCCGGCTGTCGCTCGACAAATCGACGAGCCGCCGTAAACAGGGCGATCACGGCGTCAAGGTTTCGGTTGGCCTCATCAGCCGCGATCCCCGACGACAGTGCCGCTTCACGCCATGTCTTGGCAAGCCCGCTGCGGTTCCAGACAGTCCAGAGCAGCTCTTCAATCGTTGAGGTCGGAGCGGCCTCAGCGATGAGCTCGAGCGTTTCTGCCACACGTGCGGCTCGGCGAGCGGGCCCAAAGTCAAACTGTGCAAAGAGAGCTGGGTTGCGCAGGGCCAACGTGAGAGCATCGCTGCCTGGCTGGTTGTTGCCCGAGGCGAGACCTTCGTGACGAAAAGCGAGTCGCAGTCTGCGCAATTCGAGCGCAGAGAGACCACCGAACGGACTCGTCAACATTTCGGCGGCGGATTCACGCGAGAACTCTGCGCGACCGAGTGCCAGCTTGATCATCATCATCATGTCGCGCGTCACCGAGTGTTGCTGCAGAGATGACTCGCTAATCAACGAGCGCGTCGGCACGTCAGCCACGGCCAGGCCGCGTGCGTAGGCCGAAACGAGTGCACCGTTTCGCGTGATGACGGCCATTCGGTTCCAGGGAACGCCGTTCTTCAGGTGCTGTTCGCGCAGGATGCGCCCGAGCGCACTCATCTCGTTGGTGCGACTATCGCGTCGCACACTCAACACCGTCGCGTTCTGGGGGTGGGTTTGTTCGGTGATGAGTTCGCCGGGTGCAGCTGGCGTCGCGGCGCGCTGGCCTACGACGAGCGCACTGCCCATGGTCGTGAACGCGGTCACGACCTCGCGGATAGCCGACCCGTGTCGGTGGACGGTGGTCAGCACAATCTGCTCAACCGCCGCCACGTCGAGCCCCACGTCAGTCGCCGTTCGCCCGAGGAACTCAGGAATAGCCCCACGGAATGTCGTTGTCGATTCGTCGGGGTCGCCAAGCACCACGACGGCCACGCCACGTTGGGCAAAGGCGCGCAACAGGTTGATGACGCCCGCAGTCGCTTCTTGTGCGTCATCCAGAATGATGAGCTTGACGTTCGCCATCACGAGTGGGTCAGCGAGAGCACCCGCGGCCACAGCAAGCAGCTCGGACGCATCAAAGTGATCCGGCCGCGCCTCGGCCACAACGCTTCGGTATGTCTTCCAGAATTGTGCCGCCGATTCCCATGCCGGTAGTTGCAGCTCGTGAGCGAGTCTCGCCAGCTCTTCTGGGCTGAGCCCGTGCTCTTGTGCGCGACCGAAAAGCTCGCGAAGCTCGGTGCGAAACACGCGTCGCACCCGAATGTCTTCGTGCAGTTCTTCGGGCCAGTAACGCTCGTTGTCATGAATCTCGCCGATGAGCAAGTCGTTGATGATGGCATCTTGTTCGGCACCGGTCAGCAGGCGAACGGGATCGAGATCGCGCACGATGGCCTGTTCGGCAGCGATGGAAAAAGCAAGCGACATCGGTGTTCGAGCCCGCGGGCCCGAAGCCGCCTCGGTAACGTCGCCGAGCGCGAGGCGAGTTGAGATTGCGTCCCGGAGCCGATTAGCTGCGAGGCGATTTGGTGTCAGAACAACAATGTCGTCGGCCGACCATCCGTCAGTGAATACGCGGCGGGCAACCAGTTCAATCGCAACGCTGGTCTTGCCCGTGCCCGGCGCGCCGACAATGACTGCGCTCGACCCCGGCGCGAGCGAGAGCACGCGCTGTTGGCTTTCATCGGGATTTGCGCACGAAAACCCGATGGGTTCTGGAGTGGTGAATCCTGCAATGGCCATCTATGTACCATAACGAGCAGGTGTGACATCGGGGTTGTGTGACAACGCTTCGAATGGGTGGCGTAATCTGAAGACCTAAGACTGAGGAAAGGTCATCGTGGAAATTCGCATCGGAATCGTCAATGCTTCGCGTGAACTGAGCTTCGAGACGTCGTCGAGTGCAGCCGACATCGAGGCCGCTGTCGCGAAGGCTCTCGCCGCACCGAACGGTTACTTGAGCCTGTCAGACACCAAGGGCAAGACGTACATCATCCCCACAGCCACCTTGGGGTTCGTTGAGGTTGGAGACGAGGCTGAGCGTCGCGTTGGGTTCGTCGCCTAATGTTGGACGCCCTATTCATCGACCTCGTCATCGTCTTCGCAGCTGCCCTCGCGATTGGCACCATCGTTCGCTATTCCATCCCCGGTCGCGTCAAGCATGGCTTGCTTCTGGTGCCGGCTTTCGCGGTTGTGTTTGCTGTGATTGTCTGGGAGATTTCGGTCTGGGCGGGAATGCCAAATGACTGGAAGCAACTCGCGTGGCTAGTGCTTTTCGTGCTCACTGCTGGAGCGACGGTGTGGTTCACGCTCTGGCTCACGCGCCGTCGCACCGCACAAGACGACGCTGCGCTTGCGGCTTCGCTCGCGGGAATTCGCGCCCTCTAGGCGGTTAGCCCGAGTGCGTCCATTCGACGCGTGTGCGCACCGAGCAAATCGGTAAAGACCGGTTCGATTCGACGGTGGATGCCCTCGGCCGAGTCCGACGCGGCAATCGCGCTCCGCGCCACCAACTGAGTGTCACCGATGAGACGGCGACCCCACAGGGCGAGACGCGAACTCAGATCAGGGTCCGACGCCATGCCCTCTCGAAGTGCGTCAAGAATTACCTCGTCACTTCCCGGGGCGGTCAACACGTCACGAACGCGCGCAGCCACACCGCGAGGGAGTCCGCCCACAAGCCGGGCAAAGAAGTCGTCAAGGAAACCCGCCGTGATGTACACCCCGAGCAGAGTTTCGTACCAATCTCGACCGCGGGTCAACATTTCGAATCGATCAATCGCTTCGGTGAATGGCTGCATGGCGACCGCAGGATCTACCTTCTTTGCGCGAAGCTCTGCGATGAGCCCCTGATGTTTGGCCAGTGCTTCCCCCGCAACGATGGAGATGCCCTCCTTCACGCGAAGGTTTGGGGATTGGGAGACAGCACGACTCAGCGATTCGAAGACAGCGAGTTCGAGGTAGGCCGTCTGCCCAAGAAACGAAACGACGTCGGGGGCGAGGTCGGACAAGTCGATTCGACCGGCGGAATCACCCGCGTCTTCACGGGAGCCCAGCAAAGGGGCATCCGTTTTTCGTCGTCGTCCGAAGAGCCACTCAAGCACGTGTCAACCCTATTCCCAATCGGGTCCGCACCGCACAGCGTAGGATGGGCAGTGATGCTGGAGCCACTGGAGCTCCGGCCTACGCCTCACTCGGTATGCATGACGGGCGTAGACCCTCTCAACCGTTAGGCCTTTCGTGCTTTTTTCTGACCTTAACATCGAACCCGACATCATCGAGGCGTTGACCAACAAGGGCATTTTGGAACCGTTCCCGATTCAGGAACAGACCATTCCCCTCGCCTTGAGCGGCCAAGACATCATCGGCCAAGCCAAGACCGGAACCGGCAAGACCTTTGGCTTTGGGCTCCCGATCATCCAACGTCTTGGTCTCGACCCGGAACCTGGTGTCAAGGCACTCGTTGTGGTGCCGACTCGCGAACTGTGCGTGCAGGTGACCGAAGACCTTGAGATGGCAACCGCGAATCGCAAGACCATGGTTGCGTCGATTTACGGTGGCAAGGCCTACGAAGGTCAGATTGAGCAAATCAAGGCGGGTGCGCAAATCATCGTCGGCACTCCCGGGCGATTGATCGACCTCGCGAACCAGAAGATTTTGTCGCTCGCGAATGTTCAAGAGATCGTGCTCGATGAAGCCGACAAGATGCTTGACCTCGGCTTCTTGCCCGACGTAGAGAAGATTTTCTCGAAGGTGCCCGCAATTCGTCACACCATGCTGTTCTCGGCGACCATGCCTGGTCCGATCGTCACACTCGCGCGTCGCTTCATGAGCAATCCGATTCACATTCGCGCGACTGATCCGGATGAAGGCCTCACGCAGGCGAACATCAACCACCTTGTCTACCGCGCCCACGCGCTCGACAAGGACGAGGTGATTGCGCGCATCCTGCAGGCCGACGGGCGTGGCAAGACGGTTATCTTCACACGCACGAAGCGAGCTGCTTCTCGTCTTCAAGAAGAACTTGCCGACCGCGGGTTCCCCGCCGTTTCTGTGCACGGTGACATGAGCCAGGAGGCGCGCGAGCGGTCGATGGCCGCGTTCAAGGCGGGCAAGAAAGACATCATGATTGCCACCGACGTTGCCGCCCGCGGAATTGACGTGGACGATGTGACGCACGTCATCAACCACACGATTCCCGAAGACGACAAGACGTATCTGCACCGCGCAGGTCGCACCGGTCGCGCCGGCAAGACCGGCATCGCAGTGACGTTTGTTGACTGGGATGACCTGCACAAGTGGGCACTCATCAACCGGGCGCTCGAGTTTGGCCAACCCGAACCGGTTGAGACGTACTCGTCGTCACCTCACCTGTACACCGACCTCAACATCCCGGCAGGAACAAAGGGGCGCCTCAAGTCGACTCCGCCCATGAAGGGCAACGACCGTCCCGAATCCGGCGAGCGCAGCTCATCACGCGGTAAGTCGGATGGGAAGTCGGACGGCAAGTCCGGCGGAAACTCGGATCGACCACGTCGGGTGAACAACCCGCCGAAGCACTCCACGCCCGCATCTGATGAAGCAGGATCGGGCGCGCACGACGGTGGCGGTAACGAGCACCACTCGGGAAACAACCCGGCTCGCAGTCGAAACCGGAGCCGTCAGCGCGGACCCGGCCTCAGCAGCTAGCGCCAGACGTGCAAACCGTGCGGGCTATTGCGCGGCAGCGAACACGGGCTCGCTACCTGCGGCGCCACTCGAGCCGCGGGCACTTTCGATGAGACGCTGAAGCATCTCCTCACTCGTAGTGTCATCGCCCGGTCGATTCACCTTGTTCGCGCCGTGGTAATCGCTTGAGCCGGTCACAATGAAGTCAAGCTCGCGGTGATATTCCCAGAGGGTTGCGAGCGCCTCGGGGTTGTTTCCCCGATTCTCTTGATGGTCAAGCTCGAGACCGCCGAGTCCCGCTTCCAGCATGGTTTGCAGATGATGCTTTGGCATCGTGTTCTGAGTTCGCGCGCACGGATGGGCCAGGATCGGCACGCCCCCGGCATGCCGAACGAGCTCAATCGCCTGGAGCACATCGGGTTTCTTCGGTGTGGGCACATAGTAAGGACTACTCGAAGACAAAATTCGCTGGATGGCGTCGGTGACATCGGTCGCATAGCCGTGCTTGACGAGAACGGTCGCAATGTGCGGACGCTGCGGAGGAGCGCCGGCCGCAACTTCGAGCACCTCATCGAACGTGATGTCGAACGTGGGACTCAGCCGGCCCACAATTTCACGAACACGATTCTCTTTGCCATCGGTGACACCGCGCATCGCGGCACTCAGTGCAGGGTCTAGTGGGTCAAACATGTAGGCGAGTAAGTGCATCCCGCCCGCATTGGGGGTGCTCACCGACAACTCTGCCCCCGGGATGAACGTCATGCCGAGAACGGCGCATTCGGCGATCGCATCGTGCCAACCGTCTGTCTTGTCGTGGTCCGTCAGCGACATCGTGCGAACGCCGGCAGCATGTGCTGCGCGAACGACGTCCGCTGGAGAGTCGGTTCCATCAGACACAGTGCTATGCAAATGCAGGTCAATCGGTGACTGTGCCCGAAAAAACCCGCTCATAGTGTCATGCTAGTGGTCGATGTTCTCCCGATTGATTGCCTGGCTTGCCGGTCTTGTAGCGACAGCGATTCTCGTCGTCGCCTTCTGGCCCGAACTCGTCGGCTACCAGCGCGTGTGGCCGTTCGCGGCCGTCGTCAGCATGCGCGGACTCGTGAGCCTGCTCGCCATCATCGCCATCTTTATCCTGCTGGTTATCGGGCGCATAGGTCATTGGCTCCGTCGCACGACGGCGACACTGAGCGTCTTGCTGACCATATTCGTGGCAGCAAATGCGTGGGTGCTCTTCACTCACGGATTTGAAAATCCGGACTTGGTTGTGGAAGACAAAGATGACATCACCATCATGACGTGGAACACCATGGGTGGCTCACCGGCTCCACTTGCCATTGCTAACCTCGCGATTGCATCCGACGCAGACATCATCGCTCTGCCTGAGACGAGCCGGCAAACAGCAATTGAGGTCAAGGGGATGCTCGACGCGGCGGGCAAGCAGATGACACTGCTCACCAATGCCTTCGATGAGGTCTTTACCGCTCACTCAACGGCGCTTCTCATCAGTTCCGAACTGGGTGAGTACTCGCTGGCACTCGACGTGGGAGATACCTCGAGCGCTCCATCACTTGTCGCGCTACCCGTCTCTGAATCTAGCCCGGTGATTGTGGCCGCTCACGCATCGGCCCCCGGGCCCGGACTCATGGAGACGTGGCGCAGAGACATCGCGTGGCTAGCCGACCTGTGCAATAAGCCAAACGTCATCGTCGCCGGCGACTTCAACGGCAATCTGGATAATTTTGCCGGCACCGGCACAGGCGATTTGGGATCCTGCACCGACGCCGCGCAGGTCATGAATGCGGCCGCTCTCGGCACGTGGCCCACGTGGGTTCCGGCATTCGCGGGTGCGCAGATAGACCACGTGATGTACAACGGACCCTACATCGCCTCCGAATTTCACGTTTACGATAACCCCGCAGGCTCGCGTGCGGACCATCGACCAATCGTTGCGCGTATCACCATTTCAGAAAAGTAATCCCAGACGTAAGGCGTGATCCATGGACGAGAACCGATCGACCACTCCTGTTTCCTCGCATTTTCGAGACTTCATTGGCTCCGGATGGGCACAACGAGACGAACTCGAACCGGCACAACGCCCCATCGCATCGTTCACTCCGTCCCGCCGCGATCGGTTGTCAGCAACTTTTGCTGGCGAACGGTTAGTGATTGCAGCTGGCGCGCTCAAGGTGCGATCCAACGACACCGACTATGCCTATCGCGCGCACTCCGACTTCTCGTATCTCACGGGTTGGGGCTCCGACAGCGAACCGGATTCCGTGCTCGTGTTTGAACCCACGGCCACGGGTCACGATTACGTGCTCTACTTTCGACCTCCCGCTGGGCGAGATTCCGATGAGTTCTATGCCAACCCTCAAATCGGTGAGTTTTGGATTGGTCGTCGCCCGTCACTCGATTTCGTCGGAAATGAACTCGGGCTCACCACCCGAGACCTCGCAGAGTTTGACGGCCACCTCATGAGCGAAGAGCTCGCTGGCCGAGTTGCGCGCGAACTTTCAGAAATGCGCCTCGTCAAAGATGCCTGGGAAATCGAGCAGATGCGCTCGGCGGTTGACTCGACGGCCCGCGGATTTGGCGACATCGCTCGTGTCATCAAGGTCATCGCGGGAAACCACCGAGGCGAGCGACTCGTCGAAGGTGCCTTCGCCTCGCGAGCACGGCTCGAAGGTAACGGGGTGGGCTACGACACCATCGCGGCGAGCGGCGCGCACGCGTGCATCCTGCACTGGACACGCAACGACGGCACCGTCGAGAAAGGTGATCTCATCTTGATTGACGCCGGCGTCGAGCTCGACAGCTACTACACGGCTGACATCACACGAACCCTGCCGGTGAGCGGCACCTTCACTCCGATTCAGCGCAAGGTATACGAGGGTGTGCGTAAAGCCGCCGACGCCGCATTTGCCATCGTCAAGCCGGGCATCACATTTCGGGATGTGCACGCCGAAGCGATGCGCGTCATCGCCGAGCTCACCGCTGAGTGGGGGCTGCTGCCCGTGACGGCAGAAGAGTCGCTCGACCTCGCAAATCAGCACCACCGGCGCTACATGGTCCACGGCACAAGTCACCACCTCGGAATCGACGTTCACGACTGCGCTGAAGCTCGAAAGTCGATGTACATGGATGGCGTTGTGACCGCGGGGATGGTCTTCACGATTGAACCGGGACTCTATTTCCAACCGGATGACCTCACGGTCCCCGAGGAATACCGTGGCATCGGCGTGCGAATTGAGGATGACATTCTCGTCACCGAAACAGGTGCGGAGAATCTCTCGATCGGCATTCCGCGCACCGCCGACGAGGTTGAGACGTGGCTCGCCTCGCACTAGGCGAATAGGGTGGTGAGGTGAGCGCAACACGAGTTTTTGCTGCCCGCCTTGTCGGGAGCCTGGTCTTTAACCCCGCGGGTGACCGCGTGGGCAAGATTCGTGACGTCCTCGTTGTCTACCGCCACGAAAACCCGCCGCGAGTGGTGGGTCTGATTGTTGAAGCCGTGGGCAAACGCCGCGTCTTCTTGTCTATCGGCCGCATCGCCTCGATCGGCAACGGTCAGGTAATCACGACCGGCGACATCAACCCGCGAAAGTTCGAGCAGCGCGGCGGCGAGGTGCGGGTTATCGCCGAGATGCTCGGACGCCGAGTGCACTTCGATGACAAATCGGGTGACGCGATCATCGAAGACGCGTCGCTTGAATCGACGGGCCCTGGTGAGTGGGAAATCACGAGTGTCTTCGTGCGTCGCCCGCGCACAGCCAGCGCTCCTTTTGCGAAGGGTGTCACCGCGTTGGTGGCGTGGGATGCCGTCACCGAACGTCAGCCCGACGGCGAATCACAATCAGCAGAACAACTCATCGCGACGTACTCCGAGTTGAAGCCCGCCGACCTGGCAAACACTCTTCTCGACCTTCCCAGCGAGCGCATGATGGAAGTGGCCGAAGAGCTGCCCGATGACCGCCTTGCTGACGTGCTCGAAGAGATGGACGAAAGCGACCAGATCGACATCATCGAGCAGCTCGATGACGAACGTGTCGCCGACGTGCTCGAGCAGATGGAGCCCGACGATGCGGCCGACCTCATCGCGGAACTGCCCGCCGAGCGCGGCGAGCACCTCCTCGAGCTGATGGAACCTGAGGACGCCGAAGACGTGCGCCTACTCTTGAGCTTCGGCGCCGACACTGCGGGTGGTCTGATGACCTCGGACCCGATCATCCTGTCGGCCGAATCGACTGTGGCGGAAGGCCTGGCGATGATTCGTCGTCACGACACCGCGCCGGCGCTGGCTGCTGCCGTGTGCGTGACTCTGCCGCCGTATGAGTCCCCCACGGGACGTTTCCTTGGCCTCGTGCACTTTCAGCGAATGCTGCGCTACCCACCGCACGAGCGCCTCGGCACCCTCATTGACTCCGGACTCGAGCCGATTCAGGCAACGACATCAGCTGCCGAGGTCGCTCGAATATTGGCCAGTTACAACCTCGTTTCTGTCCCCGTCGTCGACGAAGCTCACCGGCTTGTCGGAGTGGTTACCATCGATGACGTTCTCGACTACTTGCTCCCCGACGACTGGCGCAGTCACGACGACGATCATCCCGCTGATCGCGTTTCGACGTCGACAAGTTCCATCAGTACCGCCCGACCCCGAAAGAAGGTGACCCGTGGCACGCGCTAACCGACATGACGAGCGATGGGATAGCCCAAAGGGTCTCAGCGCGCTTTCCCGACCGGGCGCTCGACGCGACAACTTTGGTCGCTTCACCGAATCGATTGCGCGTGGCATGGGTACGCCGTGGTTCTTGGTTGGCCTCACGATTTTTGCCATCGTGTGGATTACCTTCAACTCGTTCGCACCGGAACCCTGGCGTTTCGATTCCGCAGCCATTGGCTTCACAGCCCTCACACTGATTCTCTCGATGCAGGCGTCATACGCGGCACCGATGATTCTGTTGGCGCAGAACCGTCAAGACGACCGCGATCGCGTGCAATTTGAACAGGACCGAATTCGCGCCGAACGCAACCTTGCCGACACCGAGTATCTCGCCCGCGAAATCGTTGCGCTGCGCTTGGCCATGAACGATATGGCCAGCAAGGAATTCATTCGGCAGGAGCTGCGCGCGCTGCTCGAAGAAATCGAGAAGCCTGCCGACAAAGCTCCCTCGAAAAAACCCGCCAGTAAGTAACGTGACGGACTCCACGCTCGCCGACCTCGTGCGGACCGCCACGGGCGCGGTGATGGATCCCGAACTTCGCAGGCCGCTCGGTGAACTCGGAATGATTGACGTCGTCGATGTCGATTCGAACGGTCGCGCCTCCGTCACCGTGAAATTGACCGTAGTCGGATGCCCGGCCGCCGACACAATCGAACGGGACGTCGTCGAGGCAGCTCAGGCCGTCGCGGGAATCACCCACGTCACTGCGCGCATGTCCGTGATGACCGATGCCGAGCGACTCGCCTTGCGCGAGTCACTGCGACCGGGCACGGTTCGCTCAAACCCGTTCGGGCCCGGCACGCTCACCCGCGTGATTGCTGTGGCCAGCGGTAAAGGCGGGGTGGGAAAGTCGTCCATCACAGCCAATCTGGCAGCCGAGTTGGCTCGGCGTGGATTCAGCACCGGAATCATTGATGCGGACGTCTATGGCTACAGCATCCCGTCACTGCTCGGTCTCGCCCCCGGCGGTAAAGCCGTGCGACCCGTGCGTATCGACGACATGATTGTGCCGCCCGTCTCGCACGGGGTGAAAGTGCTCTCCATCGGCATGTTTGTCGAAGACACCGATGTGGCCGTCGCGTGGCGAGGCCCGATGCTGCAACGAACGGTGAGTCAATTCTTGACCGATGCGTGGTTCGGCGACCTCGACTTCTTGCTGCTCGACTTGCCGCCCGGCACGGGTGACGTCGCGATCACCGTCGGGCAGTTATTGCCGAATGCCGAGGTCTTGCTCGTGACGACTCCGCAATCGTCCGCATCCGACGTCGCGGTGCGCGCCGGTTCGCTCGCCCGGCAGATGAATCAAACGCTGCTCGGAGTGGTTGAAAACATGTCGAGCGCCAGACTGCCCGACGGAAGCTCTCTCGACATCTTCGGATCGGGCGGCGGCGAGTTGACGGCGAGCAAGCTCGGGGCTCCATTTCTCGGGAGCATTCCGCTCAGCCAAACCCTGCGCGCTGATGCCGACATGGGTACACCGGTCGTGCTGGCACACGGTGACGACGCGGCCGCCGAGGCGATTCGAAATCTTGCGGATCGCGTGATTCGGCGCCCAGACACTGGGGAATCCAAGAAGCTGCCGATTTCGGTTTAGGTCGAAGCGGGGTCCGATCGAATCGGGGCTTAGATTGATTAGGGACTTAGGTTGATTCGGGACTTAGGTAGATTCGGCGTCGAACGGCGTCGACGCCTTTGCGTCACGAGCAGGCGACTTTCTTTTTGCCGGGGCCGATTTTGCTCCCGATGCCCGAGCCGGCGACGTGACCGGAGTGACGCTGCTCGTTGTTGAGTCATCGGTGAGCGCTTCACGAATGATGCGACGCGGGTCATACTGCCGCGGGTCGAGCTTCTTCCAATCGATGTCGTCATATTCAGGGCCCAGTTCATCGCGCATGCGCGTCTTGGCTCCATCGGCGAGATCCCGCAGAGATCGAATGAACTGCGCGAATCGTGCAGCGGCAGCCGGTAGGCGATCGGGGCCGACGATGAGCACTGCGATGACACCAATCAGCAGCAACTTCTCGAAGGTAAGACCGAACACACTTCGAGGATAGTCGCGAGACCCATAAGCCTTTGCCCCTAGGCTGAAAGCGGGAGGAGGCGCGGTGAGCCACAACGAATTGAACTGGTCGTTTGCAGAAGAATTTGCCGTCGAAACTTCTGTCATCGCTCGCGCCCGCGCCCTCTCACTGGAATACGGCGTTGCTCCGATTTCTCCCGCCGTTGGCGCCCAAATGGCGATTTTGGCGGCATCGCTGGTGGCAAAAAACATCATCGAAGTGGGCACCGGCCTCGGCGTGAGCGGGCTCTGGCTGCTCCGAGGCGCACCCGAGGCAAGTCTCACGTCAATCGATCATGAGTTTGAGTATCACGACCAAGCGAAGATGCTCTTCGCTGAAGCCGGCATCCCTCACCAGCAACTGCGATTAATCACGGGTCATTCGTCCGAGGTGTTGCCCCGAATGAACGAGAACTCCTACGACATCGTCGTCGTTGACTCCGACCCGGCCCACTTGCTCGAGAATGTCGAACACTCGTTACGGCTCGTTCGCGTTGGGGGCCTTGTTCTTTTGCCTCACGCGCTCTGGCACGGTGAGGTCGCCAACCCCGCTCAACGTGGTGACATCCCTGCCGTCTATCGTTCGGTGCTCACCCTGGTTTCGCAATCAGAAGCCGTCTTGGCTGCCCTCTCACCGGCTGGAGATGGTCTGCTTCAACTCTCACGCGTGAACTAGTCCGCCACAGCGGACAGTCGCTTCGAGCAAAAAAATGAACCCCGCACGAGCGGGGTTCATTGTCGAGAGTGAAATCTCCAACGAAGTCAGTCGAGCCCTAGGCGGCTGGAACAACTCCGGACAGAACCTGGTGAAGTTCTTTAGCCTCGGCATCATTGACGGACACAACGAGGCGTCCGCCGCCTTCGAGTGGAACTCGAACGATGATCAGGCGACCTTCTTTGACCGCCTCCATAGGGCCGTCACCGGTTCGCGGCTTCATAGCAGCCATATACGCCACCTCTTTCTCAAAAAGCGTATTTCCATTATCCCACGCTCAGCGAGACCAAAAAACCACGAGGCTGAGTTTGAACGAGCCTCACACAGTCGATTACGGCGGTGTCCAGTCGTAGTCCGAGACCGCCCAGGCGGCCCCAATCCACAAGAACTGTCCCACCACGAACAGCATGACAATCAGGATGCGGTAAACGCGCGAGCGGGGCGCCGCCACAATCGCCAAGGCAGGAAACAGCGGGGCCAAGATACGAAACGTGCTCGACTGCGGAAAGAACACCGCGAGCACGTAGAGCCCATAGCTGAGACTCCAGAGGCGAATCTCTGGCCCGACTCGGCGCGCCGCGGGAAGCAAGAGAATGAGACCGGCGACCACGACCAATCCGCTGAGCAACGCATA
>CAEZTD010000011.1_pt1 | contig 18961 bp, 20 predicted proteins | sample 7264131 | NCBI WGS metagenome assembly CAEZTD01 (sample SAMEA6813795, study PRJEB35770) | uncultured Actinomycetes bacterium | biome: Freshwater; feature: Freshwater reservoir; material: water | place: Czech Republic | collected 2015-06-16 | depth 0.5m m
ATGTCTCGCTATGTCGCTGCTGTCGCTTCCATTTCTCTGATGAGTGCACTAGTTCTGTCCGGTTGTTCTGCACCCGGTGCGGGGGATCACGATTACGATCACGAGTCAATGGGCACATCGAGCGAAATGCCGGTGACAATGTCTGATGGCGACATCATGTTTGCACAGATGATGATTCCGCACCATGAGCAGGCAATCGAAATGTCAACCCTCGCCGAGACGAGAACCGAAAATGCTGACGTTCTCGCACTCGCCCAGCAGATCAAGTCAGCACAAATGCCTGAGATTAGCCAGATGACGACATGGCTTGCCGACGCCGGAGCTCCACTGTCGATGGGTCACGACATGGGTGACGACGGGATGCTCTCGGCTGACGAGATGACGACTCTCACCAATGCCACCGGGATCGAATTCGACAGGCTTTTTCTCGCCGGCATGATCGCTCACCACCAGGGCGCACTAGAAATGGCAAAGACTGTTCAGAATTCAAAGAACGCTGAAGTCAAAGTTCTCAGTGACAACATCTCCTCCAGCCAAACGGCTGAAATCGAAGAGATGAAAAAACTGCTCGCAAACCTTTAGCTGAAGTCGGGGTCCGGCTCGAAGCGGTACGACACGGGCCACTGGCGTCGACCCGCATTGAGCATGCCTTTACTCTCCTGCAGATAGCAAAGACCGCACAGCGACTCGTATGCGATGTCACCCTCATCGAGGGCAACCTGTTCGCCATCGAAAACAAACTCGCCACGGAACTTGCGCGTGTTAAAGATCGCTTTGCGGCCACAACGGCAAATCGTCTTGAGTTCTTCGATCTCGTGTGACACCTCGAGCAGTCGCCGCGAACCGGGGAACGCGACTGTTTGAAAGTCGGTGCGGATGCCGAACGCGAGCACGGGGATGTCCTCCAGCAGCGCAATGCGGAGCAGGTCATCCACCTGGGCCTCGGTCAGGAACTGAGCCTCGTCCAAAAGGAAACACTTGATGTCAACGCCCCGACGGCGCTGGACCTCTTCGCGGTGACGTTGGAACGCGTCGTAGAGATCAGACTCGGGATAAACAACGAAGTCAGCTTTGCGCGAGACGCCAAGTCGACTCATCACACCAAGGTCACCCTTGGTCTCGAGAGCTGGCTGCGCAATGAGAACGGCGTGGCCGCGTTCCTCGTAGTTGTATGCCGCCTGAAGCATTGCCGTGGTCTTGCCACTGTTCATGGCGCCGTAGCGAAAGAAGAGCCTGGCCATCTTCTTGGTTTCCGTTCTGTTAAGCGGTGAGCTTCAGAACTTCCGCCGTGTGCTTCAACGATTCGGCAGCCACCTTGGGCGAGTCAGAGAGACGCGTTCCGAAACTCGGAATCATCTTTTGAATCTTGGGTGTCCAGCGCGTGAAGTCCTCGGGGAAGCACTTCTGTAGCACGTCAATCATGACCTGAACAGACACGGATGCCCCGGGTGACGCGCCGAGCAAGCCTGCGATGGTTCCATCTTTCGCAGCGACCACTTCGGTGCCGAACTGAAGAACGCCACCTTTTTTCTTGTCCTTCTTCATGACCTGAACGCGCTGACCGGCGGTGATGAGTTCCCAATCCTCCATCTGGGCTGACGGCATGAACGCACGCAGATCGGCGAGTCGTTTCGAGCGACTGGCCGTGAGCTCACCAATCAGGTAGCGCAGCAAACTGAAGTTGGTCACGGCCACCGCGAGCATCGGGATGATGTTGTGGAATCGAATCGAGAACGGCAGGTCGAACCACGTTCCTTGCTTGAGGAACTTAGGGGTGAACCCGGCAAATGGCCCGAAAAGCAGAGATTTCTCACCATCCACCACACGCGTATCCAGGTGTGGAACCGACATTGGGGGTGCACCGACCGACGCCTTGCCATAAACCTTCGCCTGGTGCCGAGCAACGATGGCCGGGTTGGTCGTGCGCAGGAACTCTCCCGAAATCGGGAATCCGCCGAAACCGCGAATCTCCTGGATCCCGGCATCCTGAAGAAGCGCAAGCGCTCCCCCACCAGCACCAACGAAGACGAACTTGGCGTCCATCGTTCGGGGAGTGTTGCCCACGGAGTCACGAAGACTCAGCCTCCAGCGACCGTTCCGGAGTCGCTTGAGCGCAGTTACCTCTGTCTCGGTGCGAAGGTTGGCGCCCTTCGAGGTGATGTACTCAAAGAGCTGGCGAGTCAGGGCGCCGTAGTCGATGTCTGTTCCCGACGTGATGCGCGTGGCTGCGACCGGAACGTCGGTGTGACGCTCATCCATCAGCAAGGGAGCCCAGTGTTCAATGACCTGAGCTGACTCGGTGTACTCCATGCCGGCAAAGAGCGGCTCGTTGCGAAGAGCGGCCATGCGCTTGCGCATGTACTCAACGTTCTTCTCTCCCCAGACAAAGGTCATGTGCGGAGTGGCGTTGATGAAGGAGGTGGGATCTCCGATGAGGTGGTGCTCGACAAGGTAGGCCCAGAACTGGCGAGACACCTGGAACTGCTCATTGATGGCGACCGCTTTGGATGCCTCCACCGAACCATCGGGCGCCTCCGGCATGTAGTTCAACTCACACAGAGCAGCGTGGCCGGTTCCGGCGTTGTTCCAGGGGTTCGAACTTTCCAACGCGACGTCAGAGAGGCGTTCGACGATTTGGATGCTCCACCGCGGTTCGAGTTGCTTGAGGAGCGCACCGAGGGTCGCGCTCATCACGCCACCGCCAATAAGGCAGACGTCAACTTCCTTGGGCAAACTCATCCGGCTAGTTTACGGTCCGTGGAGTACTTCTCATTGAGTCAGCAATTCCAAGAGGTGGAATGACTCGCGACACAACCTACGCGCGCTCTGCAGCAATCAGCTCAGCAATTTGCACGGCATTCAGGGCAGCACCCTTGCGCAGGTTGTCGCTGCTCAAGAACATGGCTAAACCGCGTCCGCCGTCGACCGTCTCATCTTGACGGAATCGTCCGACAAACGTGGGGTCTGCGCCGGCCGCCTGCAGTGGCGTGGGCACGTCCTCGAGTTGCACGCCGGGAGCGTTGGCGAGAAGCTCTTTCGCCTCATCCGGCGAGATTTCGTTCTCGAACTCGGCGTTAATGCTCAGGCTGTGCCCGGTGAATACGGGCACGCGAACACACAATCCACTGACAAGCAGGTGTGGCAGCTCGAGAATCTTGCGGCTCTCGTTGCGCAGCTTCTTTTCTTCGTCCGTCTCGTACAGTCCGTCATCGACGATTGCGCCGGCAAGCGGAACAACGTCGAAGGCGATGGTCTTCACATATTTGACCGGGGCTGGAAAGTTGATTGCCGACCCATCGTGGACGAGGTCCTCAATGTTTCCTTGGCTCATGGCGGCGCGAATTTGAGTTGCAAGTTCCTCGGCGCCGGCGAGACCGGATCCGGATACGGCCTGGAAAGTCGTGACCGTCAACTTGGTCAACCCTTTAGCTCCGTCGAGCACCTTGAGCACGGGCATTGCCGCCATCGTGGTGCAGTTGGGGTTTGCGATGATTCCCTTGCGGGCCTCAGCGATTGCATGTGGATTCACTTCGCTCACAACCAACGGAACGTCAGGGTCCATGCGCCAGGCGCTCGAGTTGTCGACGACCAGTGCGCCAGCCTCAGCGAATCGCGGGGCCTGGGCCCGGCTTCCCGTGGCTCCAGCTGAGAAGAGGGCCACGTCGATGCCTGATGGATCGGCCTTTTCGACGTCCTCGACGACAACGTCGTGACCGAGGTACTGCAGAACACTTCCAGCAGAACGCGACGACGCAAAAAAGCGGATGCTCTTGACAGGAAAACTGCGCTGCTCCAACAGGCGGCGCATGACCGTGCCCACCTGACCCGTCGCTCCAACGATGGCGATGTTGAGCCCCTCTGGGGCGATCGCGGTCATCGCCCGGTCCCGGCGTGAACGACAGCCTCAACATCCGAGTCGAGTCCGAAGGCGCTGTGCACGCGACGCATTGCGTCGTTGAGTTGATCAGCCCTCAAAATGACCGAAATTCGAATTTCTGACGTGGAGATCATGTCGATGTTGACACCCGCTTCAAAGAGAGCGGTGAACAGTTGAGCGGAAACACCCGAGTTGGTTCGCATTCCCGCACCGACGACCGAGAGCTTTCCGATCTGGTCGTCGTAGGTGAGTTCGTCATAGCCAACTTCTGTCTTGGCGTCGCGAAGGGCATCCATCGCCGCATCACCTTCGGTCTGCGGAAGCGTGAACGAGATGTCGGTCTTGTTGTCGCCCTTGTGGCTCACATTCTGAACGATCATGTCGATGTTGATGTCGGCGTTGGCCACAATCGTGAAGATCTGGGCGGCCTTGCCGGGAACATCCGGCACTCCGACCACGGTGATCTTTGCTTCGCTAAGGTCGCCGGCGACACCGGTGATAATCGGCTCTTCCACTTTTTGTCCCTCCGTGGGGTTATAAACGATGGTGCCTTCGTCGTGCGTGAACGATGAACGTACGTGCAGGGTGACTCCGTGACGACGCGCATACTCGGTTGCGCGGATGTTCAAGACCTTGGCGCCATTCGCCGCGAGTTCGAGCATCTCTTCGCTGGTGATTCGGTGGATTCTTCTCGCGAGCGGAACCACGCGAGGGTCCGCCGTGAACACGCCGTCGACGTCCGTGTAGATCTCGCACACATCGGCCTCAAGTGCTGCGGCAAGCGCGACGGCGCTCGTGTCCGAGCCGCCTCGACCCAGCGTCGTGATGTCTCCGGTGTCACGGTTGAAGCCTTGAAACCCCGCCACGATGACGATCGCGCCTTCGGCAACGGCGTCTTTCAGTCGGCCCGGGGTCACGTCGACGATGCGAGCAGACCCGTGCTGATCATCCGTGATCATGCCGGCCTGACTGCCCGTGAATGAGCGTGCGTCGTGACCGAGGCTGCGCACGGCCATCGCAACGAGCGCCATCGAGATGCGCTCACCCGCCGTCAGCAACATGTCGAGTTCGCGAGGTGCATGCACAGTCGACACCTCGTTCGCGAGGTCCATCAGTTCATCCGTTGTGTCGCCCATGGCACTGACAACGACAACCACGTCGTTTCCTGCTTCGCGCGCTTCGACGATGCGGCGTGCAACGCGCTTGATGCTTTCGGCGTTGGCCACGGATGACCCGCCGAACTTCTGCACAATCAAGCTCACGACTGACGCTCCTGCTGATGACGAAGTGGCGCCGAAAAGCGCCGAATCAAAAGAATGCCTCAATCCTAGCGACCCGTTACAGACGGCCTTTCCATCAGGCGTGACGGGCGACGGATGGTCATCTAGACCGTGCGCCGACCCTCAAAGGCTCGTCCGAGAGTGACCTCGTCGGCATACTCAAGGTCACCGCCGACGGGGAGCCCGAAGGCGAGGCGCGATACCTTGACGTCGATCGCGGCGAGCAGGCGCGTGATGTAGGTCGCGGTCGCTTCGCCTTCGAGGTTGGGATCGGTCGCGATGATGACTTCGGTGACCGTGCCGTCTTGCAGGCGCGTCAGAAGCTGGCGGATGCGTAGGTCGTCTGGCCCGATACCGTCTATCGGGCTGATCGAACCGCCGAGCACGTGATAGAGCCCGCGGAACTCACGCGTCCGTTCGATTGCGACAACATCTTTCGCTTCCTCGACAACGCAAATGAGTGTCGGGTCGCGGCGCGCATCGCGACAGACGGCGCATCTGGCTTGTTCGCCAACGTTGCCGCAAATCTCGCAGAACTTGACCTTCTCACGCACCTCGGTGAGCACCTGGGCGAGACGCGAGACATCAAACGTTTCGGTCTGAAGAATGTGAAAAGCGATTCGCTGGGCCGACTTCGGGCCGACACCCGGTAGTCGTCCGAGTTCGTCAATGAGTTCTTGAACGATTCCCTCGTACACCGGTTCTAGCCCTCCGAGTCGAGGAGTTGAGAATCGGTCCGCGATTCGTCAGCCGCGTCGGCATCGCTCGCAGAACCACCAGCCGGCTCAGACCCACTTGTCAGCTTTTCTTCACTGAGAAAAGTCGCGCCGAGAACCTCACGAACGACGGACTCTCCATATCGAGACTCGTCGACCACGGGGGTTGGTTTCGAATCCTCGGTCGCGGGTGCCTCGTCCGCCGTGCCATCCGACTCCCCCGCGGTTGCGGATTCTGTATCGCTCGAAGATGCGGCCTCCGACTCGTCGGCGAATGCCGGTTTTGGTTTCGATCCGGGAATCTGAACGGTCGCCCATCCGTCAGCCTCGGGATCAATTGTGGCCACGGCGGGGGGTGCCGAAATCGGGATGACTTCGGTGTCAGGCAGTGGCGCGTCGACGGGCTGCGTGCGCGTGCCCTCGACGGACAAGCGGAACTTGGGGCTTACACCCAGCACTGCCTGAATCGCTTGGCGCGTGATTTCATGCACGCCTCCCGGCACTCCGGGTTGGGGTCGGAAAGCCGCTGCGTCAGATTCGCGAGCGAAAACGAGTGTCATCACGCCGTCGGTGAATTCTCGAACCTCGGCCGCGGTCACGATCATCCAGGCAGCACGCTTGGCCGTTTCGATGTGCGACATGATTGCGGGCCAGTGTTCCTTGACGACTGCCGTTGTGACCTCGCCCGCGAAGACGGGCTCGGCATCTACTACTGGTGCGGCTACTGGCTTTGGCGCGGTGACGGGCTCAGCCATTGCAAGTTTCGTCGACGCACCCGACTCCACGAGAAGTCGCGCAATCATGAGTTCAAGGTGAAGGCGCGGAGATGTGGCGCCAGACATTTCTGAGAGTGCCGCGTTGACGACATCAGCTGCGTGAGAAAGCTGAGCGCTCGACATAGCCCGTGCTTGCGCCATCATGCGGTCGATTTCATCTTGTGGGATGCCCCGCAAAACGGACGAAGCCTGCGGGCCCGTGGCAGCCACGATGATCAGGTCGCGCAGGCGCTCGAGCAGGTCCTCAACGAACCGGCGCGGATCTTGCCCGGTCTGAATCACTCGGTCGGCGGCCGCGAATGCGGCGGCCGAGTCACGCGCAGCAAGCGCATCCACGGCTTCATCAAGCAACGCACTGTGCGTGTAGCCGAGCAGCGAGACCGCGCGGTCGTACGTCACGGTGTTGTTTTCAGACCCAGCAATGAGCTGGTCAAGAACGGAGAGAGTGTCTCGGGCAGAACCGCCACCGGCACGCACGACGAGTTGCAACACGCCATCTTCGACGCTGACGTTTTCGCCCGCGGTCATCTTCTCGATGTAGTCGAGCATGATGGCCGAGGGAATCAGCCGGAACGGATAGTGGTGCGTGCGCGATCGAATCGTGCCGATCACTTTCTCGGGCTCGGTCGTCGCGAAAATGAACTTCACGTGCTCGGGCGGCTCTTCAACCAACTTGAGCAACGCGTTGAATCCCTGCGGAGTGACCATGTGCGCCTCGTCAAGGATGAAGATCTTGTAGCGATCGCGCGCCGGAGCGAACGACGCACGCTCACGAAGTTCGCGCGCATCATCGACACCGTTGTGACTCGCGGCGTCGATTTCGACGACGTCCATGGATCCGCCACCGTCGCGGGCGAGTTCCACACAACTCGGGCATACGCCACACGGCGTATCAGTGGGGCCCTCTGCACAGTTTAGGCAGCGGGCAAGAATTCGAGCGGACGTCGTCTTGCCGCAGCCACGAGGACCACTAAAGAGGTACGCATGATTCACGCGATTCGATCGGAGGGCTGCCATGAGTGGGTCGGTCACCTGCGACTGCCCGATCATCTCAGCAAATGACTCGGGTCGATAGCGTCGATAAAGGGCGGTGACCACAGTCCAATAGTACGGCTCAGGTGCGACGTGGCCGGGTGTCATCGACGGCGGTGCGGGACTGAATGACCCGCGAGCAAAGATAAGACCCCTCGCGCACCCGCCAGAGCCCGGTTACCCTTGCTTCATTTCTGACCTAGGGGAGTTGGCCTGGTTAGCGCCACGCGAGGGGCTGACACCAATATTACGCCAGGCCTGCCTTAGCTCAACGCGGACGACAATCGTTCCGCCAGATGGGCGCCCGCCGTGAGCTCACCAGCTTCAATCTGGCGAGCGAGCAGCAACGTGATTTCGTTTGCCGGAGCACGGCCGCCAAGTTCACGTTGAGACCCAACTACGAGCCCATTGATCTCTTCGATTTCAGCTCGACGGCCCTTCATCCAGTCTTGAAGAACTGTCGTTCTGGTGTCGGGTAGCGAGTAGTCAGTCAACACACGATCAAGCAGCTCGGTTGCAAACGCGTCAGGGCTCGAGGTGTCAATATCGTCCATTCCGAAGATGGGCACGACCTTGTGTCCGAGGGCGACGGCCGTGCGGCCAGCTTCTTTACCGGTCTCCGTCATGAATTCGTGCATGCCGGGCAGCGCAATCGCCTCAAGCAAGGGCAGATCAAGAATCGCCGAAGTGACGAGTTCCGCGGCGTTCGCGACGAGCTTCATCCACTTCGACGAGCGGATATCGTCAACGACATCGACCTCACCCGCGGCCGACAAAACCTCGGCTGCCTGTGTCACCCGAGCTTGAACTTCATCGTTGAGTCCACCGAGCGCAAACCACATTTCGGTCTGTTGGTTCACGACACCCGGTTCGAACATGTTGGCTGCGACTTCAATCACGCATCCCACGGTTCGATCTACACCGACGACGTCGGCCATGTCGTCCACTGTCATTCCGTTCTGAACACCAACGACGAGCGATGTGGGTTTGAGAAGGGGCAGGATGAGTTCACACGCCCACCTCGTGTCATAACCCTTGACCACGACGAAGACGATGTCGAATGGTTCACGCAAGGTGGCAACTTCGGCCAGATGGACTGCATTGAGTGGCGTCCGGGTCGTGCCCGACGGGGAATGGATGGTCACTCCCTCGCGTCGAATCACCTCAACGTGCGCGGGCCACTGCTCGACGCAGGTAACGTCGTGACCCGCTCGCGTCATTGCGGCGGCTATCGCTGCGCCGTTCGCCCCGGTGCCGAGTACCGCGATTCGTGTGTCCATGAACCCACCCTAGAATGGGTGAGGTTTTGCGTTCAGCTCGCCCTGGCGCAAAACCACTGGAGAATTCGCCTAGTGGCCTATGGCGCACGCTTGGAAAGCGTGTTGGGTGAAAGCCCTCGGGGGTTCGAATCCCCCATTCTCCGCCATTGTGATGTTCCAGGACATCGAGGACACCCGAACCCCCGAAAACGGGGGTTCGGGTGTTTTTGCTTCGAGCAAATTACCGACCTCGCTTGGTGCGAAAGTGGTCAGTACACTTATTCCATGAGTATCGGGCTTGCTGTAGATCGATCAGCGATCGCTCACATCTGTCGCACGCACAACGTTAGCCGTCTCACAATCTTCGGTTCGGCAACATCGGCAAAGTTCGACAGTAAACGCAGCGATGTCGATTTCCTTGTCGAGTTCGCCTCTGGAAGCCCGGATGCCTTCGGCGAGTATTTCGGGCTGAAAGAGGAGCTAGAAAGTTTGTTGGGCCGTCCGGTTGACTTGGTAATGGCGTCCGCCGTCCGAAACCCCTATTTTGCTGCATCCGCAGCCAGAGGGGCCGAGGAAGTGTATGCGGCCTGATTCTGCAGCGATCCTGTGGGATGTTCACGCGGCGGCGACTCGAGTCGCGGAGTTCATTGTTGGCCTCGACGAGGCTGGCTACGCTACAGACTCTTTACGTCGTTCAGCGGTTGAGCGTCAACTGGAGATCGCCGGAGAGGCGCTAAATAACCTGCGGAAGAGTGATCCGGATACTGCGCAGCGGATTCCTGAAATCTCAAGAATCATCGGTCTCCGCAACATTCTTGCCCACGGCTATGCGGTCGTCGACGACTCCGTTGTCTGGGGCGCCGCGTCACAACGCGCGCCGCAACTTTTGAGCGCAGTGGCCGAGCTACTCGCCGAATAGCTCCACAGCGAACCGCGTCGCGCACGTTAGGGCGATGCAGAGTTCGCCGTTTGTTGTCGACGTGATGTCGGGATTCGAACCCGTTCGAATCGGGGCCCACGGCGTTTGCGAAGCGCCAGCTTCGCGCCGGGGTGACCATTCACCGCCAGTAACTCCCTTGATGTAGAACCTAAGCAGGCGCTTCTGAGAGGGAGTTTTTGAGTTGGTGTGCAAGGTGTGCATGCACGTTGCTCAGAGAAGTATGTCCAATTGTTTAGCTATCTTCTTGCAGCGATTCTGAATTGATTTAGCCCCAGTTTTGTTGGCACTTTTGATTCTCGGTATGAAGTCTTCTAGCAAGGCTTCGTCCATCTCGGCAAAGTCAGCAGCCGCCTGAAAGCCGTAGTAACCCACGATCTTGCTCTTGTCAGTTTCCGCCCACTCCATTACAACGTCATACGCTCTTTTTGTTTGGGCCTGAGTTAGATCAAGATGGACCAAAAGCTGGGGAACGTGCCAACGCACTTCTTGTTGTTTGTAAAGCTCGAGATTCTTGATCAATTCCTTGGCGAATGGCTTTACCGAGTCAGGCTTTTGCTCGGCTACCCGCATGGCAACATAGCTTGCCCTCATCGCTACAACGGGGTCTTCATCCAAAAAGAGCCCATAAATCTCAGACAGACTCGAGGGGTCTTTGAGCAACCTCTGAATTACCTCATCCGCTTCGCCAACCGAGGTTCTGGTGCCGCCAGAAAGTTGCTCTCTAAACCGATTCACAGCAGGACCCTCCATCACCTTTCAATGCCCCAGGGCAACAAACTTTGCCTCAGGATTATCGTCTGAAGTATTCGCGGTAAATGCAACAATTTGCGCACGGAAGTCTTCTCGTGGAACCACAGTCCGGGCTCACACGCAGGCCTCGCCTGTGCGCGATTGGACACGCAGAAATAGGAAAGTGAACTGCACTTTATTTGACGCTAATATGTTCACGATCAATGTTCCCCTCACGTAAAGGACGTGAATCCGTGAAAAAGAAATTCGCTCTGGCCGCTTTAGGCGTGGTCGTTTCCGCAGTAACAGTGCTGGGTGTTTCGCCGGCGCAGGCGGCCACCGTTGGGAGCACTGAGAAATACGTGCTGTGTGACGCTGCCGATGGTGCCGAAACGTTCACCATTGCAGGGGTGACGGCAGGGGACCTTCTGGTCTACAACTTCGCTAAGTTCACTAACGTCAGCGATTACACCACCTCCTACATTGAGCCCTACATCCTTGTTGGTGACGCGGCCAACGAAACCAGATCGTTCACGGTGGCTGACGTGGCGGCCCTGGCAAATCAGGCGGGAATTACCGATTGGCCGCTTGAAATGAACGTTGTCGTCTACCCTGCGGGCACCACTAATTTCAACTTTGAAACCGCTCCACCGGGGGTGCCGACCGAGTATTTTGCTGTCGGGATTAAGTCTCTTGGTGGTGGCCTCTATGAAGCATGTCCGAAGCCTGCTGTCGCGGACGCGCCCGTAGCGGACCAACTGCCAGACACGGGCGCCAACGGCTCAACGATTGGTGTTTTCTCCGCAATCGCAGCTGGCCTGCTCGCTGCCGGCGCGCTCGCGCTCGTCACGGTCCGTCGCCGCTTCGCGCGCAACTAGAGTCACGCGCGACGTCCTCGGCCAACCCTGTCATGATTCCCCGAGCCATTTTGGCTCGGGGAATCATGCGCGCGCATCCGCCTCACGACGGACGCGTCGCAAAGCTATCCGGGGGATTTGCTCAATGTTCAGTTCGAGCCTGTCAGGGTTGGGTTGGTCTGGGCCGAGTGGCAACAGACGAGCAGAGGGGTAGCCTCCGGTTTGTCACTTCGAAAACTGAGTAACTCCGAGCCACGATCGCTCCAGCAAGTTTTCAATTACCGATGGACTGATTTCCGGCCTGAAAGGATTATTGCCACTCGCAAGCATTGCAAAGCCGTGCACAATCGACCAGGCAAAGTTTGCTACAGACTCGAGCTCTGCTGGCTTGACTAAGCCTTCGTTACACAGATCAAGAATTGCGTCATGCAAGATAGCTCTAGCCGAGGGGTTATCTTCGCGCTGGGGTGACGCATCACAGTCAATGAATGCAACGGCAAAAAGACCCGGCTCTTCCAAGCCAAAGCGAATGTATTCGCGGCCGGTAGCCATGAACTTGCGTTTAACGTCTTCTTCGTTTTCTAGGGCTTCCAACATCCGTCTTGCAAGCTCTTCTCTAGCCTGCTGTGAGATTGCAGCCTTCAAGTTCTCCCCACTGGGGAAGTGTCGATAGACCGCCATTGGTGTCACACCAACCATCTTGGCCAGGTGGGTCACACCGAGATTCCGAAAACCTGAGGCCTTGGCTTCTTTCATCCCAACCGTAAGAAGGGCCTCTTCTAGGTTGCCGTGATGATAGGTCTTTTTGTTCATGAGTTTGATGTTGACGGGATACACATGAGCCTACTATGTTTAGTAGATAAACATTAGAGGAGAACCGCAATTGAGTGATTTAAATGTTGTCATCGGCAACGGAACTATCGGTGGAAGGCTTGCCAGAATCCTTGCGGCCGATGGTAAGCGGGTTGTTCTTGTGGCCCGATCGGCCGCCACTGAGACTATCCCCGGTGTGACGCAAGAAGTCGCTGACGCAACTTCTATCGAGGCGCTGCTGTCAGCTGCCCCAAAAGCCAAGACTGTCTTCAACTGCGCCAACCCTCCGTATAACGAGTGGCAAACGGAATGGCCCAAGCTTGCAAACGCAGTCAACGAATACGCAATGCGCGCCGGCGCTGATCTGGTGATTTGTTCAAACCTCTACGGCTATGGTCCGTACGACGGCGAACTGACTGAAAACCAGCCACTGAACGCTACCTGGCGAAATGGCCAAGCCAGAGCCAAGGTTTGGAAAGAGGCCTTGGAACTGCATACTGCGGGCAAACTCCGCGTCACAGAAGTTCGCGGCTCCGACTACATTTGTGCGAACGCGCAAAGCCGCATGGGCGACCGAGTGGTACCAAACCTTATGCAGGGCAAGCCAATTCAACTTCTTGGAGCTTTGGATCAACCTCATAGCTGGACCGATCCGGATGATGTGGCACGACTCATGAAGACCCTCGCCGAAGATGACCGGAGCTGGGGTAGGCCTTGGCATGTTCCAAGTAATGAGCCCAAAACCCAACGGCAAGTGGTTGCGGACATCGCCACCGAACTGGGCGTCTCAAGCTATCGAGTAAGTGCGGTTGGCGTCGCCATGGAAGCAATCCTCGGGCTCTTTAGCCCGATGATGAGGGAACTTAACCGAGGTAGCTACCAGTTCTCCAAACCGTTCATTGTTAGCTCGAAAGCAGCAACTGAAACCTTTGGATTGAAAGCCAAGCCCTGGAAAAAAGTGATTCGCGACCTTGTCATTGAGTATCAGCAAAGACGATAGTCAAGGCAATAGCGCGTCCTACCCAATTGATTGCAACTGACCAAAGCTAGAAAGGAAACAAAAAATGAGTGATGCATCACGGTGGATGATTGCCCTTGCCTTCATTTCGCTGCCCACGATTGCCTATGGAGGGCAATTCCTTTTGTCGATTCTGAAAAGACAAAAAGGCACAGAGAAAATCACTGCCATTCAGCGTGATTACTTCAGAGCCGGTCACGCTCACGCAGGTGTTCTTGTGATCTTGAGCATCATCGGGCAATTGGTTCTCGACTTTTCGCTGTTCAACGAAACGTTGGTATGGGCCATGCGAATTGGATTGTTCGTTGCGCCCCTCCTGATTTCAGGTGGCTTCTTCGGAGGAGCACCGACCACGGCCGATGGTAAGCCCGGTGCACTCGTGAAACTGATTCCCATTGGTGCGGTTGTCATGAGTGTGTCAACGCTCGGTGTTGGCTTGAGTTTGCTTATTTCGATTTAGGCTTTAGCCGAGATCTCGTCGACGATTACCGGATGACTTTCTTCGAATCCTCCGACGGCTCATTCGATGCTTCGGGTGCTCTCGTCGTTGGCGATGTTGACGTGCCAAGCCTCCAGGGGTGCTTCCCGGCATAGCGACTCGGGTTCCGTGACGGCGACTAACTCTCCGTGCGGATGTGCTTCGAGATGAGTGCAAGGACAGAAACCACAATCATCACGGAAGCCAAGATGAGGTACGTCAGAGAAACGCCCAAGCCCTCAAGCGCCAATCCGACCAGCAACATGCCCAGCGGCGGGGCGGCATAGAAGACGGACGTTTGTGCGCTGAAGACCATGGAGTGCTCATGACTGGGAAAGCGCGACTGAATCTTGGAGTTGAGAAACGGGTAAAGGGGTCCAAAAGCCAATCCGAGGACGAGCGCAAAAGTGAGCATGAGCCAGAACGGGGGAAGAAAGGCCATGCCCAATGTGCCCAGTGATGCTCCGATGAATGCGAAGCGAATCAGGTTCTTTCCGCCCATGCGTTTGACGATCCAGCCATAGGCAAAGGCGCTGATTGTTGAGCCGGCCGCAAGAGCCGAAATGACCAGCCCGAGGTCAATGGGTCTGCCCAGCGATTCGAAGTATGTTGGCAAAATCACAGATTCGGTGGGCAGATAAACTGCGGCCAAAACCAGTTCCGCCAGCACGATTGCCCGGAGAAATCTGTCTTGCCACAGTCTTCTAAACCCCAGTGTGATGCCGCTAAAGCCGCTGGTGAGCTTGTCGGTGGAAGGCGAATCGATTTTTGGAATGTGCGATTTTTTCATGAGCAGAATCACGATGGCGGCAAACAGAAACAGGGCTCCGACAACCCAGAACGAGTTCGTGGCTCCCACTGTTGCAATAAGCCATGCTCCGAGCGCGGGGCCAATAATCCAACTCGCCCCGGACAACCCCTCGTGAATTCCGTTGACACGGTCGACATCGATTTTGGCGACCTGCGACGCCGGTTGAATCATGGTTTTTCGCGCCGTGTACCCGAGCGGATCAAAAACGGCGCCCAGTAACGCGAGGAGCGTTATCGAAAGTGCGGACAGAGTGCCCGTGATGGCCAGAACGGGAAAAGCGATGACAGACACCATCGACATCAGGTCGGCAAAAACGCTGATGCTCTTAGCGCCAAATCGATTGATCAGCACTCCGCCGAATGGGGCAACCAGGAGCGACGGAATCGCAGAAATTGCCACAACCAGGCCCGCAAAGAACGGTGAATCGGTCACTTCCAAAACGAGCCAAGGGATGGTGATCATGACGACAGCGTTCGAGATTCCAGAGAAGAAATTGGAGAGCTGAAGGTAAACCACCGGTTTCAGTGACTTCTGAGTCGAGACGTTCACTTGGCTACCGCCTCTCGATCACCAAAACGCATTGGCATGTGTTCAAGGCCCCTAATGGTCTTGCCCGCCCTCTGCGTGACCGGCCCCACGAGTTGCCAATCCGTGACATTCGGAAAGCGCTGCAACAGCTCGCTCCAGAGCGTTTCTGCTTCTAGGCGCGCAAGTTGAGCTCCAATGCAATGGTGTGCCCCGTATCCGAAAGCAATGTTCTTGCGGGCATTTTCTCGGCTTACATCAAATGAATCTGGGCGTTCAAACAAGTCAGAGTCCCGATTGGCTCCGGTCAGGACTAGGACGATGCTCTGACCTCGACGTACCTTTGTGCCATCAGAAAGCTCCAGATTGGAGTCGGCAGTTCTGGCCGTGTATTGAACTGGCGTGACAACTCTCAATGCCTCCTCGACCAGATTCGGCACTAGATCGTGATTAGCTTCGACTCTCCTCAGCTGTTCGCGATTTTCAAGAAGCACCAAGGTTCCTACGCTGAGCAGGTTGACTGTCGTCTCAAATCCAGCAATGAGCAAGAAGGATGCCGTCGCGACTATTTCTCTGTCCGTCAGTTTGTCGCCTTCGTATTCGGCATTCGCGAGCACAGACAGAAGGTCTTCTTGTGGATTGAGTTTTCTTTCTGACAGCAAGCGAGAAATGTAGGTTGTGAGCTCCTCAGAAGCGTTCTCGAGTTCACGACTCTCTTGGGTTGTCCGCGGAAGGTCTAGGCCAATGATTGCGAGGGTTCTCCCCCACGTTGTGAACTTGTCACGATCGGCCAGAGGCACACCTAGAATTTCGCAAATCATCGCTAGGGGGAGCGGATTAGCCAAGGCCTCCACAAAGTCGATCTCAGTGTTTCGGGGGATGTTCGCGACGAGTTCTTGAGCGATTTTCTCAGCTGACGACTTCCAGCTCTGCATCACGCGATGCGTAAACGCGGGCTGAATCAGTTTCCTGATTCTCGTGTGCTCAGTTCCATCCTTTGAAATGATCGAGTCAAGAAACGGATCTACTTTTTCGGAGTCAGCGATTGATCCCAGGTAGAGCTTCTCAAAGACGTTGTTCGCCTCTGGTCGCGTTCTCCAGTTCGGTGATTTCAGCACCTCACTGCAAACGTGATAGTCGGCTGAAATCAGGAGCCCGGTGACGCTCTTGTGCACCGGTTTCGAGCGAAGCGTCTCAGCAAAGGCAGCGACATCAGAGCAGCTCTCGAGCCGTCCAATCGGGTCACCGAACCAGTTCAACATCTTGGTCAATCCTCGACTGGTGGCGAAGAAGAGATTGCTTCTGAGCTCAGATGGCACGTGAACTGCTCCAATCGAAAGATACAACACTTGTTGTACAACAGATGTTGTATGATTGTCAAATCAACGGTTAGGAACTGTGAACGATGGGGATGCCCGAGCAAGTTATCGACGCCACCTTGATGGTGATTGAAGAGGGTGGCGTTAAAGACGTAACGGTTCGAAAAGTCGCAGAGACTCTGGGCCGGTCGACCACGGTCGTGACACACTATTTTCCAACCAGGGAGGACCTGCTCGAGGCTGCGCTAACCCGCTCTTTTGCGCAAAGCAAAGAAGAGGCTTTGCTGTTTATCAACGGCGGCAGCGATGACCTCTGGGCGTTTTTGAATTGGTCCGTCAGCACACAACATCGAAAAGTGTGGCTTCAACTCGTTGTTGCGGATCTTGCCGGCCTCGACCCACAGATTTCTCAGCAGATCGATGAGTTTATTGACTGGTGGGATTCGCGTCTCTTGGAGCTTCTCAAGGACAGAGTCGCACCGGGCCGCACCAGCAAAGAACTGTGCGACATCATTGGCGTCATTGTTGAAGGCATACTTCTGTCGTCGGATAGAGAGTTCGCAAGCGGATTGACAGCGGATCAACTGTTATCTGTGACAATCTCGCCGTTTCTCACGTCGTGAGATTCAGCCTTAGGCTGACTCAAATCGCCAAATCGCTAACGCCCTCAGGAGTGGAGAATTTCATGAAGAGTCATCGTTCGAAAGCCATCGTCGCCGTCGTCATCATGGGACTGAGTGGCCTTCTATTGTCATCCTGCGCACCGGCTGACACGAAAGAAAGTCTCCCCACAAGTTCGCCGACAATGACGCCCGAACCCACAATGACAGCGCAAGCGCAACCCGTCGCAGGTGAGTACCTCACTCTGTCGGAATACGAAGCATCCGCCGCGAACTACTCGGGGTCTAACGTGGTGCTCTTTTTCAACGCATCCTGGTGCTCAACATGCAAGGTTGCTCGGGACAACTTCGAGGCGAGCCTCAGCGAGATTCCCGAAGACATGACACTCGTTGTGGTGGATTTTGATGACTCAGAGAGTCTTCGAGTCAAATATGGAGTGACGATTCAGCACACGTTTGTGCAGATAGATGACAACGGAGAACTGCTCAAGAAGTGGTCTGGGAGCACCACCATTCCTGAGCTGATCGAGCAGACCGCGTGACCCTATTGGCGCTTGGCGCTCTTGTGGCGGGAATCCTCACCACCTTGGCGCCCTGCGTGCTTCCGCTGCTCCCGGTTATTGTAGGAGGATCACTCGGTTCGAACTCCGCTCAAAGTCGCCAGCGAGCATTCGTGATTTCCGCGTCTCTCGGAGTATCCGTGATTGTGTTCACGTTGTTGCTCCGAGCGACGACCGCGCTCATCGGAATTCCCTCTATGACGTGGCAATGGCTGAGCGGCGGGATACTCGTTGTCTTGGGCGTCATCACGGTGTTTCCCTCGGTGTGGGACAAGATCTCGGCGCGCCTCTCGCTACAGCGAATCTCTGGCATGAGTCTGTCTCGTGCTCAAGAACGAGGCGGTCTGCTGGGGGCAATCCTTACCGGGAGCGCCCTCGGGCCTGTGTTTAGCTCCTGTTCGCCCTTTTATGGTTACGTGGTCGTCACCGTGCTACCGGCGTCGTTCGGCGAAGGCCTGATCTATCTCACCGCTTATGTGATTGGGCTCTGTGGCACTCTCTTGGTGCTGGCGCTCCTGGGTCAACGCGTCATGGGCAAGGCGCGATGGCTCGCCAACCCCGACGGTGTCTTTAGGAGGGTGCTGGGAATTGTATTCGTGTTGGTGGGCATTGCCATCATTCTCGGTCTCGACAAAGACCTGCAGACGTGGTTGATCGAGTTCTCGCCCATCCGCCCCTGGGAGTTGGACTCGGGATTCATTCCGCAGAGTTGACTGTGGCGTGGCTGGATTCGCGCCCCTATCCTCCTCAAGACTGGTGTGTCATAGTGAGTCATGACTAAACGAGGCTCCGTTCGCGTGGCATGGATTTTCTCCATCATTGGTATCGTCACGACTCCGGTTTTGCTTTTCTTTGAATTGGTGATGTGGTTCTTGGCGGCCATGGTTGGTGCCGAACCCTCAAATACTGACTTTGTGAGGGTTCTCTTCGTCATCATCGTGGTGGCCATCGCTCTGGCCGCCCTAGTTTGTCCGCTCATCGCGATTTTTTCGCAACGAGCCACCGGCCCGCTGGTGATTGCGGGAATCACTTTGGCCGGCTGGCTCGTGGCTCAGCTGTACTTCGTGGGCATGGCGGTTGGCGTGTGCAGCTTCGAGGGTTGTTTCCCCGCCTAGAAAACCCCAAGAAAACCCAGTCGTTCGAGATTCATTTAGTTCTCACAAAGAGCTTGCTGAAACCGGTGAGCACGGTTTCCATCGGTCCTTTGCGCCCTACCTTAGCGGCAACGTATGCGAGAACGGCCAAGGCCAGCCAGGTTGCTGCTGCAATCAGGGCGACGGGGAGTACGTCGAGTTGCGCAAACAACCCAAAGCCCCAGCCGGAGAACAAGACAGCGAAAATCACAGACTGA
>CAEZTD010000012.1_pt1 | contig 18432 bp, 17 predicted proteins | sample 7264131 | NCBI WGS metagenome assembly CAEZTD01 (sample SAMEA6813795, study PRJEB35770) | uncultured Actinomycetes bacterium | biome: Freshwater; feature: Freshwater reservoir; material: water | place: Czech Republic | collected 2015-06-16 | depth 0.5m m
ATGAGACTGCCAATATTGAGTTAGCACTCATATAGGTTGAGTGCTAATTATTCGGTTTTCGAATTCTGGTCCTAGGAGGGCTAAACACAACCATGGCAAAGATGATTGCGTTTAACGAAGAAGCACGTCGCGGTCTTGAGCGCGGGCTCAACATTCTCGCTGACACCGTTAAGGTGACGCTCGGCCCACGCGGTCGCAACGTTGTTCTCGAAAAGAAGTGGGGCGCACCCACAATCACAAACGACGGCGTTTCCATCGCTAAGGAAATCGACCTCGAAGACCCCTACGAGCGCATTGGCGCCGAACTGGTCAAAGAAGTTGCCAAGAAGACGGATGACGTCGCGGGTGACGGCACCACGACCGCAACCGTTCTCGCTCAGGCGCTCGTTCGCGAAGGACTTCGCAACGTAGCCGCCGGCGCCGACCCGATTGCGCTTCGTCGCGGCATCGAGAAGGCTGTCGAGGCCGTCTCCGCTCAGCTTCAGAAGAACGCCAAAGAGGTAGAGACCAAAGAAGAAATCGCCGCCACGGCGTCGATTTCGGCTGCAGACCCTCTGATTGGTGCGATCATCGCCGAGGCCATCGACAAGGTGGGCAAGGAAGGCGTGGTCACCGTTGAGGAGTCGAACACGTTCGGTACCGAGCTTGAGCTCACCGAAGGTATGCGATTCGACAAGGGTTACCTCTCGGCTTACTTCGTAACCGACCCTGAGCGCCAAGAAGCGGTTTTCGAGGACCCCTACATCCTCATCGCCAACTCGAAGATCTCGAGCATCAAGGACTTGATCCCGGTCATCGAGAAGGTTGCACAGACGGGCAAGCAGTTGCTCATCATTGCGGAAGACGTTGAGGGTGAAGCTCTGGCGACACTCGTTGTCAACAAGATCCGCGGAATCTTCAAGTCGGTTGCCGTCAAGGCTCCAGGTTTCGGAGACCGTCGTAAGGCCATGCTTCAGGACATCGCCATTCTCACGGGCGGTCAGGTCATCTCGGAAGAGGTCGGCCTCAAGCTCGACGCCGTGGACCTCGAACTTCTTGGTAGCGCCCGCAAGGTCGTTATCACCAAGGACGAAACGACCATTGTTGAGGGTGCCGGTGACCCCGAGCAGATTGCGGGTCGCGTTGCTCAGATTCGTGGCGAAATCAACACGACCGACAGCGACTATGACCGCGAAAAGCTTCAGGAGCGCCTCGCGAAACTCGCTGGCGGCGTCGCCGTCATCAAGGCTGGAGCCGCGACGGAGGTGGAACTCAAGGAGCGCAAGCACCGCATTGAGGACGCCGTTCGTAACGCAAAGGCTGCCGTCGAAGAGGGCATCGTCCCCGGCGGTGGAGTTGCTTTGATTCAGGCTGGCACGGTTCTCGACGGACTCAAGCTCAAGGGCGACGAGGCAACCGGTGTGAACATCGTTCGTGTTGCGATCGAAGCTCCCCTTCGTCAGATTGCGATCAATGCTGGTCACGAGCCCGGAGTTGTCGTTGACAAGGTTCGCTCGCTGCCCATCGGTCACGGCCTCAACGCCGCAACCGATGAGTACGGCGACCTGGTTGCTCAGGGCATCATTGACCCGGCCAAGGTAACCCGCTCGGCGTTGCAGAACGCGGCATCGATCGCGGCGCTGTTCCTCACGACTGAGGCAGTTGTTGCCGAGAAGCCCGAGAAGCAGGCTCCTCCAATGGGTGGACACAACGAAGGCATGGACTTCTAAGCCCCACCGCACACGAAGTGAAGTGTGGCCCCTCCCGTTCGCGGGAGGGGCCACACTCGTTTCACCTCGGCCACAGGGGGGATGGGCGGGGTGAGCTCTGGGGCAGGATCAGCCCGCAAAAAGCCGTGCTGTCGCGAGTTCCATCTCGGCATACTGGCGGGCCGCCATCGACAGTGTTTGACTGAGTTGAGTCAAGCTTTCTTCTACCCTCAGCTGCGTTTGGTGCCATGCGTCGACGGTTGACTGAAAAGCGGTGGCGGCCGGGCCTGACCACGACGCTTGCAGGTCGGCAAGCTGACTTCTCAGAAGAACCACCTCTCCTTGGATGCGCGTCACCGATGACTGCACTGTGGTCGTTGCGTGGGCAACCGCATCGCTGTCGACTCGAAACTGCGTCACGTTCGATCCTCCTTCACTCACGAATGCATCGAAAGCGACCCGTGATGTCGAGAAGGTAGGCCGTACGTGACCTCACGTCTCCACGCGCACGCGCGGAGGCAGAAAACTACCTAGTTGCCGGGGGTGTGCAGAACCGGAAGGGTCACGGTGAAGGTGGCACCGCCACCAGGCGTCTGCGTCACATTAATCGTTCCGTTGTGCGCATTCACGATGGACGCGACAATGGCGAGCCCGAGCCCCGAGCCCCCCGTCTCTCGGGTACGCGACGAATCGGCGCGCCAGAATCGCTCAAAAATCTTGTCTCGAATCTGGGCGGGAATTCCCTCACCGTGGTCGACCACGGAGATGGTGGCGGAGTCTTTGTCGACGCCGATTGCAATCTCGAGGGGCGACTTCTCTGGGGTGAATCGAAGGGCATTGCCCATCAGGTTCGTAATCACTTGGCGCACCTTGTCGTCGTTGGCCTGAATGACGAGAGGTGACGAAAGGGGTGCGCCGTCGTTGCGCACGACAGACACGGTGCGTTCCGGGTCGAAGGCGCGCGCATCCATAGCGGCATCATGAGCGACGAGCGTGAGGTCTACCTCGCCAACTTCGAGCGGTCGAGATTCGTCCAGGCGAGCGAGAGCGAGTAAGTCCTCGACGAGCGCACCCATGCGAATCGCTTCTTTTTCGATGCGGTCCATGGCCTGCTCAATGTCACGCTTCTTGGGAAGTGCTCCCATGCGGTAGAGCTCCGCGTAGCCACGCACCGAAACAAGGGGAGTGCGCAGCTCGTGAGAGGCATCACCAACGAAACGTTGCATCTGCGACAGTGCGCGGTTGCGTTCAGCGAACGCGCGGTCGATTCGACCGAGCATGATGTTCAGTGCTCTATTGAGTCGTCCAACTTCTGTGTTGGGGGTGGCCCCCGGGAGACGCTGACTGAAGTCACCGTCGGCGATAGCGGCGGCGGTGAGTTCAACCTCTCGAAGGGGAGCAAATGTCGTCGTCACCAGGAATCTCGTGAGCAACGCGCCGACGATGACGACTCCAATGCCGAAGCCGAGAAAGATCGACAGATAGGTGGTCAACAGTCGATCAAGGCTCGACGTCGGCGCGGCAACAACGAGTGATCCGCGCTCGCCCGACAGGTCTTGAAAAACAACTGCGGTTGCGACGGCATGGAACGTGGTGCGAGTGTCGATACTATCGACGACGAAGATTCGACCGCCCAATTGTTGCGTGTCATCGGCCGACCACGTCGATGCGATTGCCGGCTGAAGTCCGAGCCCTTTGTCGGCCCAGTTGCGAACGAGCAGCGTTCCGTCGTCGGCGTAGAGAGCATAGAAATAGTCGCTCGGCGTAGATGAGTTTGTGCCCGGCTCGCTCGAATCGTCCAGCATGCGGGAAAGCTCGACCGCCACGGCGTTAACCTGACTGTCGAGCTGCCCAATCAGGGCCGGCCGGAGCATGGCCATCGTGCCGATTCCCGACACGAGGAGTCCCACGGTCAGCAGCAGAACGGTGACCGCGGTGACCTTCGTGCGCAACGAAATCGCGTCGAGGCGATCTTGTAGCGCAAGTGACATATGACTACTTTGCCACCCGAAGCATGTAACCGAAGCCGCGCTTTGTCTGAATCAGCGGCTCGGCCGAGAACTGGTCAAGCTTGCGCCGCAGGTATGACACGTACGATTCCACGATTCCTGCGTCACCGTTGAAGTCGTACTCCCACACGTGATCGAGAATCTGAGCCTTCGAGAGCACGCGGTTGGGGTTCTGCATGAGGTAGCGCAGAAGCTTGAATTCCGTCGGGCTGAGCTCAATCGCAGCATCACCGATACGCACCTCGTGCGTGTCCTGATCCATCACGATCTCGCCAGCCTTGATGACGGATTCCTCTTCGGCCACCGCGGTGCGGCGCAGAATCGCCTTGATGCGCGCGACGATTTCGTCGAGGCTGAACGGTTTTGTCACATAGTCGTCGCCACCGACCGTGAGGCCGGTGATCTTGTCCTGCGTGTCGTCCTTGGCGGTGAGGAACAGGATGGGAGAGGTGTAGCCAGCCTCGCGAAGGCGCTTCGTCACCGAGAAGCCATTCATGTCGGGGAGCATGACGTCGAGGATGATCAGATCCGGCTCGTTCGCAAGAACGGCCGAGATGGCAGACGCGCCGTTGGCGACAGCCTGCACGCGGAACCCGGCGAACCGAAGACTCGTCGTGAGCAAGTCACGAATGTTGGGTTCGTCGTCAACAATGAGGATTTTTGGACCTTCCATAACCCCGACGATACTGCGCGTTTCCTGAATGCTAACTGTGAGCAAGCAAAAACTACCTGACGCTTTGATTAGAGAGTGTGGGCATCCACAATCTCATAGGCGTAGCCCTGTTCAGTGAGAAATCTCTGGCGGTTGGCTGCGTAATCCTGGTCGATTGTGTCTCGTGCCACGAGTGTGTAAAAAGTTGCGGTGCGACCCGACTTCTTCGGACGCAATATTCGCCCCAGGCGCTGTGCCTCTTCTTGTCGCGAACCGAAGGCGCCTGATACTTGAATCGCCACGCTCGCCTCGGGAAGGTCGACCGAGAAGTTGGCGACCTTGCTCACCACAAGCACGCGAATCTCGCCCGCACGGAATGCTCCGAACAGGCGTTCGCGTTCATCCACCGGCGTCGCCCCCGTAATCTCGGGCACGTCCAACGCAGCGCCGAGCTCGGCGAGCTGATCGAGGTACTGCCCAATAACAAGAATCTGATCGTCGGGATGGTCGGCGATCAGGCGCTTCACGACGCTCATCTTTTGCGGGCTCGACGCGGCCATGCGGTAGCGGTCAGCGTCACTCGCCGCGGCGTAGCGGAGTCGCTCATCCTGCGGCAAATCAATACGAATCTCTTTGCAGACTGCGGGGGAGATGAACCCTTCTGCTTCGATCTCTTTCCACGGCGCATCGAAGCGCTTCGGACCGATGAGGGAAAACACGTCTGACTCGCGTCCGTCTTCGCGCACGAGCGTCGCGGTGAGTCCGAGTCTGCGTCGAGCCTGGAGTTCCGCAGTGAGCTTGAAGACCGGTGCCGGAAGCAAATGCACCTCGTCGTAGATCACCAGCCCCCAGTCCTTTGCGTCGAGCAATGACAGGTGAGCGAATTCACCGCCGCGCTTGGCCGTCAGGATTTGGTAGGTGGCAATGGTCACCGGCTTGATTTCTTTTGTCTGACCGGAGTACTCGCCGACGTCTTCCGCAGTCAGCGACGTGCGGGCAAGCAGTTCGTCACGCCACTGGCGAGCGGAAACCGTGTTCGTGACCAAGATGAGCGTGTCGGTATTGGTGCGAGCCATCGTGGCCGCGCCCACGAGCGTCTTGCCGGCACCACACGGCAAAACGACCACACCAGATCCGCCGGCGAGAAAATTGTCGACGGCCTTCTCTTGGTAGTGCCGCAGACTCCATCCGTCGGTCTTGAGGTCGATATCGAACGGTGCGCCGTCGCGAAACCCGGCTTTGTCTTCGGCGGGCCACCCCAGCTTGAGGAGTTCTTGCTTGAGTTGTCCGCGTGCCCACGGCACCACGTCATACTTGCCATCCGGGCGTGCCGAGACGAGCTCGCTGGTCTTCTTCGATTTGGCCACCTCGGCGAGAACCGCCGGATCGGTTCCGGTGAGCAGCAGGTTGCCCTCCGCATCCCGCTCAATCGTCAACCGACCGTAACGGTTCATCGTTTCGGTGATGTCAATCGAGACGGTGGCGGGAACCGCAAACTTGGAATAGCGCTCCAGCGTCGCGAGGATTTCGTCGGCGGTGTGGCCCGCCGCGCGCGCATTCCACAGACCGAGACGCGTGATTCGATACGTGTGAATGTGTTCGGGAGCGCGTTCGAGTTCGGCGAAAACGGCAAGTTCGTGGCGAGCATCTGATGCGGACTTGTGCGCCACCTCGAGCAGCACTGTCCGGTCACTCTGAACAATCAGTGGCCCCTCGGTCATACTTTTCCTACGCTCTCTGGAGTTGCTAGTCCCGAAATACTCGCCATGGGCAGTGTGCGCTCGACCTCGGTGACCATGTCTTTGGCACGCAGTCGGCCATTTGCCAGAGACAGCGGGATGACCGTCAATGACTTTTGGGTGCCATCGGGCATATCGAAGGTGAGTAGCAGTGTCGACTTCTCGCGAATGGCGAGCGAAATCTGCCGTTCGCGCCACGCAGTGGCATCGTCGAGGTGACTGAAGCTGCCGGTTTCGGTTGACGTCGAGGCAATGAGTCGGTCGACGAGGGCGTGCAAGACGGGCACCACTGGAGTCTTGGTCGAAATCGGCAAGGGGAGGATTCGTGGCGAAGCGTCGAGTTGCCCCTCGTCGTCTTCGAGCACGGCTGGGTGCTTTTCAGCAACGAGTAGTTCACGTGTTGTGACGGGCTCGTGGCGGGTTGTTGCAGTGGAGTCTGATACTCGGTCCCAGTTCAGTGTCGATAGGGCGGAGTCTGCGAGCAGTAGTTCGAGGAGAGCCGCATCTCGACAGGTGACGAGTGCGCCGTTACCCCACGGGCGCACACGGATGGCGTCAAATCGCGCGCCGGTATCTTCGATCAGATACACGACCGGTTGCGGAAGCGGTGTTGCCGACAGGGCCTGAAGTTCCTGAACAATCTGCGCTGCGGTCATGCCGTTGGTCATGGCGGCCGAGAGGCGCGACACACTCAGTCGAAAAGTGGATGCTAAACCGGAGTGCTCGACGTCGCAGATGCGCCGCAGTAGTTGCTCGGTCTCCACGCGGAGCATGCCGGGTGCCACGATGGTCAGGTCATTCTGCACATAGACAACATTCACCGGCTCAGGAAGTGCTGCTGTCGCACGAGTGAGAACGTTCTCTCGCGACGTTGCGGTATCTGGTTCGAGCACGGCACGCGCCGTCTCGTGTCGGGTGCCACGCGAGACGAGCCCGAGAAGCTCGGCGTCGCTCGTGGCACGCGTGACCAAGTCGACAATCCACTGCGATTCGAGCGGAAACAACCAGCGCGTGTAGTCAACGAGTTCATCCGCCCACAACGACCTACCTCTGAGAATCTGCACGACGCGGGAGTCAAGCGCGTTGCGCCAACCGAAGGCGAGGTCTACCCAGCGTTGAGCAGGGCTGCCCGCGCGCCACTCGTCGAACGCGGGGGCGGTCATCCACCAGCCGTCGACGAGGATGATCAAGCCCGAGTTCTCAGCCAAGTCGATGGCACGCGCAATCGGCATGCCGATGTGTTCCACTGTGCCGCTCAGCCGAGCGTTGTCTGTGGCCGCGAGCAGGCCCGTGGACATGCGACGAGCAGGGCGAGCGAGGATTGCGTGCACGAGATCATCAAGGGCGGTGGTGAGCGCGAGCCCTCGCTCGATACCGGCGGCTTCCTGTTTGGCACTTTCGTCTCCAGCGCCAGCAACCAAAGACTCCGACTCTGCGGGCGGAACGTCGTCAGCGGTCATGTTCAGTTGCGCACACAGTGCGCGAGCGACCTCCGTGACTTCGTCCATCGCAACAATCGCCGTCTCGGGTGACCCGGTCACGAGTCCAAGTCGAAGCAAGAGCTCGTCATTCGGCCGAACGTCAGCTTGCGCGAGGCGAGCAAGGGTCGTGCGAGGAACAAAAGCAAGGGCACTGGCGATGCTCGACTCGGCGAGCAGTGCATCGGCGAGGTCGAAGAAGTCACGCACGTTTGGTGCGCTGAATGTTCGTGACCCGAGCAGTGCGATGAGCTCGGGGCGGGTACGGGACTTTATGTCGCGCGCAAGGTGCAGGGCTGAGGATGACAAGGGAGACCTAGACGCGGCCACTGGACTGGCGGCGACGGCGAACGAAATTGATGGTGAGCAAGCCAACAAACATCAGAAACCCCAGTGGCAAGCCAATCAAGGGCAGGGTGACGACGATGTTCCACACGGCGCCCGAACCGGGAAGTCGAAGAACTCCCGTGACGACAACAATGGCAATGAAGCAGAGCACAGAGAGCCCGATGCATGCTGCGGTGATTGCAACGAGCGCTCGCTCGGCTCGGGATGGTTCATACGCGTCTTCAGCCATCCCTCCAGAATACGCTCCCCGGAGACCGCGTCTTCCCACGCCGGTAGACTCAACGCAACATCGTTTAACCCGAGGAGAATCATGCCAACCGGCAAAGTCAAGTTCTATGACGACGAGAAGGGCTTCGGCTTCATTTCTTCGGATGACGGAGACGAAGTCTTCCTCCACGCGAGCGCACTGCCCGACGGCGTTAGCGTTCGGCCCGGGAGTCGCCTCGAGTTCGGTATCGCCGATGGCAAGCGCGGCCCGCAAGCGCTCTCGGTTCGTGTTCTCGAAACGCCAACCCCATTGTCGAAGATGAATCGCAAAGGCGCTGACGACATGGCGGTAATCATCGAAGACCTCGTGAAACTTCTCGACGGAATCGGGAACGGACTTCGCAAGGGCCGTTATCCCGAGGGTCCGCAGGGGGCAAAGATTGCCGCCCTGCTCCGGCGTGTAGCCGAAGACTTCGATAGCTAGGAACCCTGTGTCTCTTGATCTTGCCGGTGAACAAACGCTCGCGTTGAGCGCGCTTCACGAAGTGACGAAGCCCGACACGGTCGGCGCCTTTCGTGACCGCGTCGCATCAGACGATGGAACGGTGACGCTCACCTTTCACAGCACCATGGCGGGTTATCCCGGATGGTTGTGGCACGTCGCACTTGCCGAAGTCGAGGGGGATGCCCCGACTGTGCTTGAACTCGAACTCTTGCCTCACGACGGTTCGTTGATTGCTCCCGACTGGGTGCCATGGTCACAACGGCTTGCCGAGTACAAAGAGGCTCAGCGCCTCGCCCGCGAAGCCGGAGAGATCACCGAAGAAGACGAGCCGGTCATCGTTCCCGACTCGGAGGATTTTGACGGCGACCTCGGCCTTGTGGGCCTCGATGAGGACGACGAGTCAGATGACGATGACGATGACTCGGACGATGACTCGGACGATGACGATGATTTGGACGACGAAGAAGACGACGACGAGGATGACGACGACGACGACGATGACTCGGACGACGAGTCAGATGACGAAGACGACTCGGAAGAAGATTCCGACGATGAGGATGAGCGCTAGAGGCTCCCGACCACAAAGTCGATGCACGCGGTCAGCGCGCGCACGTCATCCGGATCGATCGCCGTAAACGTCGCGACGCGAAGCTGATTGCGTCCGAGCTTTCGGTACGGGTCAGTGTCAACCACGCCGTTGGCTCGCAATACCTTCGAGACTGCGGCGGCGTCGATTGAATCGTCGAAGTCAATCGTGACGACGACTTGAGAGCGGTGGTCGGGGTTCGTCACGAATGGCGTTGCGAAATCGCGAGATGCCGCCCAGTCGTAGAGAACCCCCGATGACTCCCGCGTGCGCGCGTCTGCCCAAGCGAGGCCGCCGCGCTCGTTCATCCACTTCACCTGGTTTTCCATCAGAAGCAGGGTGCCGATTGCGGGTGTATTCAGTGTTTGCTCGAGTCGGCTGTTGTCGACGGCGTTCTTCAAACTCAAGAACTCTGGAACCCAACGCCCGCTGGCCGCAATGTGCTCAACGCGTTCGATTGCGGCGGGGGAGAACAGCGCGAACCAGAGTCCGCCATCTGCCGCAAAGTTCTTCTGCGGAGCAAAGTAGTAAACATCTGTTTCGGTCACATCGAAATCAATGCCGCCGGCGGCGCTCGTCGCATCGACAACCGTGAGTGCGCCCGCGTCACCCGTCACCCGGGTGACCGGGGCCATGACGCCTGTCGAGGTTTCGTTGTGTGGCCACGCATAAAGATCGATACCGGCCGTTGCGACGGGTTCACTGCGCGATCCGCCCGGAGCAGTCAGCACCATTGGCGCGTCGAGAAATGGAGTTGTTGCGGCCGTTGCGAACTTTTGGCCGAACTCGCCAAACACGAGGTTCTGGCTTTGCTTTTCGATGAGCGAGAAGGCGGCTGCGTCCCAGAACGCCGTGGAGCCACCGTTGCCGAGCAAAACTTCGTATCCGTCGGGGATTCGGAACAAGTCACCAAGTCCACTGCGCACGCGACCAACCAAGTCTTTGACCGGCGCCTGGCGGTGGGATGTGCCGAGAAGTTCGGCACCAGCACCGGCGAGGTAGGCGACTTGCTCATCCCGAACCTTTGAAGGGCCGCATCCGAAGCGCCCGTCTTGAGGAAGCAATTTCTGAGGAATGGTGATGTCGGCCATAGCACCGAATTCTACTTGTGCTCTTAATCGCTGCGTTGCGGGCAGGTAATCTGAGGAGCGGGGCTCATGCCTCGGCGCAGTCTGCGTCACTCCCGACTCCCGAATCGAATTGCGGACCTCATGACAGATCTGATCGACACGACAGAAATGTACTTGCGCACCATTTTGGAGTTGGAAGAAGAAAACGTCGTCCCTATGCGCGCGCGTATTTCTGAGCGACTCGACCACACCGGTCCGACGGTGTCGCAAACGGTTGCGCGAATGGAACGCGATGGACTCGTGATTGTTGCCGATGATCGTCGGTTGGAGCTGACAGACCTGGGCCGCCACAAGGCAACGGTGGTGATGCGTAAGCATCGGTTGGCCGAACGCCTGCTGCGCGACATCATCGGCCTGGAGTGGGAGTTCGTTCACGAAGAGGCGTGCCGATGGGAGCACGTAATGAGTGATCACGTTGAGCGCAAGATTCTCGCTTTGCTCGAGAATCCGACCGAGTCACCCTATGGAAATCCAATTCCGGGTCTCGGCGAATTCGGGCTGAAGGACGCACATGCTTTTGCGGATGGTCTCGTCACGGCAGACACCGTGGCATCCGGCGGCGTCTTGCGAGGCACCCTCATGCGCATCGCCGAGCCGGTTCAACACGTTCCAGATATGCTCCGCATGCTTCTCGACGCCGGGGTGATTCCCGGCGCCCGCCTTGCAGTTGAGCGAACCGACACCTACCTGAGAGTCACGTGCGAAACCACCGGCGGGTCGTGCGAGCTTGCACTAGATATGGGGTCATATTTGTTTCTCAACCCCGACATATCGTGATTTGAGAGCGATTTTCGACATTACGACACGCGGGCTCCGATGTGACCACAGGGTAAACCCCCGGTAACATTGAGCATGGTTCGTGGCTAACAAATGGCCATGAACCTGATCGCAGAGGCGTTCCAACACCCGCCCCTCTGTGTGAGAAATCGAAGCTCATGTGCATCGTGGCGGGGTAGGCAACCTAGCCTGTTGGAGCGCCGGAGAGAAATCTTTTGGCAGATTTAGGTATGAACCACGGTCCGCACGATTACACGTTGTCTCGAGCCGGACGAAAGCTTTACTCGACGCGCAAAGAACGCTCGCGCATCCGCAAGAGCACAGCTCGTCGCATTTCTCGCAACGCTGCCCAGATCGCCGAAGCGACGGTGACGTCGATTACGGGAGTTGTGTCGCAGACGGCGACGACTGCTCGTCACGCAGTTCCTAGGAGGAGTGTTCCACGTTCGCAGCGTCACCGCTTGGCGAATGTTGGCGTGAGCGCCGTCGCGTTTGCACTTGTCGGTACCTTCTCGCTACCCGCATACGCACTGACACCGGGAACGCTGGAGTCGGAGTATGGCCAGGCACTGGCCGCACAATCGGTGTACGCCCACCAGTCACAGAACGACGCGACGCGTCCGTCCACCATGTCCATCGGTGACGCACCCGCAGACGAAATCGAACGCCCGAGCTATGACGGACCGAGCGTTCGCGACTATCTGGAGAACCCGCCGTACCCGAACTTCAGCTTGGCGCAGGTATTCGAGGTGGCCAAGCAGTACATCGGCACGCCGTACCTCGCGTATGGCGCGTCGCCTGCCGGCTTCGATTGCTCGGGCTTCACGCAATTCGTATACGCACAATTCGGTGTTCCGCTCATTCACCTCGCCTCGGCACAGATGTACGCCGGCACGGTTATTTCTGAGGCGGATGCGCAGCCCGGTGATCTCGTTTGGATGCCCGGACACATCGGCTTCTGGGCCGGCCCGGGCATGATGCTCGACTCGCCGACCGAAGGCAAGAGCATCGCTATTCGCCCGATTTGGTCTGACTACTACGTGGTTTTCCGCGTCGGCATCTAACGCGTAACTCGCGGTTCAAGTCCGCGACACCAATTCGTCACTGACTCCCGGCGCGCCGTTGCCGGGAGTCGGTGGTTTTGGGGGTTACCGTGTGCTCAAGAACTTCTGCCGTTCCTGCACGCCACGCAGGAAAGCTCTGAGGAGGCGTGATGCAAACTTTGGTTCTCAACGCGGGCTACGAACCTCTCGCGGTTGTCTCATTTCGCCGCGCACTCATGCTTGTGCTCAATAACAAGGCGTCGGTCATCAAGATAGACCCGGAGAATCCGATACAAACGGTCACCGCAACGTTCGATCGCCCCAGTGTCATCGTCTTGCGTCGCTACGTACGAGTCCCGTATGTGCGGCGCATTCCTGTTTCACGGCGTGGCATTCTGCGCCGCGACGCGTACCGTTGCGCTTACTGCGCGGCGGGGGCGGCGACAATTGACCACGTCGTCCCACGCTCGCGCGGTGGCCAAGACACCTGGGAGAACTTGGTCGCGTGTTGTTTTCGATGCAACAACGTCAAGGGCGATCGGCTGCTGCGCGACCTCGGCTGGAAGCTTCGCGCCGCGCCACGCATGCCGAGCGGACCCGCATGGTTCGCCATGGGAATCGAGCACAAGCAAGAAGCCTGGATGGACTTCTTGGCGGTGGCTGCTTAGTCTGAACGGCCACTTCGGCTCGACCATCGGCCGTGTGCAAAATCCACAACGATAGGTACGCCGAAACACGCGGTGAGGTTTTCAGATGTCAGTACGTCGACCGCAAAGCCACGAGTGATGATCCTGCCCTTGCTCATGAGCGCCGCGTGCGTGGTTGAGGTCGGCAGCTCCTCGAGGTGATGCGTGATCATCACGGTGGTGAGATCAGGATTCTCTGTGCTGAGCTCGGCGATCGTGTCGAGAACCTGTTCTCGAGCCGCCAGGTCGAGCCCCGCGGCCGGCTCGTCGAGAAGCAACATCTGAGGTTTCAGTAGTGTCGCCCGCGCGAGCAAAGTTCGACCCAGCTCACCCTGCGAGAGGGCGCGCCACGAGGTGTCGGCGACGTGGCTGAGCCCTAACCGTGCGAGGTGGTGATTCGCTTCGTCCGTCTGCATCGGCGTCGGTTCCCACCGCATCGGTGTTTCGACCGTTCGCGTGAACGCGGTGAGCACGATGTCACGCGCGGTCATCGGCCACTCCATCGAGTGGTGCGTCGTCACGTATCCCAGTCGTTCGCGAATGTCACTCAATGGGGTCCTACCGACGCGCATGCCGAAAATGGTTGCGGTGCCTCGAACCGGCAGAGTCGACGTGGCGCACACGGCGAGCAGCGTCGATTTGCCGGCACCATTCGGTCCGATGACGGCCCACTGCTCGCCGGCCTTGACCTCAAAAGTCACGTCATCGAGCGTGGGCTTGCCGGAGCGAAGAATGCTGACGTGGTCGAGTTCGATTGCCACGCTATTCATACCCACAATTATGGCACTGACTTTTTATGTATCCATTGGACCGAGAAGTCCTGAAATCTGTCGCTTTTTGGGCGGAATTGCCTTGTGAATGGATACATTCGGCAATAGAGTCATAACCAATCACGTGACGCACACTCAAGAAGTAGGGCAATGGCACTCATCAGACTTGCGGAGATTGACGAACTCGAGGGCGCTGCCCGCGAGGTCGCCGAGTCGGGACAGGCGCAGTACGGCAAAGTACTTGAGACCTGGAAAGCGATCATGAACAAGCCCGAGATGTTCGCCACCTACCTGCCGTTCCTGCGCACCGTTGCCGGTCCGGGTGTGATGGATGCGCAGCTCAAAGACGCGTGCGCCCTCTACGTGGGCTTCCTCAACCACTGCACCTACACGGTGAGCCACCGAGCAACGTCGGCGGCGGCCAAGGGCGTGACCGATGACGAGATGCGAGCTATTGTGGGCGGCCGATGGGATGCTATGCCCGCGAACTGGCGCGCGGCTCTCGAACTCACGCGCGAGCTGACCCTCAATCCGCAGACGGTGACGCACGAGGAGCTGCCGAAAGCCGCAACGCCCGCAACATTGGCCGCGGTGAAGGAACACTTCACCGATGTTGAGATTCTCGAACTTGCGATGACGATTGCCATGTGGAACGCGTTGGCGCGTTTTCACCGCGTAATGGATTTTGACCTCGATATGCCCGAAGCACCAGAAGGAGTGAAGCCAGAATGAGCACCGCAACACGTGGAACCATGTCGGTCGACTGGGAACAGAGAGTCGACTTTGAACGCCTTCGCGAGGCACGCCTCGCCAGTCTTCGCCAGAAGCTAGAGGAATCCGACCTCGGTGCCCTCCTTGCGTTCGACTTCGGCAACATCCGTTACATGACCGGAACCCACATCGGCACGTGGGCCATGGACAAGCTGATTCGCTTCGCGCTCATCACGCGCCACAGCGACCCCATCATCTGGGACTTCGGCTCGGCTGCCAAGCACCACACGCTGCTCAACCCCTGGCTTAACCAGACGCACATGGAGAATGACGCAGACCCGCACGCGCCGCACCACGGCGCAACGCGACCTCGCGCCGAGCACGGCTCGCGCGCCGGAATCTCGACACTGCGTGGCGCATTCCCTCCGGGCGCAGAGATTGCCGAAGGAGTCGCCGCAAAGATCAAGCGCGAGCTCGACAAGTTTGGGGTGGCGAACGAGCCACTCGGTGTCGACGTGCTCGAGTTGCCCATCCTCTTCGCACTGCAAAAAGAGGGCATCTCGGTCGTGGACGGTCAGCAGGTGTTCCTCGAGGCTCGCCGGGTCAAGACGCCCGACGAAATCACGCTGCTCACCACCGCGGCATCGATGGTGGATGCAGCGTATGAGAACCTCTACGAGTTTCTCAAGCCCGGCGTGAAAGAGAACGAAGCGGTCGGGCTTGTGGCCAAGACGCTGTACGACCTCGGTTCTGAGTATGTCGAGGGTGTCAACGCCATCTCGGGTGAGCGTTGCTCGCCCCACCCGCACGTGTTCTCTGACCGACTGATTCGCCCGGGTGACCCGGCGTTCTTCGACATTCTGCACAGCTTCAACGGCTACCGCACGTGCTACTACCGCACATTCGCTGTTGGCTCGGCGAGCCCGGCTCAGGTGGACGCATACAAGCGGGCGCGTGAGTACATGGACCTCGCGATCGCTCTGGTGAAGCCGGGGGCAACCACGGCTGACATCTGTGCCGTGTGGCCAGCCGCTGAAGAGTTTGGATTCCCCGACGAAGAAGCAGCTTTCGCCCTTCAGTACGGCCACGGCGTTGGACTCTCAATTTGGGAGAAGCCGATCTTCTCGCGCCTCGTCTCATTCGAGAACCCCGAGACGCTGGTCGAAGGAATGGTGTTCGCGCTCGAAACGTACTGGCCATCGGCTGACGGAATCGGCGCCGCTCGCATCGAAGAGGAAGTCGTTGTGACCGCCACCGGGTGCGAGGTCATCACCAAGTTCCCCGCCGAGACGCTCATGGTCGCCGGCGGCCAGCGTTACTACTCGGTGGATGGACCGCTCAACAACATCCGCAGTTCTCAGTCGCACCTCAACACACCTGAAGGTCGCGGAGAGACGCTTAAGAAGAAGTAGTCACTGGGATAGAGATGAACGAACGGCCCCTCTTTCGAGGGGCCGTTCGTCGTTGCACGTCGTTAGCCGCGCGCGAGAATCTCGTTGTATCCGCGGATCATGAGTTCAGCATTCTTTGGGTCGGGAGCAATCTCACCGTTCTCCACGCGCTGTGCAATGTCGAGAATCATCGCGTTGACCGGAGTTTTCACACCGGCAGCAGTCTGCTTGCTGACGATGTAGCCGCTGAATGCATCGAGCTCACCCCGGCGCCCTTTATCCCAATCTTGCAGAACGGCGACACGCGTATCTGGGCGTGAGAATGATTCGAGGATTGTCTCGAGTAAGTCGACCGCATACTGATCGCTGTTCGGAACATCCGCCGCTGTCTTGCCCAGCACGGGAATCATGTTGATTCCGAGGCCGATAGCCACGTGGTAAGCCTCGCGTGCAGCGGCGTCCATGACTGGGCGCATGCCCTCAATGCCTGCGGCGGTGAGCAAAGGTACATTCAGGATGGCCGACGGCAGCATCTCGGGGATGTTCGCGATGAGCTTCATCCACTTGGCGTCCCGAATGTTATCGGGAATCTCCACGTGACCGGCGTGTGCGAGGGCATCCGCTGCAGCTTGAACCGCCGGGGTGATGGTGCCGTCAAGCGAGCCGACGGCGAGCCACGTTTCGTCCGGCCCGAACTGTCGCGTGACAACCCCGGGCTCGAACATGTTTGCCGCGATGCCGAGCACGGCCCCGACCGAGCGGTGTGGTCCGACGATGTCGGCAACAGCATCAATTGTCATGCCGTTTTGCAATCCCACAACAATTGACGTGTCGTGAAGAAGTGGCTTGATGAGTTCTGTCACCCAGCGGGTGTCGTAGGTCTTGACCGACGTGAAGACAATGTCGAACGGCGCACGAAGTTCGGCCACCTGGCAGAAGTGGTACGCCGTGACGGGTGTGTTCTGCGTCTCGTGTGGGAGGTGCACCGTGAGGCCGTTTGCTCGCATTGCTTCGACGTGATCGGGCCACTGTTCGATAAACGTGACGTCGAGACCGGCACGAATCATGTCAGCGCCAATGGGCGCGCCGTTTGCGCCCGTTCCCAGAATTGCGATGCGTGGAGAAGTCATTGTTGTCCTTCACTTCAAGACCGGTGTTGCCCGCAGGAAAAGGGCGAGCGTTCGTTCACACTGTACAGAATGAATGCTCTCAGAGACTAGTCAAATAAAGGGATTGACGCTCATCACCGCATACTTGTTAACTAGCAACGAACACTTGACTGTCTGTCACCCTCAATCGAAAGCTGTCACCATGCCTGCCCTGACTGATCTGAACATCGCCGTCGTCGGCACAGGTGCCAACGGTGCCGGAATCGGTGCCGATCTCGTGAACGCGGGGTTGCGTGTGACGTGGATTGAACAGTGGCCCGACAACGTTGCGGCAATTCGTGAGAACGGCGTCCGCATCGAGTTCGGTCAACTCGATGCGGGCGGACGCGTGGAGACAGCGCATCCGCGCGTCATCAATCTGTGTGAGGTCGCCACACTGCGCGAGAAATTCGACGCTGTGCTTCTTCTCGTCAAGGCATACGATACTCGCTGGGCGTGCGAACTCATCAAGCCATACGTTGCCGAAGATGGGTTTGTCATCGGTGTTCAGAACGGCATGTCTGTCGACGACATTGTGGCGGTGATGGGGGAGGAGCGTTCGCTCGGGGCGGTCATCGAGATAACTGCCGCCATGTACACGCCGGGTGTGGTCGAGCGTCACTCCGATCGCGAACGATCGTGGTTTGCGGTTGGTGCGCCGTCATCGGCTGGAGTTCGACACGTTGCTACTGCGGCGGCAATTTTGCGCACGGTCGGTGTCGTCGAAGAGACGACCGACATTCGGTCCGCCAAGTGGATGAAACTTGCGCTCAACGCGGCCGAGCTCGTGCCGTCAGCAATCATGGACCTGTCTATTGCCGACGCGGCAAAGACCGAGGGCTTGTATGACGTGATGTTGGCTGCGGGAAACGAAGCTATCGAAGCGGCTCTGGCCGACGGTTGTCAGGTGCGCCCCATATTCGGAATGGAAGGCGACGTCGCTTCCAACCCCGAAACGTTCGTCGAGACGGTGTTGGCAGAGCTCATTGCGAATTACATCTTGAGCTATTCGAGATCGACGATTCTTCAGGACTGGATGAAGCACCGGCACAGCGAGGTAAATGAATTGAACGGGTTTGTTGTTCAGGTTCTTCGTTCGGCAGGAAAGCCGGCACCGGCGAACCAGGCCGTGGTTGAGTTCGCGGCCGAGATTGAATTGGGCACGCGCGAGCGGGGCATCCACAACCTCGAAGCGCTCGCTGCGCGCGTGCGCGAACTCGGCGGGCTGGTCGGCTAGTCAGGCGGGCCAACAAATCACTCGGGTCGACTATTCGAACCGGTGCGCGAAAACTTCGGGGTGCCGATCGAGCTCGATGCGCGTGCGCCGGATGTGCCCGCGCAGGATGCTCTCGGCCTCTTCGCTATCGCCACGCTTGATGGCCTCGAGTAACAGCTCGTGCTCGAGGTGGGTGACCTCGATGCCGCCCTCACTGCGAACGAGTTGCATGAACACGCGACGGTACGGCTGCGTCGTATTCCACAAGCGCTCGATGAGATCGGTCAACGTGGTCGTTTGCACGCGGGAGTAGGTAATCCAGTGAAATTCGCGGTCGAGACGCATGAA
>CAEZTD010000013.1_pt1 | contig 18107 bp, 21 predicted proteins | sample 7264131 | NCBI WGS metagenome assembly CAEZTD01 (sample SAMEA6813795, study PRJEB35770) | uncultured Actinomycetes bacterium | biome: Freshwater; feature: Freshwater reservoir; material: water | place: Czech Republic | collected 2015-06-16 | depth 0.5m m
GCCGCGCATCGCTGTCTGAATTCTTAGACGCCGACTACATTTTCGAAAAGACCCGGCAGGGATTCGCGTTCTTCGAAGAGCGCTTCGGTTTTGCCTACCCGTTCGAAAAGTACGACCAGCTCTTCGTGCCGGAGTTCAATGCGGGCGCCATGGAGAACGCGGGCTGTGTGACCTTCACTGAAACGTATGTGTTTAGGTCAAAGGTGACGGATGCCGTGCGCGAACGCCGCGTCGTTACGATCTTGCACGAACTCGCCCACATGTGGTTTGGCGATCTCGTCACCATGCGTTGGTGGAACGACCTGTGGCTCAACGAATCATTCGCAGAGTGGGCATCCACTCTCGCAACGGCCGAAGCGACCGAGTGGCATGAGGCATGGACGACGTTCGCGGCTATGGAAAAGAGCTGGGCGTATCGCCAAGACCAGTTGCCCTCGACGCACCCCATCGTTGCCGACATTCCCGACCTTGACTCGGTTCGCGTGAACTTTGACGGCATCACCTACGCAAAGGGCGGCTCGGTTCTCAAGCAGCTCGCCGCGTGGGTGGGCATCGAGCAATTCTTGGCGGGCGTCTCGGCGTACTTCACCAAACACGCCTGGGGCAATACCGAACTCACCGACTTGCTCGTCGAACTCGAAAAGACGAGTGGGCGCGACCTGACTTCGTGGTCGAAGCTGTGGCTCGAAACGGCTGGGGTGAACACGCTCCGCCCCGAGATCGCGGTCAACGACGACGGAACCATCACGTCGTTCCACATCGTGCAGACGGCACCGGCAGAGTGGCCCACGATTCGCCCGCACCGAATGGCGATTGGCCTCTACGCCCACGATGGCTCTCGCCTCGAGCGAATTCACCGCGTTGAACTCGACGTCGACGGCGTGAGCACGAACGTGCCGGAGCTTGTCGGCGTTGCGATGCCCGACTTCGTTCTCATCAACGACGACGACCTCGCCTACGCCAAGATTCGACTCGACGCAGTTTCGTTGAAGTCAGCGATTGCCAACCTCAAGAACATCGCATCGCCACTGGCGCGCTCGCTCGTCTGGGGTTCGGTCTGGGATTCAACCCGTGATGCCGAAACACCCGCTCGCGACTTCGTGGATCTCGTGCTCAACAACATCGCAAGCGAGAGCGAGTCCACCACCATTCGAACGGTTCTCGGTCAGTTGCTGTTGGCCGCAAGCGTCTATTCCGACCCGGCGACTCGCGACCAGCAAGTTACCCGCGTCGCCGATTCGCTCTGGAACCTCGTCGAAGGCGCCGCACCGGGGTCCGACGCGCAGTTCCAGTTCTTGCGTGCGTTCACCTCAATGGCCACGACGGATGCGCAACTCGCGATTGTCGCCGACCTGCGCACCGCATCCCGCACCATCACTGGCATCGACATCGACACCGACCTCGGCTGGGAATTGCTGATCAGTCTCGCGGCAGGCAACAAGATTACGCGCGCAGAAATCGATCAGTACCTGTCGACGGACGACACCGCCACTGGCCGGCAATCGGCGGCTCACGCACGTGCCGCTCTGGCCACCCCCGCCGACAAGCAGGCAGCCTGTGACTCAGTGTTCACGACCGACAGCGAACCCAACACGATCGTCGAGAAGACGGCCCTTGGATTTCAACGCACGACGGACGTCTCTCTGCTCGAGCCGTTCATCGATCAGTACACCGCCGCGATTCGCGACGTGTGGTCGAGCCGCTCGTATGCGATTGCCGAGACGTTGATTGTCGACTTCTTCCCCGGCGGCCTCGCTCACCAGCGACTTGCCGACAGCCTGCACACGTGGATCAAGACCAATGCGGATGCCGACGCTCCCCTGGTTCGTTTGGTGCGCGAGAATCTGGCCGGCATTGAGCGTAGCCTGCAGGCACAGGAGTGTGACCGCGAAGCAAGCCGCTCAAGCGACTACCGTGAGGCGGTGACCGACTAATGAATCTCAGTGATGCGTGGCTCACCGTCATCGATTGGATCGATGGCCTGCGAGCGCCCTGGAATAGCTTCGCAGCGTTCCTCTTCATCATCGTGCTTGCGTTTGTGTTGCGCACGATTCTCGTCGGCATCATGCACCTTGTCGTTTCTCGCATCGTGCGCACGGCACGGGCCCATCAGGTTTCCACGCAGAAGCCAACCGCGGCCGGGGTTGCTAACCTGCGCCTGATTCAACGGGCTCGAACCATGGGCACGATTCTGACCGGCCTCATTACGTGGACAATCGCGGTGGTCGGTTTCTTCGTCGCTCTGTATTACGGGTTCGACGTGTCGCCCACGGCGATTGTGGCAAGTGCGGGAATCACCGCCGCGATCGTGGGTTTCGGTGCACAGAACACCATCAAAGACGTGATCAACGGACTGATGATTGTCTTCGAAGACCAAATTGGTGTTGGTGACGAAGTCGACTTGGGATTAGCGCACGGCGTGGTCGAATCGGTCGGTGTTCGTGTGACGACGCTTCGCGGAGAAGACGGCACCGTCTGGTACGTGCGCAACGGTGAGATCCTGCGCATCGGAAACTTGTCGCAAACGACCGATACCTCGACCGTCATTCGCGCCAGCCGCGGCAAGCGATCACTCGCTGCCGAACGTCGCGCACGTAAGTTGGCGAATTCAGGCGAATCAAATATCACCGACGCCGGCAACGAACAACAGCAACGCCGGAATGACTGACAGTCCCGCATCCCGCAAATCAGGCATGACTGGCGGGAACGACCAGGAACAGTCAATTTTCGACGCAGTGGGTGGGCACGAGACCTTCACTCGACTGACAACCGCGTTCTACGAGGCTGTGGCAATAGACCCGGTCATGAGGCCGATGTACCCGGAGGATGACCTCGAACCCGCCCGTGAGCGCTTGCAATTGTTTCTCGAGCAATACTTTGGCGGGCCGACGACGTATCAAGAGACGCGCGGACATCCACGCCTTCGAATGCGCCACATTCCATTTCACGTGGATGCGGATGCCCGCGACCGATGGCTGACACACATGACGGCCGCGCTCGACTCTCTCAACCTCGCTCCGCTTTTTCGAGAGACCATGCTCGACTACTTCGACCGGGCTGCTCACGCGATGCAGAACCAGGCGTAGGCGATACCGCAAGCGGCCGAGCGCTACATGCGCGCGAGAACGTATCCGCGGGCAGTGGTGATGCGCGTCCACGAACCGTTGGTCGTGACCGAAATCTGATCGTCTGTGCCCTCGCGCGCGAACCCCAGACCGAACGCGGCGAAGGCCATCCCCGCAAAAATTCCAGACTCACCGACACGTCGAGTCCACACTGTTCGCCGAACCTCGGTCACGATGTTTGTGCCGAGTCCGTTCGCCGAGGCCACCTCATCGATGCCCGATTTGGCGACGGCAATGAGTTCGGCTGCGCCCACGCTCCCGCCGTGAACCCATCCGTCTCGCGGCGCGGCCACGCCGGCCCAAGGAACGCGCGCTTGAGCCACGGGCACATCGACGGTCACGTTCATCCGGGCCAATCTGTCAAGCAACGCACGCGTCTCAATGAGCACATCGAGTTCGCTGTTGTTTGCGAGGTCGCCCTCGTCTCGAGACAGTTCGAAAACGCGCAGCCCGAACACATACGGATGCGAATCCAGCAGGCCTTGCTTCTCGAGCACGCACACCGTCACCGCAAGGTGTGAACCGACTACGGTGAGTCGCATCAACGCGCATCCCAGTCGCTCGGCTCGTTGCGCGAACGTCGTCAGGTCGGCAACATCGTCTGCGCTGGCTAATGTGAAGGTGTCGGTCATTTCGATTCAAAACTAGCGAAGGATGCGAGCGATGCACGAAAGCGTGAAACTCATGCTCGACGCTCTCACGTTGATTCCGACTCCCGATGGAGTCGGGGCGGCCAAGAACCAGCTATCCGCCGACCGATTCACCGCGCCGAGCTTGCTCATGCCTCGCGGTCGCGTCTACGGCGGACAAGTCATGGCACAGGCCTTGCTGGCTGCGTGCAACACGGTCGAAGCTGACCGCCCGATTCACTCGCTGCACGGCTACTTCTTGCGACCGGGCGACGACACGCAGTCGATTGGCTTCGCCATCGACCGAATTCACGACGGCCGCAGCTTCTCGACGCGACGCACGCAGGCGTACCAAAATGACGTGCCAATCTTTTCGATGATTTCGTCGCACCAAGACCGCGATGGTGGGCTCGAACATCACGCACCGATGCCGGCGAACATTCCATCGCCCTATGAATTGCCCAGCGCGATCGAGGTACTTTCCGCGCTCGACCACCCGATGGCGGAGTATTGGGCGCACTTTCGGCCGTTCGATATTCGACACGTCGAGGGTGGCATCTACGACATGGTTCGAGGTGACCGCGTGGCTCATCAAGCAGTGTGGATGCGCACTCACACCGACCTGCCCGATGACCCCAACGTGCATCGAGCAGCGATTGCGTGGGCCAGCGACTACACAATCCTCGAGCCGATTTTCCGGCGCCACGGAATCGCGTGGGCCGACCCTGATCTCAAGGCGGCGAGCCTCGATCACGCCATGTGGTTCCATCGCGACGCGCGTGCCGACGAATGGATGCTTTACGTACTCGAATCCCCGAGCGCTCAGGGAGGTCGCGGACTGGGCCTCGGCCGCATCTACTCGCAAGACGGAAGGCTTCTGGTTTCCGTAGCTCAAGAAGGCATGATTCGCGCGTCGCCTCAAAATCTCTAGGTACGATGCCTTACTTCTTGCCGAATTCGATCATGTCTCCGAGGTAGGGCGCGACCGCTTCACGCTCGTCGTCCCGAATACGACGAGGCTTCATCGTGGCCGCGTCAACCAGCACGATCGTCGTCGTTGCGCGAGTAAACAGCACGCGTGGAGTCTCCCCGACGGGAGACCAGACTTCGTAGCAGACCTCCATGCTCGCTCCGCCGAGGCGGCCAATCCAGAGTTCGAGGTCGAGCGGATCACGCTGGTAGGCAATGGGCGCAAGATACTCAATTTCTTGATGTGCGATCAGCGTGAACGTATCCGCAGTGGGTCCGCCCTGAAAGATGCGCGTTGGTGGAGCATCCCCCTCAGCATTGTCACCCTCCCAGAAGGCGTGAATGCGAGCTTCTTCGAGAAGCCCGAACATCTGAGCGTTGTTGACGTGCCCGTAGGCGTCGAGATCCGACCACCGAAGTCGAGTTGGTATATGGATGCGCATCGCCAGTAACCGCCCTGATTAGTCGCGCGTGAGCTTGCGGTAGGTAGAGCGATGCGGCTTTGCGGCATCGGGGCCAAGTCGCTCGATCTTGTTCTCTTCGTAGGCTTCGAAGTTGCCCTCGAACCAGTGCCAGTACCCGGGCTTCTCTTCAGTGCCTTCATAGGCCAAGATGTGCGTGGCAATTCGGTCGAGGAACCAACGGTCGTGTGTAATCACGACGGCACAGCCCGGGAACTCGAGCAGTGCGTTCTCGAGCGACGACAGGGTTTCGACGTCGAGGTCGTTTGTCGGCTCGTCGAGCAGAAGAAGGTTTCCGCCCTCTTTGAGCGTCAACGCGAGATTAAGGCGGTTGCGTTCTCCACCCGACAGCACACCTGCTGGCTTCTGCTGATCCGGGCCCTTGAATCCGAACGTCGAGACATATGCTCGTGACGGAATCTCGACCTGGCCGACCTGCATGAAGTCGAGCCCGTCAGACACAACCTCCCACAGTGTCTTCTTGGGATCGATGCCACCGCGTGACTGGTCGACGTACGAGATCTTGACGGTCTCGCCGACCTTGACCTCGCCGGAGTCGGGCTGCTCGAATCCGACGATGGTCTTGAAGAGCGTCGACTTACCGACACCGTTCGGACCGATGATTCCGACAATGCCGTTACGCGGGAGCGTGAACGAGAGATCTTCGATAAGCACACGGTCGCCGAATCCCTTCTTGAGATTCTTCACCTCGAGAACGGTCGACCCCAGGCGCGGGCCTGGCGGAATCTGAATCTCCTCGAAGTCGAGCTTGCGCGTGCGCTCAGCCTCCGTTGCCATCTCTTCGTACCGGGCGAGACGAGCCTTAGATTTTGCCTGTCGACCCTTCGCGTTCGACCGAACCCACTCGAGTTCTTCGCCGAGTCGACGAGCGAGCTTTGCGTCTTTCTTGCCCTGAACTTCGAGACGAGCGGCTTTCTTTTCGAGGTAGGTGGAGTAGTTGCCTTCATATGGGTAGAGGTGACCGCGGTCGACTTCCGCAATCCATTGCGCCACGTGGTCAAGAAAGTACCGGTCGTGTGTGACTGCGAGAACAGCGCCGGGGTACTTTGACAGGTGCTGCTCGAGCCAGAGCACGCTCTCGGCATCGAGGTGGTTCGTCGGTTCGTCGAGCAGCAGCAGGTCGGGCTTCTGAAGCAACAACTTGCACAATGCGACTCGGCGCTTTTCACCACCGGAGAGAACAGAGATCTCGGAGTCGCCGGGCGGGCAGCGCAGGGCATCCATGGCCTGATCGAGCTGTGAGTCGAGGTCCCAGGCGTCGGCCGCATCGATTTCTGTCTGAAGAACGCCCATTTCGGCGAGCAACGTGTCGAAGTCGGCATCGGGTTCGCCCATAGCGGCCGAAATCTCATTGAAGCGATCGACTTTCGCCTTAATTTCTCCAACGCCCTCTTGAACGTTTTCGAGCACGGACTTTGTCTCGTCGAGTTCGGGCTCCTGCATGAGAATGCCCACCGAATATCCGGGGCTCAGCTTGGCTTCACCGTTGCTCGGGGTGTCGAGCCCGGCCATGATCTTGAGGATGGTCGACTTACCGGCACCGTTCGGGCCCACGACACCAATCTTGGCGCCCGGGAAGAATGACATCGTGACGTCATCGAGGATGACCTTGTCGCCCACCGCTTTGCGGGCCTTGACCATGGTGTAGATGAATTCAGCCATAGGAATCAGCCTACCGGCGCGCGGTCATATGCTCGGCGGGCTCAGAGGCGCAACACGCTAGCCCTGATAGCTGCGAACGGTTCCGCCCAGCAGGCAACCGCCCTGAGGAAGCACAGGCAAGACGATTGCCGTGGGTGCCGCCATTGATGAACCCCAGGTACCGACCATGCACTCGCCCTTGAAGATGGTGGCGACGTACTTGGCGTCGGGAACGAGTCCGAGAGCGGTCGTGTTTTCAGAAATCTGCATGCTCGCCGCGTCGAAGCCGGCGTTGACGAGATACGCAGCCATTTCCTCGGACACGGTATCTGCGCCAGTGCTGTTCGCGTAGGCCGTGTTCATGATTGAAAGAAAGTAGGGCAGATTCTCTTTGGGAGTTCCATCAGCGTCGAACTTCGGCTTGTTCAGTGGCTTGGCCGAAACAGAAGGGGAGCTTGACACTGTCGGCTCAGGAACGGGCATCCCAGCGCCGGAACATGCAGCCAATGCGAGGGCGGCGCCCACAGCAATCACGGGCAAAAGTGCGCGACGCATGAAGAACCTCTTCTGTCTTGAGTTGACACTAACGTCAACTTCGTATTCAAAACCTTGAAGAGTCTACGCGAGACATACCTGCGCATTCGCTGAGGGCGCCGACCCGATTCATCGAGCAGGGTAAGGCGGCATCGACTAGGCGGCCGAAGAGTTCTCGCTCTCGTGCTGCGTTTCGGGCTCATCCACCGGGACCCACTGAGAATCATCGGTCGATAGCGTGGTGGTGGTGCGCGTGTAAACTGCGGTGCCCCACGTGAGGTCATGCCCAACGGATTCCGCCTCGACCTCGACGGTCGTTCCGGATCGATCGGTGTTTTCCCAGTCGCGGATGCGCACTCGCCCGGTCAGGATGACACGGTCGCCCTTGCTCACAGACGTGGCTGCATTCTGCGCGAGGTTGCGAAATGCCGAGACGGTGTACCAGTTGGTGTCTCCGTCGATCCAGCGTTGTTGCACCCGGTCGTATCGACGCTGGCTCGATGCCAGTCGAAACGACGTGATGGCGAGTCCCTCGCTCGTGGTGATGTGTCGGGGCGTTGTTGCGACGAGCCCCGTCAGGGTAATCAGATCTGTCATTGCGAACCTCCTAGGTGATGGATGAGTTCACCGAGGATGCGCCCACACGACCGACCAGTCGGGGCGGTGCCGTGACTAAGTGAGCCAACCCACGGAGGCCGGCTGTGTGGAGAGCAGGAAGACGGGGATGCCTAGTTGCGGATGTAGGAGGCGAAACTCTTTCGCACCTTGTTGACCTTCGGAACCGCGACGGCAAGGCAGTAGCCCTGACCGGGGTTCTTTGCGAAGAAGTCTTGGTGGTAGTCCTCCGCAGTGTAGAAGTCGCGAAGCGGTTCGAGCGTCGTCACGATACCGCCGTCCCACAGCGAATCGGCCCGAGCAATGGCCTCTTCAAAGAGGGCCTTTTGAAGGTCATCCTCATAGAACATGGCCGAGCGATACTGGGTTCCGACGTCGTTGCCCTGACGGTTCAACTGACGCGGGTCGTGCAACGTGAAGAACACGTCGAGAATGACATCCTGAGGGATGACCGTCTCGTCAAACGACACGGCCACGACTTCGGCGTGGCCGGTTTGCCCGGTGCAGACCGCCTCGTAGCTCGGATCAACCACGGTTCCCCCGGCGTATCCGGAAACCACATCGGTTACTCCGTCCAAGGTGCGGTAGACCGCATCCAGACACCAAAAGCAGCCACCGGCGAGAACAAACGTGCGCATGTCAAGAGGCTAGTCTGATTCGGTGCCCGAGAACTCACGCAGACCCGTTTTTGGCTACGTCATCGGGTTTGCCGCAGCCGCGATTTTTGGGCTTAACGGCAGCAACATTTCCGTGCTCCTGATGCACGACACTCTGTCACCGGCTCAACTCACGCTCATGCGCACGCTCGTGGCTACGGTGCTCACAGGTCTCGTGCTGCTCGTCACGGATCGCTCCGCCTTCAAAATCACTCGTCGTCAACTGCTCATTGTTGCCTTTCTCGGTGTCGCCGGCGTGGCGATGCTGCAGCAGTTCTATGCGTTGGCGCTGTCACGAATTGATGTCGGCATCGCGCTGCTCTTTGAGTACCTCGCGGTTCCCGCAGTCGCACTGATTGCGCTCATTTTCTTCAAAGAGAACGTGCGGATGCGCATCTGGGTGTCCATCGCGTTTGTCATCGTTGGTCTAGCCGTCGTTGCGCAGGTGTGGAACAGCACTCTTGACCCGCTTGGCGTCATGTTCGCTCTTATTGCCGCCTGTGCATACGTCGTCTATTTCTTGGTGGGCGAGCGCTTGCTTAATTCGATGAGCGTCATGGGCATGGTGTTTTGGGCGATGCTCTTCAGCACCGCGTTCTGGGGTCTCTTCAGCGAGTGGTGGACAATCGACGTCTCCAAACTCGCCGAGCCAATCTCGTTGGCCGGCAACCTCGATGAGGTCGTGCTGCCCTACTGGGCTCCGCTCGCCTTCGCGCTGGTTGTCGGGTCGTTCGTGTCGTTCATCCTGTCGTTTATTGCAATCAAACGTCTGAAGCCCACATCCGCGGCAATCATCGCCTCGTCAGAGGTCTTGTTCGCCTTCGTCGTTGCTTGGTTTTGGCTCAACGAAACGCTGAACGCCGTGCAGCTCTTGGGTGCGGCCGTCGTCGCTGCCGGAATCGTGCTCGCGCAGACTGCCCGGCCAGGCAAGGTTTTCGATCTTGATTTGGCCACCACGGAACACAGACCATCCAAATCGTAATAAACAGAATGTGCGCTGGCTTGCGGGTGATTTTGACGGTACGTGGGTAACCTAAAGCCATGCAGATTTCTGATGTGGCTTCGTGGATTTCCAATGCTGACAACTTCGGCACGATCGTCTCAGTCGCTTCAACGCTCATCGCGCTGATTCTCGGTCTTCTCATCGGCGGCATTATCGTGTCGAGCCAAGCTGGCAAGCAACAACGAACGATTGATGAACACGCCAAAGCGGGTGTCGTCGCCGACGTTCTCGACTGCACGAACGACGTGGCCGTTTGGGGTCAACTACAACCCGCCGCGCAATTGCAAAGTGATCGCGCCGTTGCTCGCGCCGATGTTCGTCTGAGGGTTCTCCCCGTTCAGGGTGCGGGAGCATTAGCTGACTGGGCCGGACATCAGCTCAACGAGATGAAGCGCAACTCAACGACGGGCGCTCCGCTTCAGACCACCGTTGACCAGTTTCGCGATCGGCTTGTCATGTGGATTTACAACCCGAAGCGCGCCGCCAAGCAATGCCAACGCGATCTCGAGCGCTGGGCTTTCGTTGGCGGACCCGGCGCGGCGCCGGCAGCGCCGACCAATCGTCGCACTCCTGCCCCTCAAACTGGCGGACTCAATGACACTGCTGGATTCGCGCCTGAGGTTGGCATGCCACCCGCCATGCCGCCCGCGCAAACGGCCGGAGCACAGCCCGCTCCAGGTCCAGCGCCGATTCCGGCATCAACGTCTTCCATTCCTGCGGCAGCCGCTGCACATGCTCAGGCCGCCGCCGCACTCCCGAAAGACCCCTTCGAAGACTTGCTCGGCCCCGGCTCGGGCGCTCGTCGCTAGTCGGCTCTCAGAACTCGGTCTCGCACTTCAATGACGCTGAGCGTCTCGGAAGAGAAGTTCGAGCAACTCGTTGCGGACGAACTCGATCGCTTGCCCGACGACATGTTGAACGGACTCGACAACGTTGTCTTCGTCATCGAAGACCTGCCCGAAGACGGTTCGATGGACTTGTTGGGACTGTACGACGGTCTCGCAGTGACCGACCGCGGCAACTACGGCTTCGGCGAGTTGCCCGACCGCATCATCTTGTTTCGCGAACCGCTTGTTGCCGCGTGCTCAACGTTGAAGCAACTCAAGGATGAGATTCACGTCACCCTCGTTCACGAAATTGCCCACTATTACGGCATCGACGACGAGGAACTTCACCGATTGGGCTGGGCCTAGCTACATTGGTGTCATGGGTGTACGCATCGAACGAACTGAAATCGCAGGGATTGGCGTTCGACACGACGTCATCACGACCTCGGGGCAACGCATTGGCGTTGTGATCTACCGGGATGATCGCCGCGAGATCGCCCTCTACGAACCCGACGACCCAGATTCCATAGCCCAGTCCATTTTCCTCACGGGTGCCGAAGCAGAGACTGTTGCCGACTTGCTCGGGCACACGGCCGTGCTCAGCAAGCTGTCCGAGCTCAGTGGCGGGGTCGCCGGGCTCTTCACCGAGCAATTGATTCTTCCTGCCGACTCGAAGTATCTCGACGGCCCACTCGGTGACACGAAGGCCCGCACTCGCACCGGCGTCTCGATTATTGCCATCGTGAGGGGAACCGAGATTATTCCGTCACCAACACCCGAAATGATTCTCGAATCTGATGACGTGTTGGTCACGGTCGGCACGCGTAAGGGACTCGACGAGCTCGTCAAACTGCTCGCCCGCACCGCGACGTAGGCACGCCATGGATATCAACCACGAAACCCTGCTTCTCATTGAAGTGGGGGCCATGTTGCTCTTTATGGGTGTGCTCGGCCGCATTGCCAACAAGCTCGGCCAGTCGGCCATCCCGTTGTATATGTCACTCGGTTTGCTGTTTGGCTCGGGGAGCGTGTTCCCGCTCGATGCAAGCTCCGAGTTTCTCAAGACCGGTTCTGAGATTGGCGTCATTCTTTTGCTGCTCGTTCTCGGCCTCGAGTACTCCCCCACCGAGCTTGTGCGAAGCTTGCGAAAGTCCGGCCGTTCTGGTGTGTTGGATGCGCTGCTCAATGCAACACCGGGCGCCATCTTTGCTCTGCTCATGGGGTGGGGTCCGGTCGGGGCACTTGTTTTGGCCGGGGTCACGTGGGTTTCGTCATCCGGCGTGATCGTCAAGGTCTTGCGCGACTTGGGCCGAATCGGTAACCGTGAGACTCCAACGATTGTTTCGGTGCTCGTGATGGAAGACCTCGCCATGGCCTTCTATCTGCCCGTGCTGTCAGCAATCGTGGTTGGCGCAACACTCGCGCAAGGCCTCATCACTGTCGCCGTTGCCGTAGGTCTCGTGCTTTTCGTTTTGATCTTGACCTATCACTTTGGCACCAAGCTCTCGAAAGTCTTCAACGCCAATCACGGTGAATCGCTGATTCTCGGCGTGATGGGGTTGACCATGCTCATCGCCGGTATCGCGGCAGCGGTTCAGGTCTCGAGTGCGGTCGGCGCCTTTCTCGTGGGCATCGCCCTGTCGGGGCAGGTTGCCGAAAACGCGGAAAAGGTCGTCGAACCCCTTCGCGACGTCTTTGCATCCATCTTCTTCTTGTTCTTTGGGCTGCAGACAGACCCGGCCGACATACCCGACGTCTTCTTGCCCGCACTCGCACTGGCCGTGGTGACGATGGCAACGAAGGTCATCACAGGCTACGTTGCGGCGAAAGGCGCGGGCATCGGAGTGCCGGGTCGCTGGCGTGCCGGCTTGGCGCTGATGCCACGTGGGGAGTTCAGCATCATCATCGCCGGGCTTGCCGTTTCGGCCGGGCTCGATCCGGCAATCGCTCCGTTCGCGGCCACCTACATGCTCATCACGGTGATTTCGAGCCCCGTATTGGCCCGGGTGACTGATACGCAATGGTTCAAGCGACGGATGCGCGGCACGACTGCTCCGAGCATCTAGAAGGTAGCCGTTCCGGGGCGACGCGCCCGGTGGTTACCTGGCTACCTGGCCGGTTTAGGGAACGACTGCGGAGGTCGTCGGAACGAAGACGGTCTTCACCGCTCCTGCGCTTGTTCCGGTCACGGCCACGGTCATGAATCTGCCGACATTACCGGCGACGGGTCGATACGTCGCCGCAGCACCGGAAGTAACTGCCGAACAGGTTGATGGCAGCGTGGCCACCGATGAAGTGATGGGCGACGTGCACGAGTACCACTTGTAGGTGAACTTCGTGAGTGAGGTCATCACGGTTTGCATCGCGGCCCAGGTTTGTGCGCCGACAACGCCGTCAACGCGCAGACCCTTTTGGGATTGGAATGTGCGCACCGCAGTGCGGGTCGCCGAACCGTACACGCCGTCAACCTTGACGGAGATGCCGGCGCCGTTCAGGGCAATCTGAATGTTGCGCACGAAGTACCCGTTGTAGGTTGGTCCGCTATTTTGATACGGCGAAACCGCAGTCCAGTTGCCGGTGCCTGCCGTGAGCGTTTGTCCTACCTTGGCCACGCCCGTAATCGCAGGTTGACCGGTCACAGCCGGTGCCGTCGGTGTCGGAGTCGGGGTTGCACTCGGCGTTGCCGACGGTGTCGGAGTGGGCGTCGCAGAGGGAGTTGCCGACGGTGTCGGCGTCGGCGTGGGCGTGGAACCGTCACTCACGGCGCCGATTGTTGCGGTGTGAGTCGTCGTCGTGACGCCGCTGCGGGCACCGGTCACCCTGACACTGGGGTGCTTGCCGACGTCACCAGCAACGGGCGTGTAGCTCGAGGTCGTCGCGGCATTGATGATTGTGCACGATGCCGGCGGTGCTGACGTTGATGCCGCCACCGGCGTTGCGCACGAGAACCACGCGTAGGTAATCTGTGCCGCATTCGAAAGCAAGCGCTCCATAACGCTGTACGTCATGGGCCCGGCAATACCGTCGGCCACGAGCCCATTCGACGCCTGGAACGTCGTCACGTTCGATCTCGTTTGTGGGCCGTAGTTTCCGTCCACCGACGTGGTGATGCTCGCCAGATTCAACGCAAGTTGAATGTTGCGCACGAAGAAGCCGTTGTAGGTCGTTCCGTAATTTTGGAAGACGGATGCGCCCGTCCACGATCCCGTATTCACGCTGACGGCAGTGCCGACGACCGGCGTACCGGACAAACTCGGCTCCACAATGCCCGGCGGCGTCGACGGCGTCGGTGTGGGTGTCGCGCTCGGTGTCGGAGTAGCACTTGGCGTGGGCGTTGCACTAGGGGTTGCAGTTGGGGTCGCGGTCGGAGTTGGGGTGGCCGTCGGCGTTGCAACAGCGATGGCAGTTGGCATTGCAACCCACTGTCGTGCCGTTCCCGCACTGTTGGTTGCCGTCACCTGAACTGTGGCAAATTTGCCGACGTGAGGTGCTGTCCAGGTCATCGAGTTTGTCGTTGAGCCCGCCGAGACGCAGTCGGTTGGCTGAGCAGGCCCGGCTACCCCAACGACCGTGGGGCATGCGTACCAGATGTACGTCACGGTAGGTGCGGGCAAGCCATTCCACGTGCCCGCGGTGACCGTCGTGGTAGCGCCAACTGTGGCTGAGCCAGATACGACCGGCGCAGTGGCAACGCTCGGCACTTCGGTGATCTGACCAGAGGTTGCTGACCACGAACCCACCGAGCCGGCCGAGTTGGTCGCAGTGACCTTGACCGTGAGGTACTTGCCGACGTCGAGAGCCGTCAAAAGGTGAGTCTTGGTGGTCGTGGCGAGGGTCGTGCATCCCGTTGGCGCGATCGTCGAGGCCGTCTTCGTTGCGGTGCATCGCGACCACTGATACGCCTACGAGGTTGGCGAACCCGAATAGGTTCCGTTGCCGGCGGTCAAGGTCGACCCGACGCGCGCCGTTCCGGTGATTGCCGGATACGCAGTGATGGCCGGAACGGATGCCTGTGTGGATCCGAACCAGTCTGTGTAGTAGTTGAAGAAGTTGCGGTTGCCGTACGCGGAGCATCCGTCGCCGGTGGAGTAGCCCGCGGCGAGCGCCGCACTATTCGGCGTGTACGGGGTGTAGAGATACAGAGCGTGTGTGGCCTGGTTCTCGATGTAGACGTCTTGAGTTCCGCAGGCGATGTTCGGGTGGTATTGAATCTGGGATACCCGACCAACCGGCTTCATCAGGTCGAAACGCGTGTCCCACCACGTGCCAGGGCCGGTTCCGGGTGGCTGGGTGTACCGCTTGAGCAAGTACGACCCGTAGCGCACCTGATTGAAGAAGCCGTAGTAGTCGGAGTCACAGGCGGCCGTGTCTGGGCATCCCGCACCCATTGCTGCTGTGTATCGCCAGCCCGAGGGCCACGTATGCGTGACAAGACCTTGCTCTTTCTGGAGCATGACGAGAATTGCCTTTTGGCTGACACCACAGGCTTTTGCAACCTTGAAGATAATCGTGGCGGCGGTTTCATTCGCCGCGCCTGTGTATGCGGCACACATCGGGTTCGCTGTCGTCGTCCACGTTGTTTCGCGGTAATCCTTGAGGCAGACGTAACCTGACTGGCACGAGGGCACCTTGGCGTTCAAGAAATCCTGGATCTGGGCCACGGTCATCGCGTTGGAGTCCCAGAAGAGGGAGTCCGAGATGATGTTGCCCGCGCGGAACTGGCTGAGGTCTGCTGCGGCTGCCGGTTGCGCTTCTGTTGCGACGTTTACCGAGACGAGCCCAGATGCAACGACCGCGATCGCCGCCACTGACGTGAGGAGGCGGCGGAGACCACGGCGCAAGGAATTTACAGACATCCCCTCAAGCATAAAGAACTACATGAAGGTTTCCTGTGCTTTGAGAGTGTTGGGCGAGCCAAGGTTTGTCCAAGATTGTCTGTGAACGGGCGCTATTTTCGCGACGGCGGATGGTCCATGCGCATGTAGACGCCGCCTTTGCGCAGCTCATCCAACATTTGGGCCAGGCGCTTCTCGCGCGTCTGGCGTTGTTCTGCACGCGTGATCCACGCGAGGTAGTCATTGCGCTGGTAGGCCGGTCGATGATCGAAATCGGCCCGCAATCCTTGATTTTCAAGCGCTCGTTTCACATCCTCGGGCATCTCGACCGGTTTGCGCTTGAGTCGACCGTTTTTGTCTCGAGGGTCGAGCTTGGGCATGGCTTCAGGCTACTGGGCAATCGACGCATCGATACGGCGCAACTAGTGTGGTCGTTATGCGAAAAATTCTCGGCCTTACTCGATTTGCCGTAGTTGTCCCCGCGTTGGCATCCATGCTTGGAGCCCTGCTCCTGATGGCACAGGGCTCAATCTCGATGGTGTTGGTGGTGTTCAACGCTGTGATCGGCGACTCCTCATTGAAGGAATCAATCGTGGACGTGCTCACCGCCGTCGACGCGATTCTTCTCGGTACCGTTCTGCTCGTTATTGGATACGGTCTGTACGAGTTGTTTATCGACACCGACATCGACGTTCCACAGTGGCTTCGTGTCAACGACCTGGATGACTTGAAGTCGAAACTTATCGGCGTCGTCGTGGCGATTGTCGCCGTCGTATTCGTGGGTGTTTTCGTCGACTCGAATCGGGCAGAAGACGTGGTCTCTTACGGCATTGGGGCCGGAGCGCTCGTCGTCGGCCTTGCGGTGTTTGCCTGGGCATCCCGCAAAGATTCAAAGGATCTATCTAGTTCGTCGCGCGCGCCCAAATAGCGACAGTGCGCGGGTGCACCACAGTGCCCACAGCACCAACAGAGGCTGAAAAAGTAGGCGGATGCCGCGGGCTGCGTCTGTCGTCAAACCGAACGCGTCGACCTGCCCAACAAACTGTGCGATGTTTCCGGGGAAAATTGCGATGAAGAAGGCCGCCGTCAGAAGTCCGACGTAACTCTGAAACTTCGGGAGCACCACGAGCCCGAGCCCGAGTGCGATCTCAACAACACCCGACAACACCACAACGAGGTCTGGGTCCAGCGGCAACCAGTTCGGAACCTGAGCCTGAAACTCCAGTCGAGAAAAAGTGATGTGTCCGACGCCGGCATACATGAGCGCGAGACCCAGCAACACCCGGGCGATGGCTGCAATCCGCGAACCAATCGGACCATGCGGCTTGATGAATCCCATCGGAGTTTCTCCTCTATTTGTTGGTCACGTGGGTTGAAACGGCAAAATCTGCACCGAATCGCTCGGCCAACAGAGCGTCGTAAACGTCGTCTTGGCTCGCGAGGCGGTCGATGATGTCCTGAGATTCTTCGAGGGCCGCCTCAACCTCGGGGCGCCGCGCAGTTGACTCACGGTATCGGTGGGGTGCCTGGTTTGTGAGCTCGACAATGAGGTCATCCAACTTCGAAATCGGAACTACACGTAACTCGCCCGATTCCATTGCGGTCGCAAGTTGCCTCGGCTCATCGAAGACTTCGTGGAGCCAAAACGGGTAGCCTCGGCCCGGATTGAACGAGTTGAACCAGAGGCGCCCATCGATGCGGCCGTCACCTAACAAGAACCTCTGGGAGTCTGTGAAGAGCTTTCGTCGCTTCGCGTGATCGTGGTGGGTCCACCTGAAACTCGGGTCTGTGCCTTTCGCTGCGCGCAGTTCATCGCTTGTCATCGCCGAAAGGTGATAGGAATTCCAATAATCGCGAAACAGCGAAACGAGGCGCTGACGGGCTGGGCGAACGCTCATCAGGATGGGCGGCGTGTGACCACGAGAAGAAATGGCGCGAGCTAGCCATCGCGTTTCGGCAAACGTTGCATGACCGTTACTGACCCGCAACCTTTTCGCTGAAGATTGATTGCTGACTAGGTCTCTCATCGCGTCAAATGCCTGACGCGCGTCGTCACACGTTGGATCGTTGCAGTAGCAAAGTTGGCCCAACCGCTGCGACGATTGGGGAAAGACTGAGTTGTCCCACGCTGCATTCATTCGGATAGCAGTGTTGACCGTTGTGCCACCCGTTTTTGCCAGGTGAAGCCAGACGATCGCATCGGACGCTTGCCGAACAGCTCGCCGCGCCGCATCAATTCCGGGAAGCCATGCGTCGACAGCATCGGCGTGCCGGGAATACATCTTCGTTCTGAACGAGACCAAGACTCACCTTTCAGTTTCGTAATCGAAGGCTATTGCACGAGTGTGCCCAAGAGCGTCCTCAGAAGGAAAAACACGTGAGGTAGATTGAATCGCTCGCATTTTTTCGGGCATGCCCTCGTAGCTCAGAGGATAGAGCAGGAGCCTTCTAATCTCTTGGTCGCAGGTTCGAGTCCTGCCGAGGGCACGTCGAGTCGTGTGGCCAGAGGCCACCGAGTCGGCGTGGCATTGGTAGATCGAGAACCTGCTCGTGGGCCCACAGCCGCCGGTTACCGGCGAAGCGCTAGCTTCGACGGTCCTAGGCTGGAGAGTCGAGTCCTGCCGAGGGCACGTCGAGTCCGCGCCGAGCGAGTTAGTCGGATATCAGAGGGATTGCCATGACAAACGCACTTTTGCCAAAATGGTCCCGGACTTTACAATGAATTGGTATTTCTTAATTAACATGGAAGGTTGGAAATGAAGAACAAATCTGTCACAACTGGAATAGCCAC